>Ga0247810_10001241_pt1 | contig 16888 bp, 14 predicted proteins | sample UWRJL119311C1_FD_179918 | JGI IMG/M metagenome (GOLD analysis project Ga0247810, IMG submission 179918) | Plant litter microbial communities from Arlington Agricultural Research Station in Wisconsin, United States - UWRJ-L119-311C-1 | ecosystem: Environmental > Terrestrial > Plant litter >...
AGTGTAGAAAACCCAGAAGCATTTAGCAGAAGAGAATATCGGAACGAGGCTTTTGAAAGAGCTTTCGCATTAAATGGAAAAGTACTTAACGACGAAATTTCTGCGACTTACGCTGATGGAATTTTAAAAGTAACCTTACCTAAAAATCCCGAAACAAATACACCAGAAAAAAATATTTTGGTAGATTAAGTTTTGTCTATTATACTTTTGCAAAGTCTCGATTTTCATCGAGACTTTTTTGTTTCTGCAGCTTGTTTGATTGTCGCTCTAAATCCTCAAACTTAAAATATCATGTATAGCGTTGTCAATAAAACCATACTGAAATTTAAAGCCAGAATTTAATAAAACAGAAGGTTTAACCCATCTGCTTTTTAAAATCAATTCGGTTTCCGTACCAATAATTTTCGCACCTATTTCTAAAAGCCACGCTGGCGCTGGTAATCCGAATGGTACACCATGGGCTTTTCGAAGGCTTTTCATCAGTTCATTATTTTTAATTGCATCTGGTGCAGTGCAGTTAACTACGCCTTTTATTTCTTTTTGATCTAAGAGCCATTCTATACTCAAAGCAACATCTTGCTCATGTATCCAGCTAACATATTGCATTCCGTCTCCCTGTTTGCCGCCCATACCTAACTTAACCAAATTGAGCAACCGTGGAAAAGCTCCGTCTTTTCGTCCTAAAACAATGCCCAGTCGTAGAGCAATTTTACGTGTTTTTGGATTTGTAACCTGGAAAAAGGTTTCTTCCCAGATTTTGCAAACATCAATAGAGAACCCGTAACCGATTTCACCAGTTATTTCATCCTGTGCTTGGTCTTCTGCATGGCGATAAATGGTAGCAGAAGTAATATTTATCCATAACAATGGAGGCCTTTCCAGCTGCTCTATAACTCGGTTTAACAAGTTGGTTGGTAACACTCTAGAGTTTATTATTTCCTGACGATTTTTATCGTTGTACCTGCAGTTCACATTTTTTCCACAGAGATTAACCATTAAACTAGCACCATTTAAATTATTCACCCAATTGCCTTCAGTTTTGCCATCCCATAATATGGTTTTAATGTTACCTTCTATGGCTTTCGGTTTTCTAGATAGAATGATTACTTCATCAGCTATGCTGCTAAAATGTTTGGCTAAAACACCGCCTAAGTAACCATTGCCGCCTGCGAGTACTATTTTATTGTATTTCATGATTTACAGTGCTAATATTAAAGCCAATATAATTAATCGATAAATTACCCAGGTAAAGCTCATTATCATGCCTAGCTCTAGAATTTTACTGCGACGTAAATGCTCTAAAAACATTAATCCAGCAGTTGCTAAAAAATAGGCGATAAAAAATATGGGTTCAATATAAAAGTAATTTGCAAGCGCTAATGGAATTAAAAGTAGCAATGAACCAGCTAAAGATATCGTCATCATATTACCTAAGTAGTTCCACGTTTTATTACTGTTGTAGAACAACATTACAGCTGCCTGAAAAAACATTTGTCCTCCACAAATTAAGTATTCCCGGTAGCTGTTTCCTAGTGGGACAAAATCAGTTAATAAATGTGCATAACCAGTTAGAATATAAGCGGTAATAAACCAGGTTAAAATTAAATACATAATACGATAGTGAAGCCTAAAATCTGGCTGTATGGTATTTACTTTAACTTTTGCTGGAATTATTACTTTTCTATTGTATGAAATGAAAGCATAAAACTTTTTCATAATCCACAGAAAGGGACCGAAGCCGAACAAAGGTTTAAAAACAGGCATGGCATGGCCAATAATTTTGAATAAACCAGGGATGCCATAAATTACCTCGCCGTTTTCTGTGTTGACTAGAGCAATTTCGTTTGCAGCTCTTTTTTTGTCTACAAATGGGCAAATGTCTGCTGGCATTTCCTGATAGGCTTCACGGCCATCAACAGGTAACATTTTTAGTTTGGTAAATGCTTTTGTGTAAGCAAAACACATTGGGCATTCATTATCGAAAAGGATAACATGGTTGGCTAACGTTTTCATATAAGTTAAGTTTTTAAATTTTCAGTAAAAATTGAAAGTTTATGTTAAAAAATAAAGCCAGTTAAGGCTCTTGGTAATCAGTTCATATTTATAGCTAATAGATTACTTAAATACTTTTAATATGGAGCCCCAAAACCAGCTTTCTTCTGCCTTTAACATCGTTTCGATGGTTTTATCAGCATTGTTGGCCAATTTGTTAATATCAGCTATAGATTTTTTGAAGGTTTTAAATTCAGGATCTTGATCATCGCCTGTAACGTCTGATAATTCGCTCAAAACTTTTAGAACAGGTTCTAGCTCTCGTTTCTTTCTTTCTTTCGCAACCTGACGGGCAATATTCCAAACATCTTTGTCAGCAAAGAAATATTCTTTCCTTTCTCCTGCTTTATGTTGTTTTTCTATTAAACCCCAGCCAATTAAATCGCGGAGCGTCATATTTGCATTTCCTCTGGAAATACTTAACTGCTCCATAATTTCCTCGGTTGTTAAGGCTTCCGAAGAAATTAATAACAAAGCATGAACTTGAGCCATGGTGCGATTAATGCCCCATTCAGAGCCTAGCTTGCCCCAGGCTTCTATAAATTTAAGTTTTGCTGCTGCTAATTCCATATACAAATATAAATATATTTTTAAACTTTCAATATATTTTGAAAGTTTATTTTTATTGAAGTTATTTCATTAAATTCTTGTTGGTTTTAATCTGATGTACTTTAAATTTTTCTTGCATTTTTTGTAAGTAGATTGATTGTTTTAGTAAGCTTAAAATTTTTAATGTAAAGGCTTTCAATTTATTCCTTTAATATACCGTTCTATTTTTTATTTTTGACGTTCGTTTAAACTTAAACAAACCTTAATGAATAACTGGTTTAAAAACAATGGCACTCATTTAGCCATTATTGCAATTTTCGTAGTCATTTGTTTTGCCTACTTCAGTCCTGTTTTACAGGGCAAAACGCCTGTACAAAGCGATGTCATCCAATCGAAGGCGATGCAAAAAGAAATTATGGATTTCAAAGAGAAAGACGGTAAAGCCCCACTTTGGACAAACCAAATGTTTGGTGGAATGCCAGCTTATCAAATCTGGGTTCCTTACGCATACAATGGTGCAACTTACGGCATTGCCTTAATTACAAAAGCATTTCCTAGTCCTGTAGGTACCGTATTATTATTGCTTATCGGCTCTTACTTCTTATTTATTGTATTAAAGGTAAATCCATGGCTAGCGGCTGCGGGGGCCATAGCGTTCACTTTTACAACCTATAATTTTGTGCTCATAGCCAGCGGGCATAGTAGTAAAGCTTTAGCTATTGGATTTTTTGCGCCAATTATAGCAGGTATTATTCTAACAATGCGGGGTAAGTACTGGTATGGCGCAAGCTTAACTGCATTATTCCTGGCTTTAGAAATCAGAACCAATCACGTTCAGATGACTTATTATCTAATGTTATCGATTTTGATTTTTGTTGCAATAGAAATCTATCAGGCATATAAAACAAAAACACTACCTGCCTTAACCAAAGTTTTCGGCTTTTTAGCTGTCTCTGTTATACTTTCGGTAATGATTAATGCGAGTTTATTGTGGTCTACAGCAGAGTATGCTAAAGAAACAAATCGTGGTAAATCTAATTTAACTGTTGCGGCTTCTGCTGGTAAAGATACTGGTATGACTAAAGAATATGCATATCAGTGGAGCCAGGGTGTTGGAGAAAGTTTTACTTTTTTCATTCCTGATTTATATGGTGGTGCAAGTAGTGTTGATGCTTTGGTTAAGCCAGAAAGCAATATGTACAAAGCGGTTTCAGAAGTAACAGGAGGAGATCAGAATCAAACCATTCAGGCAATTCAATCTCTTGGTCAGCAGTTTAATATGCAACAATATTGGGGCGATAAACCATTTACGCAAGGTGGTTATTACTTTGGAGCTATTATTTGTTTCCTTTTTATATTTGGTTTGCTAATTGTGCGTAATCCATTAAAATGGTGGATTTTATCTACAACCGTATTGTTTATCTTGCTTTCTTACGGAAGACATTTTCCTTTGATAAGCGATTTATTCTTTAACTACTTCCCGCTTTATAATAAATTCAGAGCTGTAGAATCTATCCTCGCCGTTGTTGGTTTAATGGTTCCTGTTTTAGCAGTATTAGCCATTAAAGAAGCACAAGAAGGAACTACAGAACAAAAGGTTTTAATAAAAAAATTAACATGGTCAGCCGGAATTGTAGGCGGTTTTTCGTTAATTGTAGCATTAGCACCAACGTTATTATTCAGCTTTAAGGCTTCAAACCATGCCGAAATTGTTCAGGCATTAACTCAGGCCCTACAAAATAATGCAGCACTTGCTCAAAAAGTAGCAAACGGTTTAGTTGAAGATAGAATCTCTATTGCCAGAGCAGATGCAATACGTTCATTCCTTTTCGTACTTGTTGGTTTTGGAATTGTTTGGGCGTTGATTAAGAAGAAAATGAATCTTCAGTTGGCGTTAGGCTTACTTTCTTTTGCCATATTGCTTGATATGTGGCAAGTGGATAGAAGATATTTAAATAATAATAACTTCGAGGTTAAGAAAGATCTTTCTGATTATTTCCAGCCGCGTGATGTTGATAATTTTATCTCAGCAGATAAAGATCCTAATTTCAGGGTTTTCGATATGAGCATCAATACCTTCTCAAATGCAAGTACATCCGCTTTCCACAAAACAATTGGTGGTTACCATGCAGCTAAATTAAAACGTTTTGATGAATTAATTCAGAATCAATTCTCAAAAAGCATCAATCAGGATGTTTTAGATATGTTGAACACGAAATATATTATTACACAAGATCAGCAAAATGGTTCTTACAAAATGCAACGTAACGCTACCGCTTGTGGTAATGCATGGTTTGTAGAAAGTGTACAATATGTTAAAAATTCTGATGAAGAAATGAAAGCCATCAGCAGTTTTGATGCAAAAAAAGAAGTAATTGTTGATGAAAGCTTTAAGGGCTTAATGAACAGCAAAATTCTAGGTACAGGACAAGAAGGTTTTATTAAGTTAACCAATTACAATCCTGATCATTTAACCTATGAATATTCTACAGCAAAAGATGTTGTTGCTGTATTCTCTGAAATTTATTACAATAAAGGTTGGAAAATGTACATCGATGGTGTAGAAAAGCCATATTTCAGAGCTGATTATGTTTTACGTGCAGCACAATTAGAAGCTGGTAACCATAAATTAGAGTTTATTTTTCACCCAACTTCTTATTACGTTGGCGAAAATATTTCACTAGCAGGTTCAATTCTTTTAGTGGCAGGTTTAGGCTTTGGTTTTTATTCAGAAAACAAAAGGAAAAAAGCAGCAAAGGCTTAGCAATAAGTTTAGCTAAACAAATTACAAACCCATAGGCAGCAGCTTATGGGTTTTTTGTTTTTATTAAACAATTAAAAGATTTCTAATTCAAAATACTCATCCAAAATTCCATTTAACATATTTTATCAGTTTGGTAATAAATTTAACAATGGCGTAACATTTGTTTGATAAACAGTGTCTTACCTTTGTATTGTAAATCAGATATTATGTTGGAATCATTTTTTGCCATCTGTCTCTTAATAATCATCATTTATTTTTTTAGCCCTTTTGAGGTTAAACTAGATGAGGAAGAAGAGTGGTAATATAATCTCAATCTGTTTAAACTGCTTAAACCAGGCGGTAATAAAGTCCCCTCCCCTAAAAATTCCCTTTTATGGATAAAAGAAATGTCGATGTAGTCGTTATATCCGATGTACATTTAGGTACCTATGGTTCTCATGCCAAAGAACTTTTGAAATATCTAAAAAGCATAAAGCCTAAAACACTCATTTTAAACGGAGATATAATCGATATCTGGCAGTTCAGTAAAAGCTATTGGCCCGAATCGCATATGAAGGTAATTCGTAAGCTAATGAAATTTGTTTCAGAGGGTGTAGAAGTTCATTATTTAACTGGCAATCACGATGAAATGCTGAGGAAGTTTGATGGCATGGAAATGGGCTCTTTTCATTTAGGAAATAAATTAATTATGGAGCTCGATGGCAAAAAAGCCTGGTTTTTCCATGGCGATGTTTTTGATGTAACCATGCAACATTCTAAGTGGCTGGCTAAAATGGGCGCTGTAGGTTACGATACTTTAATTTTGATAAATAGCTTTGTTAACTGGTTTTTAACGGCTTTTGGAAGAGAGAAAATGAGTTTCTCGAAAAAGATAAAAGCCAGGTTTAAAGATGCGGTTAAATTTATTAACAGTTTTGAACAGGTTGCAGCAGAACTTGCAATAGAGAAAGGTTACGAGTATGTGGTTTGCGGTCATATTCATCAGCCAGAGAAAAGAGAAATTAGCGTAGAAGGCGGAAAAGTTACGTATCTGAATAGCGGAGATTGGGTAGAAAGTTTAACAGCGCTCGAGTATAATGATCAAAGCTGGAGCATTTTTAAGTATGAACATAAAGATTTTGTTAAGGATGAAGTTGATGAAGGAATTCTTTCGGATGCAGAAGATTTAAAGAGTAAATTAGACATTAATCTACTTTTACAAAATATTAAGTATGAAATTGCCCGATAATTTTAGATATTCGGCTTTTAAGAAATGAAGATACTTTACGCAATACAGGGAACTGGAAATGGGCATATTAGCAGGGCAAGGGAAATTATTCCATTACTCCAAAAATATGGTGAGTTAGATATTCTGGTTAGTGGAACTCAGGCAGATGTTAAGCTGAGTCAGCCTGTTAAGTATCAGTTACACGGTTTCAGTTTTATTTTTGGTAAAAAGGGCGGAGTAGATCATTTCAAAACCTGGCTAAGCATGAATCTTTTCCGTTTCAGGAAGGATATGAAGCAAATCCCAATAAAGGATTACAACCTGATTGTAAACGATTTTGAACCAGTAAGTGCCTGGGCATGCAAATTACAAGGTGTAGAGTGTGTTTCATTGAGCCATCAGGCAGCATTTAAGTCTAAAAAAGTACCACGCCCTAAAACCATCGATTGGGGAAAAGTTATTTTAAGCCACTACGCACCAACCAAATATCATATTGGTTTTCATTTCGATCGGTACGATAGCTTTATTCATACACCAGTTATACGAGCGGAGATTAGAAGTTTAAAAAGCGAAAATCTAGGCCACTATACCGTTTATTTACCAGCTATCGATGATAAGCGATTGGTTAAACTTTTAACCCAGATCCCTGAAGTTAACTGGCAGGTTTTTTCTAAACATAATAAAGAAGCCTACCAAGAGCAAAATGTTTTTGTAGAGCCCGTTAATAACGAAAAGTTTAATAAAAGCCTGGCAACCTGCGAAGGGCTTTTTACGGGCGGAGGTTTTGAAGGTCCTTCCGAAGCACTTTATTTAGGTAAAAAATTGCTGGTAGCACCTATGCGTTTCCAATTCGAACAACAATGTAATGCCTATGCATTAAAGCAATTAGGTTTGCCTGTTATTTGGGGAAGTAATAAAAAGTGGCTCCCGATAATTAAAGATTGGGTTGCAAATGATCAGAAACATCAATTTAATTTTCCTGATGAAACCGCAAAAATCATTGATGATATGGTTAAGAAATACGCAAGAGTTTAAGTTTTAGCCTTTCAGCTTTCAGCTTTTTATCTTTACTTTGCCTACTCTTAAAGAAGGCATGATTAATCAGTTCAGAAAATTAAATCCGGTTAACCTCATTTTGCTATTGGCTTACACATTTTTCATGCGTATGGTCATTTTTTATGAAACACCCGCCCATTTGAACTTCGATTTTTCAGAGCCATTTGCACGCTTGCTGATTGATGTCGATTTAGAAAACGCATTTTCATCATCAGCTAACATCTTCTTTGCGGCAATTTTGGTTTTTACCCAGGCATTAATATTTAACAGAATAATTAATAACCATAATTTACTTGCAAAACCAAGCTTTTTACCTGGATTAATGTACATAACAGGTGCAAGTTTATTTTTGCCTTTTATGATTTTAAGTCCAGCCTTAATTTGTAATTTCTTACTAATCTGGATAATCGATAAGTTTTTAAAGCTCAATAAAAGTGCAAATTCGATAACCACAGTATTTGATATCGGAATGATTATCGCCATTGGAACCTTAATTTACTTTCCATTTATGGCCATGTTGTTAATGATTTTTCTATCCCTTTTGCTTTTCCGCTCTTTTAACTGGCGAGAGTGGGTGGCGGGCTTGGTTGGTTTTTTAACTGTATTTTTCTTTCTTGCCGTATTTTACTATTGGGAAGACAACTTAAACTCTTTTTATCAGATATGGAAACCGCTTGGCAATAAATTTCCTTCTGTTTTTAAGATTAATTACAACGATTATTTGGTTCTGATTCCTGTTGCCGTAATTATTATTCTGGCCTCCTTGCAGCTTCGAGAAAACTTTTTTAGAAGTTTTATCAGTACCCGAAAAGGCTTTCAGATGTTGTTTTTCATGTTTCTGGTTTCATCAGCAAGCTTCTACTTAAAACCAGATTTTCGAATCTGGCATTTCTTGCTTTGTGTTCCGCCAGGGGCGGTACTTTTGGCCTACTATTTTAGCAATGCAAAGAAGCGTTGGTTTTACGAAACACTGTTTTTACTGTTTGTTCTTTCCGTACAGTACTTTCTGTTTGTTTAACCTTTTTTAACAAAATGATACCTCGAAACTTGGTAAAGATTAATAGCTTTGTGGCGTGATTGTAGAATTTTGCAATAATCAGTGCTTTTTGTAATAATCCAGTAATCGGTTCTTATTTAAATAAATGCATAATTTAAGTATTGATATAGGTAATACATCAACCAAAGTAGCCGTTTTTAAAGGGAAGGAAATTGTCCATTATCAACGGTTTAATAAAATTACAGCAGATGATTTGCAGCCTTTAATCACACAGTTTGAAGTCGAAAAATCGATAGTTAGTACCGTTGATGAAGAAATAACGCAGCTTGAAGATTTTCTACAACAAACAACAAAATACGTTCGTTTTTCAGCTTTGCTGAGTAATGGCGTGCATAACAAATATAAAACACCAGCTACTTTAGGCCTAGATAGATGGGCCGCGGTTTTAGGAGCCAAAGGGATTTTTGAAAAGCAACCTTGTTTGGTTATTGATGCAGGAACTTGTATCACCTACGATTTATTGAATAGTAGAAGCGAATACTTCGGAGGAAGTATTAGTCCGGGAATTACCATGCGGTTTAAGGCAGTTCACGAGTTTACTGGTCGCTTGCCATTAATAAATTGGAGCGAAGAAGAACCTATTCCTGATGGAGAAAATACCGAAACAGCTATAAAAAATGGTGTTTTGCAAGGGATTATAAATGAAATTGAAGGGTTTATTGCCCTTAATAAGATAAAAGAAAGTGCCTTAAAGGTTATTATAACAGGGGGTGATGCCATTTTTTTGTTTAAGCAATTACAAAACAGCATCTTTGCGCCTCAAATAATAAAAGATCCTTACTTGGTATTAAAAGGATTAAATGAAGCTATTGCAGATTAAAATGTACAAAAGAATAAATTATATTACAGCCATACTCGTTCTAGTTTGTGGTTTCAGTGTTCAGGCACAGGTTACAACTTCATCCCCATATTCTAGATATGGTTTTGGAAACGTTAAAGGCTCTTTACTTCCGCAATTAAGGGCAATGGGTGGTATTTCTACCGCTGTAAATAAAGTTAATGGCTTTAATTACATTAATATGCAGAATCCAGCCTCATATTCTGGTATTAACCTAACCACAATCGATCTTGGTATGAGCGCCAGTTTAAGCAGCTTATCCAGAAATAATTCCTCAGAAAGCAATTTTAACGCAACTTTTAGCCACCTTGCTTTTGCAGTTCCGGTAAGTAGAAAATCGGCTATAAGTTTTGGTGTTTTACCTTATTCTGATTTGGGTTATAGCTATAAAAACACAGTAAAAATAGACACAATGTCTGTAGATCAGCTTTATCAGGGTGAGGGTGGTTTATCGAAAGCATACCTTGGTTACGGTCGTCGCTTTGGCGATCACTTAAGTATCGGTGGTAATGTGGAGTATATTTTTGGTAATTTAATAAGCACAAGAGCAACTGAATACACCGATGCTGGAGCAATCAATTCGAAATTGCAAAATAAAAATAGCGTTGGTGGTTTCAATTATTCTTATGGTATTCAGTATAATTTTAACATAGCGCCTAAAACTATGGTAACCTTAGGTTACTCAGGTAGTAGCTCTGGTAAAGTAAATTCAAACCAGTCTTACTTTGCTACCATTTATAATAAGGATGCTAATGGTAATGAAAATACCGCGTTAGATACGTTAAGCGCTGTAGTAAGTGCTAAATCGAGCATTAAATTACCAATGTCTCATAATTTTGGTATTTCGATTCAACAAACGGATAAGTGGTTAATCGGAGCCGATGTTAGAACCAGTAAATGGTCTGATGTGAGCATTAATAACGTTAATCAAGGTTTACAAAATAGCTATGGTGCTTCAATCGGCGGACAGTTTACGCCAGATATTACATCTTACAACAGTTATTTTAAACGTGTAGATTATCGCTTAGGTTTCAATTATGATAAAACCTATATTAAAATAGGCAATCAGGATATTAAGCAAATGGGTGCTTCACTAGGATTTGGTTTCCCACTTCCTTCTTCAAACGGTTTATCTTTTTATAAAATTAACTTTACAACAGAAGTTGGTCAGCGAGGTACACTTAACAACAATTTAGTTAAAGAAAAATTCATCAACTTTCACTTAGGCTTTACCTTAAACGATACCTGGTTCCGTAAGTACAGGGTAGATTAATGACATTGAAGGCATTTTTATATGGCTTTGTTCTGGTGTTACCATTATTTTTGGTTTCCTGTGGAGATGATGACCTGAAAAAAGCCAATGCCATTTCCAATCAAAAAGTTGTTTTAAATAGAGATCGTACCCTCGGGGTAGAAATTATTTACAGTGATTCGGCCAGAGTAAAAGCCAAAGGCAATGCTCCTATTATGGATAAGGTAACACCCGAAGGCGGAGGATCTTATCAGGAAATGATTAAAGGCGTTAAAATTGATTTTTTTAATGCTAACCAGCCAGGCGTGGTCGACGGTACCTTAATTTGCGATTATGCCATTAGGCGTGATCAGGAGATGAAAACCTTTTTCAGGAAAAATGTAATTGTTAAAAATGCCAAAGGCGATACTTTCTCTTCTGAAGAGTTGATTTGGGATGAATCAAAAAAGATTTTCTATTCTACACAAAACGTTACAATCAAAACTACCGATGGTAATATTCTTAACGGTGTAGATTTCGAAGCACCACAGGATTTTAGTACTTATAAAATAAATACGGCCACGGGGCAGGCCGTATTAAAGGATGAAATCGTGCCTTAAAAAAGCCTTTTTTTTGCTTCGCTATTTGCTTAAAAATTAAACAGTTGATAAATAAAATTTTGTGTTTTCTTTTTTGAGGCAAATTTGTATCTTGCGCCCTCTTAAAAAAAACTAAATAATATAAAGTACAATATGGGATTAATGACATTTTTGCGTAACCGTGCAGGCTATATACTAGTGTTTGCTATTGGTTTTGCAATTGTTGCATTTTTAGTAGGCGATGCAATTAACGTGGGTAAGCCTTTTTGGGCTGCGAACCAAAAAACAGTAGGTTCGGTTGATGGAAACGATATCAGCATTGATGATTTCGGGCCAAAAGTAGAGCAAAATTTAAATCAGTTTAAACAACAATATGGCGGTAGTGCAAACGCACAAATGCAATCAATGGCTGTAGATCAGGCTTGGAATGCAGAATTAGCTAACGTATTGTTAAATAAAGAATACGATCGTTTAGGTTTAACTGTTTCTGAAGATGAATTGGTTGACTTATTAGTTGGTCAGAACCCAAGCCCATTAATTAAGCAATACTTTACCAACCCTCAAACAGGGCAGTTGGATCGTATGCAGTTAAATAGCTTTTTAAAATCTAAAGAGCCGCAAGCACAAAGCCAATCGGCAATGTTGCAAACAGAAGTTAAAAACCAAACTTTACAACAAAAATATTCTAACTTAATCCGTAATTCGGTTTATGTTACTTCGTTAGAAGCTACAGATGAATATACAAATCGTAATAAACTGGCTAACTTTAAATATGTTAATCTTGATTACACAAGTATTCCTGATGCATCAGTTAAATTAACAGATGCTGATTATTCAGAATATTACGATCAAAATAAAGCACGTTTTAACAACCCGTCAGAAACCCGTACTTTCGAATACGTTGCTTTCAGTATTAAGCCAACTAAAGCAGATTCTGCAGCGGTTAAAGCTCAAATTGAAAAAATTGCTACTGATTTCAAAGTTGCGTCTAACGACTCACTTTTCGCTGCGATTAATTCAGATGTTAAAGTTCCATTCACTTATTTATCAAAAGGAAAATTAGATCCGGCAGTAGATTCAGCTGTATTCTCTTTACCTGCAGGTAGTTTTTACGGTCCAGCTTTATCTGGTAATTCTTACAAAGTAATTAAAGTAGTTTCAAGCCGTTTCTCTCCTGATTCAGTAAAAGCTAGTCATATTTTAATCGATCCGGCTAAAGTTGGTGGCGAGGAAAATGCTGTTAAATTAGCTGACTCGTTAAAAGGTTTAGTTTCAAAAGGTGGTAGTTTTGCTGAATTGGCTAAAACTTATAGCGTAGATGGTTCGAAGGATAAAGGCGGTGAGCTAGGTACTTTCGCCCGTGGTGCAATGGTACCTGAGTTTGAAAACGCAGCATTCGACGGAAATACCGGCGATTTAAAAGTTGTTAAGTCTCAGTTTGGTGTTCACTTAATCAAAATTGAAAAACAAATCGGTTCTTCTAAAGTAGTTAAGTTAGCTTATGTAGAAAAATCGTTAGCAGCAAGTAGTAAAACACAAGCAGCAGCTTATAAAGCAGCAAGCAATTTCTTAGCATCTGCTAAAGGAAACGATTTTGCTAAACTTGCTGAAAAGGATAAATTAAAACTTGCCATAGCAGATAAAATTACTGCAACACAAGGTTTTGCTCCAGGTTTAGATAATCCTCGTAAATTAATTCAAGCTGCTTATGCTGCAGATAAGGGTGATGTTTTACCTGAAATTTACACAATGGCTGATGCATACGTGGTAGCACGCTTAACTGATGTTAAACCTAAAGGTATCCTGCCATTAGATGCAGTTAAAAAGGAAATTCAGCCAATGGTGCTTAACGCAGCAAAAGCTAAATTATTAAAAGCTAAATTTGAAGGTGCTGGTAAAGGTAGCTTAGAGCAAATAGCATCTAAAGTTGGCCGTTCAGTTATGCCAGTTCAAAATATTGTTTTTGCAAACCCAATTATTCCAGGTGTAGCTCAGGAAAACGCATTGGTAGGTTCTGTATTCGGTTCTCAGCCAGGTAAAGTTTCAAATGCTGTTAATGGCGAACGTGGTGTATATGTGTTCACAGTTGAAGGATTCTCAAGCCCAGCTCCAATTGCCAACATGTTTAAACAAAAAGAAACAATGATGTTAACCTTAGGTCAGCGTTCTTTAGGATCAGCTTTCCAGGCTTTACAAGATAATGCTAAGATAAAAGACAATCGCGTGAAATTCTATTAATTAGAAATTGCGTAATTTTGTAACCGTTCCGATGTATAGTCGGAACGGTTTTTTTATTTACGTGCCATGGAAATTCAGGAAAACTTCGTTAATAAAGTTGCAAATAGTGGTTTAATCTCCTTAAACCTGGAAGAATATTATCATCCGGGAGAAAGAGTAGTTTATGATATCAAGGAAAATCTTTTCCATGGCTTAATGCTAAGAGAGAAGGATTTCAGAGAGTTTATTAAAACGCATGATTGGACGCAATATCAAGATAAAAATGTTGCCATTATCTGTTCTGCTGATGCTATTGTGCCAACCTGGGCATATATGTTACTGGCGAACCGATTAAAACCTTATGCAAACGAAGTGGTGTTTGGTGGTTTGGATACCTTAGAAGCAATGTTGTTTACAAAGGCGTTAGCTAAAATTGATCCTCAAACTTTTGCAAACGAGCGTGTAGTTGTTAAAGGTTGCGGCGATATAGATGTGCCCGTATCTGCCTACGTAGAAATTACCAATTTGTTAACGCCTGTGGTTAAAAGTATCATGTTTGGCGAGCCTTGCTCAACCGTGCCTGTGTATAAAAGAAAAGACTAACTTTGGTTTGCTTTTTGCATAGTTGTAACGAATAGCTGCAAATGAATCGTTTATTATGTAGATATTCACGCATATGAAACACACAAAGCAAATGAAAAAGGTATTTTTTATTCTCACGTTAACGTTAAGCAAGTTTATTGCTTCGGCGCAGGAATTGCCGCTGAAAAAGGACGCTGTTTTTCAAGACGGCGAAGTTTTAAGCTATAAGTTAAAGTACGGATTTATTACAGCTGCCGAAGCGACTATAAAAGTTCTGAATTCTGATCTGAAGTTTGATAACAAACCCACTTATAAACTAACAGTCGATGCAGAAACCTCTGGAACTTTTGATGTCTTTTACAAAGTAAGGGATCATTACGATTCTTATATCGATAAAACAGATTTACTTCCGTATTTCTATCAGGAAAATATTAGAGAGGGTAGTTACAAAAGACATGATAAAGCAAGGTTTAGCCAGGATGCCAAAAAGGTAGTGTCGAACAGGGGGACTTTTACCACACCGACTACACAAACATTTGATTTGGTTTCTGCTTATTATTTTGCCCGCAGTTTAGATATTACAAAACTTAAAACAGGTGATAAGTTTAAATTAAACTATTTTCTTGGCGATGAAATTTCGGCCCTTGAAATTGAATATATCGGTAAAGAAACTGTTAAAAGTAAACTTGGTAACATTCGCTGCCTTAAATTTAGTCCTTCTATTAAGCCAGGTAGAATTTTTAAAAAGGATAGTCGTTTGTATCTTTGGGTTACCGATGATGGAAATAGAGTGCCTGTAAAAGCACAGGTGGAAATTTTGGTTGGTGCGGTAACCATGGAGTTAAAATCTGCCTCTGGTTTAAAATATGCTTTAGCAAAAGAGTAATGATGATAGAAGTTGAACAAGTGCTGGTGCACGAAGATGTGTTAAAAGAAAATTTCGTTTGCAATTTAAGCAAATGCAAAGGTATTTGTTGTGTAGAAGGCGATTCTGGTGCTCCTTTAGATAATGAGGAGAAAGCTATTTTAGAGGAGATTTACCCTAAAATTAAACATCTTTTGAACGAGAAGGGTATAAAAGCAATTGAAGAACAAGGTACTTATGTAGTTGATGCAGATGGCGATTTGACTACACCGTGCGTTGATACAAATAAAGAGTGTGCATACGTACTTTTCGAAGGTGGTATTACTAAATGTGCTATCGAAAAGGCTTATGAGCAAGGTATTGTAGATTGGCAGAAACCGATCTCCTGCCATTTATATCCAATCAGAATAACCAAATACCCCGAATTTGAAGTCTTAAATTATGACAGATGGCACATTTGCCACGATGCCTGTACTTTTGGTCGTGAGCTAAAAGTGCCTGTATATAGTTTCTTAAAAGGACCACTTATCCGTAAATATGGCGAGGAATGGTATAAAGAATTAGAAAGCTCTGTTGCTGCATTGTAGAACTAACTCGAACAATTAATCGTTAGCGAAACTCTGTTAAATCTAGGTGTCTACTTATTTAAGTCATGCTCTTAATAATCAAAACAGAAATGATTCAATCTGTAGTATAACCGGTATTGGATGATCCTAGATGGATTCATCAGTACTAGGGAATATCTCAAAAATGATTATTGCAAAGAGTAATTTCAATAAATGATAGCGTTTTTAGCCAGTTTGTAAAAGCTAATAAGTTGTTTATGTGTAATATCTATCTTATTTTAGCGGATTGAAAAAATCATTTATCCAGATCAAGTGAAAAAAATCTTAATTACCGGTGGAGCCGGCTTCATTGGCTCTCATGTCGTGCGCCGCTTTGTAAACAACTACCCTCAGTATGAAATTGTAAATCTTGACAAGTTAACTTATGCAGGGAACCTTGCAAATTTAACTGATGTAGAAAATAAGCCAAATTACAGGTTTGTTAAGGAAGATATTACAGACGCGACTGCGATGAATGAATTATTCAAAACAGAAAATTTTGATGCGGTAATACATTTGGCAGCAGAAAGTCATGTTGATAGATCAATTACCGACCCAACAGCTTTCGTAATTACCAATGTAATTGGCACGGTAAACTTATTAAATGCTGCCCGTGAGTATTGGAAAGGCGATTATGATAAAAAACGTTTTTATCATGTAAGTACAGATGAGGTATATGGTGCTTTAGGAGAAGAAGGTATGTTTACAGAAACAACAGCTTATGACCCACATAGCCCTTATTCAGCTTCAAAAGCAAGCTCTGATCATTTCGTGCGTGCTTATCACGATACTTATGGTATGGATTGCGTGATCTCAAATTGCTCGAATAATTATGGCTCACATCATTTTCCTGAGAAATTAATTCCGCTTGCCATTAACAATATTAAAAATAACAAGCCAGTGCCAGTTTACGGTAAAGGCGAAAACGTTCGCGATTGGTTATGGGTAGAAGATCATGCCCGAGCTATTGATGTAATTTTCCACAACTCTAAAACTGGAGATACTTACAATATTGGTGGCCATAACGAATGGAAAAACATTGACTTAATCAATCTGCTTTGCTCAATTATGGACCAGAAATTAGGTCGTGAAGAAGGTGAATCAGCTAAATTGATTACTTATGTAACCGATAGAGCAGGTCATGATTTGCGTTATGCAATCGACTCATCTAAGTTACAGAACCAATTAGATTGGGTACCAAGTCTTCAATTTGAAGAGGGCTTAGCTAAAACAGTTGATTGGTATCTTCAAAATGAAGATTGGTTG
>Ga0247810_10001242_pt1 | contig 16887 bp, 18 predicted proteins | sample UWRJL119311C1_FD_179918 | JGI IMG/M metagenome (GOLD analysis project Ga0247810, IMG submission 179918) | Plant litter microbial communities from Arlington Agricultural Research Station in Wisconsin, United States - UWRJ-L119-311C-1 | ecosystem: Environmental > Terrestrial > Plant litter >...
TTATTCTCAAAGCTATCTTTTTTAGAATGAAAACCCAAGTGAGTTAATAAAACATTATGAAAAAATGTTGGAAAATTTCAAGGCCATTTTTTTATCAGACTTGGCGATTTCCGAAATGTTATTATCGGACACGGATTTAACGGATTCAATTCGTAAAAACGCAGATAAAAACAGATTTTTGATTGTAATTTTTTTCAGGCTAAGTGTGGTAGATATGCCAGACTGAGCGTAGTTGATATGTCAGGCTGATCGAAGTCGGTATGTCAGGCTGATCGAAGTCGAAGCCCCCCGCGCCAATGCGCCAACTAAAAAGTTATCACCTTTTAAATTGATCAAAAAATCCTACTATTCACAATGGTTTATTTGGTATCTTCGCAGTCCTAAACTTTAAGATTATGAACTTGACTAAACTTTTGCCCGAGTGGTACGCTGGCGGTATTGGAAACAACTGCAACGCTCTTAAAGGCGTAGGACAGCTAACCCATTCGGGTTTTATATTTCCCTAAACTTTAAGATTATGAGTGTAGACAGCCTTTCAAAAGAAACAGAATTGCGCTTAAACGAATTTTTTAACCAAGCGACTGACCCTAAAAGTTTCGCCAAAGCAATTCGCAAAGTAAATTATCTTCTCGCCATATCGCTAATGCGTGAATGCGAAACCATGCAAATCGATACAAAATCCGTCGAAGATGGTTTTTATTGGCTCAATGAATTAGCCGAAATTTTAAATCCTTATCTGGATGCTGAATAATTAAGAATGAGAAAAGCCACTGTGAAAAGTGGCTTTTTTATTTTCGTTCAGTTTGTCATTTCGAAGAATGAGAACACGAGCGATAGCGAACTGGCGAAGCAATCTTCGCAAGTAACTCCGTAAATTTTGTCCTTTGATAGAGTAATAATTTGAACAGTATTGTCGGGCTGAGCGAAGTCGAAGCCCCGTTGCAATTGTCAAACTTGTCTTTCTGAAATTGGGTTTAACGATTCAGATTTTTTTAATTTTAAATTTTGTTATGTGATCGCAAATATCACATTTTACAAAACTATTATCATCAACAAACATATCGATTTCAATTTCATAATCACAAACAGGACAATTGTAAATTACATCTATAATTTTGATAGGTGAATTAAATACAGTTGGGATTTCTAAGATTGAATATTCGATCATGTTTTTTTAAATTAACCAAATTGTATATAATCATATATAAAATCATTTATCTCTTCTCCTTCAGAATCAAACTTTAAAACAATTCTGGAACATAAATTATCAACCCAAATTTCAATTTCTTCTAAAGAGTGAATGTTATTTAGAAAAGACAAAATTTTATTTTGGCCTGTAAAATCATCAATGAACATTACAATATCTTCTTTAAAACTATCTGCGTAATTTTTATTTGGTTGTGACAGGTAATTTTCTAAATGCTGAATTTTTTCATTTAAGGTTAACATAATATTTTTTAATTGATGTCTGAAATTAAATGATATTCTTTAATTTCTTTAGATTTTATAATTCTTTCTTCAAATTTTAAATTACTAATAGGATTTTCAATTGTTAAAAAAGTTGGTGAATCATTCATGTTTAAAACTAAAGTAATAATATAATTATTTTTATATTCTGAAGCCATTAAAAATTCTTTTTCAGTTAATCTAAACTTTCCTTTTTTCTCTCTAATTCCTTTGACCTCTGCTAGAAATGAATTTTCATTCACATTAATTTGAAAATCATAGCCATCTCCATATAATCTTGCATCTTCCAAAATTCCATTCTTAAATTCCGAAATTTCAGTGTAATTATTTATGAAGTATAATTCAGCTTCTAGACTTTCTTGAAGTTTTTTAAATCTTGATTTTACAATTGGTTTGACTTCAACAAAAAGATCTGTTGTTTTGTAATTTTCTTTCAAATATAATTTTACAATATCTGAATAACCCTTAACATCTTCATCGCCAAATAGGCTATCAATTAAATGTTTTCTATGAAGATAAGTATCGCCTTTTTGCCACCAACCTTTTCTTTCATTTGGAAAGAAAGGGTCAAATATATCCATCCGGTTTTTTACAACACTTGTTGTTTCCGCTATTCCAATTTTTACAAAATATTGAAAGAAACTAATCTGTGTGGTAAAACCAAACTCTTCTATAAATGAGTTGTCAAATTTAGATAATCCATAACCAAGCAAATTTAGAATTTCATAGTTTTCGTGTTTATTGCTTTTTTGTTCCATAGATTATGTGATTATCTTAGTATGATTATTTGTCTAATTTAGTATAAATACTGTAATCAAGTTATAATTTGGATGTTGAATTATTAAAAGTTAATTTAGCAATTAATTCAAAATTAGACTCCATGGCGAATAAGTACTTAAATTTTATATCTGATGAGCATTTTTTATATTGTATTGCTAATCTACATAAATCATATCTGAAAGCTAAAAACAATATTACTAAGAAGAAATTTTATAATAATAAAGTAGATACTATAAAGCTAACTTTAGATTCAAAGTTCAATGATATAGAAGAAGATAGTCTTATTCAATCGGAAATATTAAGACAAATAGATAAATCTATAAATAATTCAATTGGAACATTTCACGAACAAATTTTAGGAGGAATCAAAGGATATGAAATTGGAAGTCTAAGTGGATTTGATATAAAAGCAACTAACCATACATTATTTGCGGATATAAAAAACAAACATAATACAATGAATAGTAGTTCATCTGAAGCACTTTTTCAGAAACTTGCTAGATATGCAGATACTTATAAAAAAGCAAATTGTTACTGGGTTCAAATTTTAGCTAAAAAAAGTTTTAATACGTTATGGCATGGTGATATAAATGGAAAAGAGTACAGTCATTCTCGAGTTTATAAAATTTCTGGAGATAAGTTTTATGCTTTACTTACCGGTCAAGATGATGCGTTTTTTCAATTATATAAGAAATTGCCAATAGCAATAGATGACTATTTAAATTCGATTGCTAAAGATCATATATTGAATGAAAATTCGGCGATAGATGAAATTAAAAAACTAACACATTCTTCAAAAAGAAGTATTTTAGATCAAATTACTTTTGAGAATTACAGTTATTATTTAAGTTTTGATAAATTGTAATATTTATTTAAAAAATTTATAATAGAATAACCAACTTCTTTCCCCAAATTCACAGGAACTGCATTTCCGATTTGTTTATATTGCTGAGCAATTGAACCTGAAAATTGCCAGTCATCAGGAAATGTTTGAATTCTCGCATATTCACGAACAGTAAATGGTCTTGTTTCTTCTGGATGACATCTTTCTGTCTGTTTTTGTGCGGGACTACAAGTCAAAGTTAAGCATGGTTCATCCCAACCAATTCTTCTTGCTATTCCTGTTTTTCCTCCACCAAGATAAAAGCTTCCTCCCATAAATTCTTTTTGAATATCTATAGGTAAATCTCTCCAATATCCTTTTTGAGGTACTAATTTTAAAACATCAACTTTACTTTGTGGATATTTTGAACCTCCGGAATGCGGAACATCGCAATCAAATAGGTCACTTTTTTTTAAAGCATCTTTTAAATTGTATATTTTTTTGTATGGTTTAGGATATTCATATTTCAAATCAATATCTTTTCTAATACCAACTAAAATCAATCTTTCTCTTTTTTGAGGCACATTAAAGTTAATTGCTTTTAAGACTTGAATAGGAACAACATTATATCCAATTTCGTCTAATATCGAAATCATACCTTGTATAGTCTTGCCGTTGTCGTGATTCAATAAACCACGAACATTTTCTCCAATACAAATTGGCGGGTTAACCTCTTTTACGGCTCTCGCAAATTCATAAAATAATGTTCCTCGAGCATCAGCTAAGCCAAGTTTTTTTCCTGCATAACTAAAAGCTTGGCACGGAAAACCACCAGTTACAACATCTACTTTATTATAATATTCAGAAAAACTGAATTGTTTTATATCTCCTTCTAGCACATTCCAATTAGGTCTGTTCGTTCTTAATGTTTGACATGCCCATTTATCTATTTCATTAAGTGCAACACATTTTAATCCAGCTTTTTCCATTCCAATAGCTAGTCCACCTGCTCCGGCAAAAAGTTCTAAAACAGTATAAGTATGTTCGGGTTCTTCATAATTGGAAATTATTTCTTGTATGTCATCATCTATAAAGGTTGAAAAAAGAGTGTTAATTTCTGATTTTTTGTACATTCTATAATTACTCATAGGTTCACGTACAGCATTCAATTTACCTTCATTATCCCAACGTCTTAAAGTTTCTTTACTTTTTCCTAATAATTCTGATGCTTCAGACAATGAAATATAATCACTCATAACCAAGTTGTTTAACGTTATACAATGGTTACAAAATTAGATGAAAAAAACTCATAATTCAACGTATTTTTTGTTCTAAATTGGAACAAAAAGCATTTCATTTTTTAATTCGCTAAAGATCATTTAAATACAAGAAAACTAATTCAACACATTTTTTGGTTTCTTTCTTAATTTCATGTTCCCAAAATCGAAAAACTTTGTAACCTAGATTTTCTAATTTTATATTATTCTCATTATCTCGTTGTATATTTCTTTCTATTTTAGGTATCCAAAATTCTCGATTGGTTTTTATTTTTTCTTTCTTTTCTGACCAATTATACCCATGCCAGAACTCGCCATCAACGAAAATAACCAGTTTGTGCTTTTTGTTTACAATGTCTGGATTTCCAGGCAATTTCTTATTATGTTTTCGATATCTTAATCCAGCTTTCCATAATTCTTTTCTAAAAAGAATCTCTGGTTTTGTATCTTTTGACTTAATTTTTGCCATAAGTTTGCTTCGTTGAGGGGGCGTGTAAAAACCATTTTCCTCTTCGAATCGTAAGACTTTTATTTTGTTTTCAGAATATTCCATAAAAAAACAGATTACTTCTCCTTCTTCCCCCATTTAATTTTCATTTTTCCTTCGTCGTCCAGAGCAATTAAATGCAGAACAATTCCGCGGTCGCGAACGGCATCGCGTTCGGCTTTGGTGGCGAGTTTGATGTCGTTTTTGGAGTTTCGGAGTGGGATGGTGAGGGCGAGATTGGTGCCTCGGCCAAAGGAATAAATACCTTCGGCATCGAGGTTTAAGACGCTGGAACTAATGGTGAAATTATTGACATCGATTTGTTCTCCGCGCAATTTTAAAGTACCGGATAAATCACTAAACGTAATATTCTCGACATCGCGGAACGGAAAAGCAAACTTGCCAATTTTTACGATAGGGTCGAAGTTGACCAAAGCGCCCTGATTGACGTTGAAAGTCAGATTTCCGTGCATAGAATTGGTGATCAACTCGCCGTTGCTGTTGATGAATCCGGTAACATTGGCCTTGCTGCTGAGTTTTCCTTTGATGTTATTGGGACTAAAAGATTTCACTCCGAAGTTATTAAACGATCGTAAAAAACTCGCAATATCAACACGGTTTACCTGTGCGTTGGAGCTAAAAGCAAAGTTTTTTCCGCTGGGTTGTACTTCGCTGTTAAACGTAATACTTCCGCCGGAAGTTTGCAGCGAACCGTTTTTAATCACCAATTTCGAATCGATCATTTGTACGGTTGCGGTTGTGTTGGTTGCGGTTAGTTTGTTGTAACTAATTTTATCGGCTTTGATGTCGATTACTACAGCACATTTGTCGATTGCGGTTCGTATTTGGTTCGAAATCGTAGTTCTTTTATGGGTTTTCGCCGTAGCTTTTGTTTTTTGCGAAGTGGCTAAAACGCCCAGAAATTGTTTGAGATCAATATATGGGGAATAGATTTTCCAGTTTACAATCATTTTTTCGGGCGCGTCGTAATAAAGGTTCAGGAAATTGTCGATTTTACCTTCGATTAAAATAGTGTTTTTAAGATGTTTGTATGTAATTTGTTTGATAAGTAATGCTTTCTCGGTAAAATCAAGGTGAATATTGGTTTTTACGGCATGAACATTTTTTGGGATATAATGAAATGACGCATCATCAACATCTATTTTTCCAATAAAACGTGGTTTTGTAATGTACAAATCGACGATATCAAACTGAAATTTCAGATTGGCTTTTGCGTGTCCGGCACTGAACTGAATCCATTTGTCGTTGCTGATTTGGTTGAGTCTTTCTACATCAAAATCAGAACTTACGTTTCCGGTTGCCAACGGTTTTTCGAGATTGTTAATCGCCAACTGCGGAATGGTAAGCGGAATATTCTCGTATTCGCCCACAAATCGGGTCAGAATAATAGCCGAATTGGCGTCGTTGTAACCGTCTTTTGGTTTAAAATTATTGGTAAAAATCCCTTTAAAGTTGCATTTTTTAATTAATCCGTCAGGAATACTCAATTCGTTGTCTTTTATAATGGCCTGAACGACAATTCTTGGATCTCCTTCGGCATTAAAATCGCCTTTTATGTCGCAATTTACGTCGATGGGTTGACTCAGATTAAAGCGATTTAACTTAGAACTAATATTCCCGGACAATAAATTCGATGCATTTTGCCATAAAATAGAAGTCCCAATATTGATTCCGAAAAGGGCATTTCCTTTGGCAAGATTAAAAAATGCGTTAATATCAAAAGAATCTGTGCCTATTTTTAGACCTCGGGTTAAGACATCAATTTTTTCTTTTTCGGCAGAATACGCAACATTAAAAGTTCCTTTGAGTTCTTTTTCTTTGGCAAAACTGCCGTGTACAGTATTAAAAGCTAAACTCTTTATTTGAGTATCCAGAAATACATCGGTTTGCCAATTGTCGCCATCAAAATCTACTTTTGTTTTTAAACTGGCAACATCAAAATCAAACAATTTATGCCCAAGCCTGTTGTCGAGAATAAAATGAACATCGTTGAGGTCGATTTGGTCAATGGTAGTTTCGCGATCTGATTTATTTTCGGGCGATTTTTTCTTTTTGGGTTTAAAGATATCGGCATTCGAATAGCCGTCTTCGGCCTTATAAACATAAATATCCGCGTCGTTAATGAGGATTTTATGAATGTTGATTTCGTTTTGCAGTAAACTCCAAACGTTTAAGCGTGCCTCTATTTCGGTAGCTTTTAGCAAGGTATGTTTGTGCGTTGCCCATTGATTGTCTTTGAGTTCGACATCTTTTAAGGCCAGGGTAAAATTGGGGAAACCGGTTAAAAATTTATAATGAAAATCGCCAATATGAAATTTTCCGTTGATGTTTTCATTGATTTTGGTATTGATTCTGGCGATGATTTCGGTTTTATTTTGATTAAAATAAATTGACAATCCACCACAAGCAATCAATAACAATACGATAAGTCCTAAAATGAAAAAGCCAAAACGCTTGGCATATTTCTTAAAACGAGCCGATTGAAAAAATGTTTTTATGTGCTGTAAGGTTTCTGCCATCGCGAATAATTTTCTGTATCATTAAAGATAAGGTAAAAAACCGACGTTATGTTAAAAAGATAACATAACAACAATGCGTAAGTTAAAACTTATGATTTATAAACATGGGAATGATATAATAAATGACAATGCATTTATAATTAAAACTAATTTAAGAATGGTGTTTGATTAGTATTTAATTTTTAAATTTGTACTCTAGTTTGAAACGAAACAATTCAGACAATAATTTTAAAAGATAAGAAATTATGGCATTAGCAATAACAGATGCTACTTTTGATGAAGTAGTTTTGAAATCAGATAAACCAGTAATGGTAGATTTTTGGGCAGCATGGTGCGGTCCTTGTAGAATGGTTGGTCCAATCATTGACCAAATCAGTGAAGAATATGCAGGTAAAGTAGTTGTTGGTAAAGTCGATGTAGATGCTAACCAGGAATTCGCTGCAAAATATGGTGTGCGTAACATACCTACCGTTTTGGTTTTTCATAACGGTGAAGTAGTAGGAAAACAAGTAGGAGTTGCTCCGAAACAAACCTACGCAGATAGTTTAGACGCTTTGTTGTAATCGTAAGATTATGATTTATATAAAAAAGGTTTGGCGAAAGTCAAGCCTTTTTTATTTGTGTTTTTTTGCCACAGATTAACACAGATTCAAATGATTTTTTTGCCACTAATTACGCTAATTTTCACTAATTATTTTTCTCACGCAGATTTTGCAGATCAAGCAGATAAAAGTGATTTAAATTAATCCGCAAAATCTGCAAAATCTGCGTGAGTATATAATATAAAGTAAAGCAAAGAATCATTTCAATCCTTTAATCTGTGGCTAACTTTTTAAGCAGCATCAAAATAAATAATTGGTGAAAATTAGTGCAATTCGTGGCAAACCTTAATTAGAACAAACTTTAATCGTAAACGTAGTTCCTGAATCCGGTTTTGAGCTTACTTCGATTTTGCAGTTTATGGCTGTAGCCAAATCCCGAATGAGATGCAATCCCAAACCGGATTTGATGCCTATAACTTCTGAGTCGTCGTATAAAGCTTTAAATTTTTCCTGAGTTCCGCCAATGCCATTGTCTGTGATAGAGAGATAAATTTGGTTGTTTTCCTGCCAGGCTTTCCATATTATTTTTCCGTTTTCTGTTTTTTCTAAGGCTTTTATGGCGTTTCCGGTAAGGTTTCTAATAATGGTTTTAAGGTAATTCTCATCGGTATTTAAGATGATATTGTTTTGATCTTCAAATAATATCACGATGTTTTCTACACCCGAAAAATGATTTTGCATTTCTTCGAATATAACAGCTACGGAGACTTCTTTAAAATGGGGCTTGAAATTTTCCATTTGGCCTTTGCTCCACAATAAAATATCTTCCATGGACGATAATAAATTCTCGGCTCCGGTTATCACTTTGGTTTGCATTCTTAACGCTGTGGCTTCATCAATAAGTTCCGGGTTTTCTTTTTGAAGATGTAGAAAGTGAATTAAATTCGAAACCGGACTTCGTAAATCGTGGTTTAAAATACTAAAGAAACGCGCTTTTATTTTATTGGCTTCATCCAGTTCCTGATTCAAAAGCTGTAATTTCTCATTGGTTTTTTTGCGGTTCCGACTTTGTTTGAATAATAATATCAGGATGATTCCAACCAAAATTAATCCTGAAATTAAATAAACTCTTTGTTTTTGCGCATCAGCAATCTGAATGTTTTTTAGTTTGTTTTGTGTCGAAAGATTTTTGATTTCCTGCCCTTTTGTTTTATTTTGATAACGTGCTTCGGCATTGGCAATATTTTGTTTCGCCGATTCCTGCATCATTTCATCATTGTGTTTGGTGTAGATTTCGTTGTAATAAAACGCCTCTTTCCAAAATCCTAATGCGGCATAACTTTGCGATAGTTTTTTATTGATATTTACAAAAGATTCCTTGTCGTAAGTCAAAGCATTTTTAGAAGCATTTTTCAGGATTTCGATTGCTTTTTTATATTCTCCTTTTTCATATAAAACCCTTCCCATTACAGCATTGGCTTCCATAATAATATCCTGATCATTCGATTTTTTTCCCAATAAAACAGCTTTTTTAGCATAACTAAATGCGGTGTTGGTTTGGCCTTCATTAGCATAATATTCAGATACGCTTCGGTTAGCAAAACTTAGATTAAGAAATAAAGAATCTTTTTTGGAAGGATACGTATATATTAAGGTGTAATATTTTTGAATACTATCCGGATTTTTTAAAGGAACAAAACATTGCAGATAATAGTTGCAGGAAAAAGCACTGATATAAGGTGACGTTTTGATATAAGGCCGGGCATAATTTAAATATTCAATCGCCTTATTAAATTGTTTCATCTTGGTATAAGCAGCCGCAATCTGACTGTACGAAACACCAATTGTTTCATCATTGGCTATCGTTTTTTTGAGCTGTTTTTTGTAATTAATCGCTTTTAGCTGATAATCAATAAAGGTTTCATATTGGGCATTATCAAGGTAATATTCGCCAAGACTTCCGTAGAGTACAGATTTTGTATATGTACTTTTTGTAGTGTCAAGAACTTGTTTGATGTAGGTTACTAATTCTTTTCTTTTGGATGTTTCATTCAGCGCATAATAAGCATAATTAAGGCGCATTAAAATAGAAGTTTCATTTTTAAGATGCCTCGCCTTTTGTGCATATTGTAAGGCAAGTTCATAATTTGCTAAAGCGTTTTTTGTCTGATTATTATTGAATTCGTATGCATTTCCTTTTAAAAAATAAAATCTTGATTTGTAGGCCAGCTGATTTTTAGAAAGGTCAATTCCTTTTTGTGCAACGATTAAAAGTTTAGGATAATCTTCAGCATCTAAAACTTCATTGCTATATTTTAGCCAGGCTTTTAGTTTTTCATTTGGGTTTGGATAATCTGCCAAATTAGGTTCCTGCTGTGCAAAAACAGTTAGCTTGATGAAAAACAAAAACAAGAACCTCATTTTTTTCATGAGAACAGGTTTAGGTTTTCCTTATAACTTCTGCCAACCGGAATCGAAATGTTATTGTTCAGAATAATTTCGGTTGAATTTATCTTTTGAATAAACTGTTTCTGAACCGCAAAACTTCGATGAATCCTGATGAAAGACTGAAAGTGATCTTCTTTCAAAAGATTGCCGATGCTCGATAAAACGCAATGTCTTTTTTTATCGGTAATAATCAAAGTATAATCTTTTAAGGCCTCAAGATATAAAATTTCATGTAGTTTGACTTTTGTCTGTTCGTGACCTTCTTTTATATAAATCGTATCGCCGCCAATACTGGCTTCAAAAAGAGATGCTTTAAGTTTGATTTCCATAAACTCTTCAATACGACTTACGGTTTGTGCAAAGCGATCCAGTTTTAAAGGTTTTACAATAAAATCTAATGTTTCGATCTCAAAACTTTCTACGGCATGTTCAGGATGTGCGGTGATAAAAATACAAACGGGAATTTCTAAAGCCTTTTTTCTAAACTCAATTCCGTTTAAACCCGGCATATCAATATCCAAAAATAAAATGTCGACTTTTTCTTTTTCGATAAAAAGAACAGCTTCTTCAGCCGATTCAAAAACACCCAGAATATCCAGAAGCGGAAATTTTTTAGCAAACGACAATACCGTCAATCTGTCTATTTCGTCATCGTCGATAATAATACAAGTGTATTTTTTAGCCATTTTATTCGGTTTTACGTCGTCTGTCTATTTAAAATGTTGTTTGTCTATTAGTGGTTTTTCGGCACATTTTAATCCTGCAAATTTGTCTTGTAATTGAGTCATCAGATAAAAAGAAATATTCTTTTATGATCATTTGATTATTGCAAAAATAATGTTATTGAATTAAATACGAATCATTTAGCCAAATTTAAAAACCAAAATTATCATGAAATTTTCAAAAACCATTTTTACCATTTTATTAGTTGCCATTGCTACCATTTCATGCAGCAGCGATGACGGGACCGACGGAGTAAACGGAGTTGACGGACAAGCAGGTCCGGCGGGAGCAGCAGGAACAGCAAATGTTATTTATAGTGCGTGGCTAACAGCTCCAACGGCAGTTGCAGAGATAATAGACGGAACTTCAGGAATGTCTACATCGATTAATGCACCACAACTATCAGAAGATATTCTGTCAAAAGGAACCATATTGGTTTATGTGTCTTTTGGCTCAGGTACATATGCACTGCCTTATACATCAACAGCCGGCGGATTTGTTAATACGATTACAGCTATTTCTACAGCAAAGAAAATTAAACTTTTCAGATTCAGACACGATCAGGCCGCAACAGTAAATCTTCCAACATCACTTAGCTGGCGCTATATTTTGATTCCCGGAGGTGTTGCTGCAACAACAGGAAAAGCAGTAAAAACAGATTACACTAAAATGAGTTACGAAGAAGTGTGCGCACATTTTAATATTCAGCAATAATAATCCATCTATTCAATCCTATAAAATCACTAAAATTAATTATTATGAAAACTATAAAAACTCTTTTTACCATTTTATCAGTTGCATTATTAACCATTTCGTGCAGCAGCGATGACGATAAAGAAGAAGCTGTGAAATACAACGAAGAAAATCCTCTTGATGCTTATATGGCCGGTTCAGGATTTAGCCAGAAAGCAGTTGATGTCAAAAACTCTGGAATTTACGAGTACGGTTTTAGTTTTAAACCAACAGTAACGGGTAAAATAAATGCTCTCGTGGTAAAAATTCCAGATGTAAATGCTGCTTTAAGAATTACTTTATGGGATGCGGCTACCAAAACGGTTATAAAATCTGAAACGATAAATGTACCAACCGCAAATGTTACCGTAGAAAAAGCAATTACACCAATTGCCCTAACAAAAGACAAAGAGTATTTCTTTACCGTAAACAGCGACGATTGGATCAACAGAACAAAAACTGACGGATCTGCTGCGACGTATCCTATTACGGCAGGAAATATAGCAATTACCGGATATGCGTATATTTCAAGTACGGCTTCAGAAACTATTTTTCCAACCAATGCGCGTAATACATATTATGCCGGAGATATGACTTTTAAATTTCAGCAAACTCAATAATTTTATTTTTGGATAGTTAGAATTAGTATGTTTGGAAAAGGTCTGGCAATAGTCAGACCTTTTTTTAGAATTTAACGTAAATTTGATAACATTTTTTTAGATAATTAATCACTTTAAATATTTGAATATGAAAGCAATATGTTTATTAATCGTAATGTTGAGCAGTACAATTGTTTTAGCTCAAAACAAAGAAGAAGCACTTAAAAAAATTATTGAGCAGCAGGAATTAGACTGGAACAAAAATGATATGAAATCTTTTTCTCAGGCCTTTAGTGAAGACGCTGTCTTAATCAATTTTTTAGGAATGTACTGGAAAGGGAAACAAGAAATAATAACTCAGTTTTCTCATATTAACGAATGCTGTATTAAACCAACAGCAGTAAAATTGGACTGGATAGATGCTAAATTTTTATCAGAAAATGCGGCTTATGCACATATAAAAGAAACTTTGACTGCAAAAGAAGATTATGCTGTTCCGGGAGGAGTTGTTAAAAAAGGAACTGTAAACACTAAATTTATAACGGCGGTTTTCGAAAAACAGAATAGTAGCTGGAAAATTATTACTATGCAGGTAACTCAGGTAAATGCTCCGCCAAGATAATTTCGAAATAACCCGTTTAAAAAATTAGCGACTCCCGATAGCCATCGGGATAAATGATTACACAGATTAAAAAAAATCATTTTAATCTGTGTAATCTGTGGCAAAAAGAATTTTAATTCGTGCTAATTCGTGAAATTCGTAGCAAACTTTTTTTATTTTTACAGATCTAACATTCCTTTAAAAATGAAAATTTTCTACAGCTTTCTTTGTGTTCTCGCATTTACTGCAATTGGTTTTTCTCAATCGAAACAAAAAGAAAATCTTCTTTTAGAAAACGGTGTTTCAGAACAATTGGCTATTTTTCGAAAAAAACAAGTTTCAGATGTTCGTTATGATTTGGGATTTGAAATTCCGGCTCAGAAAACCGAAAATATCAAATCAGATTTGAAACTACATTTGACTTTGTCTGATTTGAGTCAGCCCTTATATTTAGATTTTAAAGAGAAAACATCCAACATAAAATCAATTCAGGTAAACGAAAAAAGTATTGCCATTGTTCACGCAAAAGGTCATATTGTTATTGCTCCTGAAGTTTTAATTTTAGGAAAAAATACAATTGCGATTTTATTTACAGCTGGAAATTTATCACTAAACCGAAACGATGATTTTCTCTATACATTATTAGTTCCGGATCGTGCCAGTACATTATTTCCTTGTTTAGATCAGCCAAATATCAAAGCAACTTATAAACTGAATTTAACTGTGCCTAAAGACTGGACAGTTTTGGCTGGAGCCGATGTAAAAGAGAAAGTCGAAAAAGGAGATTTTACGAGTTATACTTTTGGAGAATCAGATAAAATGAGTACGTATTTGTTTTCGTTTGTTGCCGGAAAATTTAAATCAGTAACGAAGAAACCAGGAAACCGTGAAATGACAATGTTGTATCGCGAAAACAATCCGGAAAAATTCAGAGTAAGTGCTGACACTATTTTTAATTTACACCAACAATCGTTAGACTTTTTAGAAAAATATACAAACTATCCATTTCCGTTTAAAAAGCTCGATTTTGCTTCAATTCCTGTTTTTCAATATGGCGGAATGGAACATGTTGGCGCGATTCAGTATCGGGAATCGACTTTGTTTTTAGATAACAGTTCAACCGACAGCGAGAAATTAGATCGTGCAAAACTGATTGCACATGAAACCTCTCATATGTGGTTCGGCGATTTGGTCACTATGAAATGGTTCGACGATGTCTGGATGAAAGAGGTCTTTGCCAATTTTATGGCAGATAAAATCATGAATCCAATTTTCCCGAAAGTCAATCATAATCTACAATTTTTAACAGCGCATTATCCTAACGCTTACGCGGAAGATCGTTCGTTGGGCACACATCCGATAAAACAGCATTTGGCTAATTTGAAAGATGCCGGTTCACTTTACGGAGCCATTATTTATAACAAAGCACCTATTATGATGCGCCAGCTTGAAGCTTCGATGGGAAAAGAAGCTTTTCAGAAAGGAATCGAAAAATACATTAAAAAATACGCCAACGACAATGCCGACTGGAACAATCTGGTAGAAATTCTGGATGCAGAAACGCCGCTGGATATGCAAAAATGGAGTGAAGTTTGGGTTAATAAATCCGGAAGAGCCATTTTTACAGATAAAATAGAATACGATTCTCAAAACAAAATCAAAAAATTTGAAATAAGCCAGGAAGCCGAAGATAAATCAGGGAATATCTGGCCTCAGATTTTTGAGATTGGGCTAGTTTATAGCGATCAGGTAAAAGTAATCAGTGTCAATATTAAAGATCAAAACCTATCATTGAAAGAAGCAATAGGGCTTGAAAAACCGCTTAATTTCATTTACAACTATAATGGTTTTGGTTATGGTGTTTTTCCGCTTGACGGAAATACTTTAGAATCTGTTTTGAATTTGAAAGATGAGGTAGCAAGAGCGTCAACATATATCAATATTTATGAAAATACCTTAACAGGAAATGTTGCTCCATCAAAAGCTTTTGATTGTTTTTTAAAAGGAATTCAGCAGGAAGAAAACGAATTGGTTCTAAAAACAATTACCAACCAGACAAGTAATGTGTTTTGGAAATTCCTGACAACAAAACAACAAAAGAAAGCGCAGAAACAATTGGAGGATGTTTTGTACAAACGTTTACAAGCCAATTTACCAAGCAATATCAAAAAGACAATATTTAATTTATTCAGTTCGATTGCGTATTCAAATTCGGCGAAAGCCAAATTATATTCGTTATGGAATAAGGAAAAGGTAATTCAAAGCTTAAAATTAAATGAAGACGATTATACCAATATGGCAATGAATCTGGCGATATTTAAACATGCTAAAGCCAATGAGATTCTGAGTAAAGCAAGAACAGCAATCACAAACCCGGACAAACAAAAACGATTTGACTTTTTGCTCCCGTCTTTATCAAAAGACGAATTGGTTCGTGATGCTTTTGTAAAATCATTGAAAGATGATGAAAACAGAGAAAAAGAATCATGGGTTGCTGTAGGTTTGGCCAATATCAATCATCCGTTACGTCAGGAAAGTGCTCAAAAATATATTAAATTTTCATTAGATTTGATCGAAGAAATTCAGCGAACCGGAGATATTTTCTTTCCAAAAGACTGGTTGAATAATACAATTGGGAAATATTCTTCGAAATATGCTTTTGATGAAGTACAGCGATTCTTAAAAGAAAATCCTAATTTTAGTCCTATATTAAAAAGGAAATTGCTGCAGGCCACAGACGGTTTATACCGCGCGCAAAATATTAAAAAAGAAACCGAATGAAAATCGAATCGGAAATAGAGAAAGTATCCAGTTTTCAACACCTCGAAATGCTGGCAAATCAGGTTGTAGAAGGTTTTATATCCGGAATGCACAAGAGTCCGTTTCATGGGTTTTCGGCAGAATTTGCTGAGCATAAAGTGTATAACGCAGGAGAAAGCACCAAACATATCGACTGGAAATTGTTTGCCAAAACGGACCGTTTGTATACCAAACGTTTTGAGGAAGAAACCAATTTACGCTGCCATCTTATTGTCGATAATTCGTCGTCGATGCATTATCCGAAACTAAAATCAGGTCAGCCTTTTTATGAAAAGAAGATTGGTTTTGCGGTTTTGGCTTCGGCAGTTTTAATGAATATTTTAAAGAAACAGCGCGATGCCGTGGGTTTAAGTGTTTTTTCAGACAGTTATGAATATTATGCTCCCGAAAAAGGAAGTGATCGCCATCATAGAATGTTGCTCAATAAACTGGAGCAATTATTAGAACAGCCAAAAGTCAAAAAAACTACTGATACAATCACGTATTTGCATCAAATTGCAGAAAAAATGCACCGTCGTTCGATGATCATCATATTTACAGACATGTTTCAGTCAGAAGATGATGAAAAGCTATTTAATGCCTTGCAACACCTTAAACACAATAAACATAAGGTAGTCTTGTTTCATGTTGTCGATGATAAAACAGAGCTTAAATTTGATTTTGACAATACGCCAAGAAAGTTTATCGACTTAGAATCAGGTGAGGAAGTATCTATTTTTGCCGATAATGTAAAAGCAGAATATGAAAAGAGGGCAGAGGAGTACTTTAAAAAACTCTCTTTGACCTGTGCAAAGAACCAAATTAAATACGTTCCGGTGAATGTAGGCGATAATTTTGAAAAAATATTGACCACATATTTAGTTGAAAAACAAAACTTTGGCTAATGATTTGAAAATATATTTAATTTTTTTTAGCAAAACACTTGCAGAAATGAAATTCTGTACTATCTTTGCAACCGCAATAACGCAGAGGTTTGGTAGTTCAGTTGGTTAGAATACATGCCTGTCACGCATGGGGTCGCGGGTTCGAGTCCCGTCCAGACCGCAAT
>Ga0247810_10001243_pt1 | contig 16887 bp, 24 predicted proteins | sample UWRJL119311C1_FD_179918 | JGI IMG/M metagenome (GOLD analysis project Ga0247810, IMG submission 179918) | Plant litter microbial communities from Arlington Agricultural Research Station in Wisconsin, United States - UWRJ-L119-311C-1 | ecosystem: Environmental > Terrestrial > Plant litter >...
GGCAACCTGATCTTCATGCCCAGCAACGGCGGCAAAACCGTCAGCGGCCTCGAACTGCCCCACATCACCCTAACCCGTGCCGACGGCGATCAACACAGCTTCCTACAGGCCGACCGCGACAGTTACAACGGTGTGCGCGCCTACTTTTACGACGTGAACAGCGCCCAGAAACAGGAGGCAATCGCCGGTGGCGGCGACAACCTCAAAGACCTGCGCCACACCTACAGCGACCAACCCAGCGCCCTACGCGCCGCCCGCAGCGAATGGAACCGCCTGCAACGCGGCAGCTCCACCCTGACCTACACCCTAGCCGAAGGCCGCCCCGACCTCATCCCCGAGTTGACCTACACCCTGCAAGGCATCAAGCCCGACATCGACGCCATCATCTGGTACGGCGGAAACGTGCAACACAGCCTCAGCGCAGACAGTGGGTACACCATGAGCCTGAGCTTGGAAAGCAAGCTGCCAGAGGACGCGGTAGCCGAGTTGGCAGATGACAGCGGTGGCGATTACACGGGGGTGATTGCGTATTACCGAGATGAGAAGACCGGTAAAGAGAAGACCGTGACGGGTGGAGACCAGAGCAAGCCTAGGCGGTTGGCTCATTTGTATAGTGGGTTGGCGAGTGCTAAGCGGGCTGTTGATCGAGAATGGAAAGCTAACGCAGCCCCATCTGCGTAGCCTTCATCAGAATTCAACTCTATTCACTGAGAGCGGGGGTGGACGAAGGAGCCCTTCGGATTTCCGCTGGACATATACCGCGCTCGGATTAAGACCTCACGGATTATATCGAGAGCACATCACCGTAGCCGATGAGCAAGCTCAACCACAGCTTTATAGGCCCGCAAACCATCATGATCATTTATAAATTTATAATAAATATTACTCTGCCACCCACTTAAATTATTCGACAAGCGACCCAAGTCCTCCTTATTGCCAGTTATCAACTTCAGATAAAAGCTTACAATATCGGAAACCTGAATTAGCGCAACAGTAAAACTAAGCGTTACAATGTGAGCACCTGAATCCATCTGTTTAACCGCATCAACAGACTTCCCCTCTGAAAACAAGGATCCGTAGTGGATCGGCTGCGCAGACTTACAAAATATCAAAAACGCCAACCAAAAGAAATGCACATCACCACCAATCGAATCAGCCGCACTTTTTATTTGCTTAAAATAATTAACCATTTCCCGCAACTCAACCTTAAAATATTTAGTCAAGGCCACAATTATTATAGCGTTTTCGGTAAATCCGGGAAGAGCACAGACTACCGTATTAACTCGAGGATAGATCGGCTCTTTTTCACGAGGCATAAATGAGTGCTGCGAGACTTCTCCAGTAACGTTAACCCCCAATGAAACCGATTGTATTTCAGGCAAATATTTACTCACAATTCTAAACATATCAGTATTGTCAAGTCTGAACTCGGCATCAAAGAACCTATTCAGATACTTTTCAGAGGAAAAACCTTCGCCATACACTGCGCGTATCGAGTGCGCTAATTGAGCAGAATCCGAGGCTATTATGAAACGGCAATCTTTAAGCTCAAAAAAATGCTTAACTCGTTCCAATAACTCAATCGCATATGTAGGCCTACACCGATCAAGCTCGTCAATAAATATAAACGCCGGACTGACCTTGCCCTGATTTTCAGCTGCTGTAGAAAGCCGCTTCAGCACTTCAATCTTGAAATTTTCAACATTTTTCTTGGTCTCAGCTTGCTCTTTTATCAGCCCTTCAACAATAGACGTTGCCGCCTCTTCCCCTCCTTCGCCTAACAAGTCATCCAGTTCTACACCGCTGACTTTTCTCACAAGCCCCTTCAATATTAACGGCGCTGCCTTCTGTATTAACATGGATGAAGCCGCAATTAAATTCTTACCAGCCTTCGTCGCGTCAAGTTGGAGTTTATCTGCAGTTTGTTGCTCTATACATGTGACGAGTGCTACGAGCGGCTCGGTTGAATAATCTGTCTCCCAAGCATTGAACGAAACACAAACATGATTCTGACTCAGGCTCTTCGCCCAACGCTCCAAAAAAAAGGATTTCCCTGCGCCCCAAGGCGAGTTGACGTTCAAAACGTGCACATGATCATTTGCTAACAAATAGGATGTCAGGAACTCGCTGCTAGGCTTCCGATCCATCATGTCATCATCCCAAATACCGCTAGGCTCGCTCATTCCATATCCCTACGTGAGAGTCAAAAGATCATCCTAGCTTTTTTAAGCAATTTTATCCTTCGGGAAAGCGATATTAGTCACGGGCCCACGGGTCGCACAAACGGCTGTGGAAAAATGATCGAGACATCGTTAGCGAAATATGGCCCGTGAGGCGCATTGGATGACGTTAAAACGCCTTAACGCAGCTTGCAAATCAGAGCCGTCCATCCGGCGTGATGAACGACCCTTGTAGAAGTCAGTAGCTAGGCCGCAACCAGCTTACCCACATCAGGCTGCTGACGGTGCTCAGCCTGCCACAAGTCGTAGTTGAGCTGTAACCCAAGCCAAAAGCGGGCGGTACTCAATCCTGCACGCTCCAGACGTACAGCGAGATCTGGGCTGATTGGAGCCCTGCCGTTGACTATTCGCGAAAGCATCTCCCGAGAGAAATGCAGACGGCGGGCCATTTCGGCAATTTTGATTTTCAGGTCTGGCAGCATGTCGTGGAGCATTTCGCCAGGATGTGGGGGGTTATGCATGGGCATGATTGGCCCTCCTTTTCAGTGGTAGTCGAGGTAATCGACCAGCTCGACGTCCGTGCCAATGAATCTAAAAATGACCCGCCAGTTGCCGCTTACGGTCATCGACCAGAAGCCTATAAGCTGGCCTTTGAGCGGATGGAGGCGGTAGCCAGGTAACCCCAATTCTCCGGGGCAACTCGCTTCATCCAAAGCACCGAGCACGAAGCGCAGACGCTTTTCATGGTCGGGTCGAATCCCTTTTGTCGTGCCCTTTTCATAGAAGGCCTTTAGGCCCTTGTGCTGAAAACTTTTAATCATCGACCAAGCCCAGAGTGTGAAGCGACTGTTCACGGATTGCAAGAGGGGGTCCCCCGGAATGATGGGAGGTCGCTGAACTCACTTATTTAACAGATGACGTCTTAGTCAGAGTCAGCGCTTCAGCGACGCGCATAAGGTAGCCCTTATCAGACTCGGACAATTCTCGATATAGCGTAAGAAATTTCTGTTCTTGAGGGTTTAAATCTGACGTTCTTTCCACAGTGCGATCAAGATCGTCCTTGATGTGTACTTCTGGCCGCATGCGTGCAACTCCATTGAGTAGATACCAAATGGAAGTTACATGCAGTTGGGAGGACGCGGCTGGAAAAGCCGGGGACGTTACAGGCCAAATCAAATCGACTTATTTCTTGTGGTTTGCCAGCTCGGCCATTGCGCCGATGATGCGGTGAATAGCTTCTTTGTCGGCTTCTGGGATGATTCTGTATTGATCCAACAGCTGTTTTTCAGAAGGCGCTAGAGAACCAGCAGACTTCACACTCCGCTCTCCTGTAATGACGTAAAAAATGTCCACACCAGCGGCCGCCACAGCTGTTAGGTAGGCGGTATCAGGGTTGCGATCACCCTTTTCGTAACTGCCCTGGGTGTTGCGATTCACCCCGCCTAGCTGAGCAAATTCCTCCTGCTTAAGCCCCAGAGCTACGCGCTCTTCGCGCAAGCGATCTCCCGACCCAACCACTGAACGCTCCTCAAAAGCACAATTTTTTAGGCGTGAGGGTATTTACAAGCACAATTTTGCATGCATAATTAGCCCCACATGAACACGAAAGCACACGTATGAACACTATGCCCGCCCCCCTTACGCCCGAGCAAGCCCGCAGGGCTCTTGATCGCCAAGGCGTCAGCATCGCCGAGTTCGCCCGCACGCACTCGCTGAACAAGAATTTGGTCAGCGACCTGCTTAATGGACGGAAGAAAGGGAGACGCGGTGAGGCCCATCGCGCAGCCGTTCTGCTGGGCATTAAGGAAGGAGTCATTGCAGTTCATCCACACATCCACCCTCAACCAGCGATCAACATTACAAGGACCGCTACATGTACCAAGACGCAAAACGAATCCGCAAACACCGCTCAACATTGAGCCTTGATGATTATGAGCAGGATCTGATTGATGCATTGGTCAATTACACCGGTATGGAGAAAGCTCAGATATTGAGAACGTTGGCTTTAGCAGAAGCCCGAGAGCTTCTGCTACCGGAGTCCATTTTATCGGCAGCGGTTTCCTAAGCCGACCTACTTATGAGCATCTGAAAATGCATCAGGTTGGATTTACCTATAACGACGAAGAGCATGAGTTGCTGGAGCGGGTTCGTGAATCTCAGAAGCTGAAAAGTGTTGATCAGGCGGCGGAGTGGCTTGTTAAAACGAGACTGCGACGAGCAGCAATGAAACTGTGTGGGCGAAGTCGGGCTTTGTACTCGGTGCCTGGAAATAATATTGACTGAGAGTTGGAAGATGAACACTTCACTTGTGCCAGTTTTTAATGGCGAGCTGGAAGGCCGCTATCAGCAGTTATGTGATGCGCGAGACTTGCATGCTTTTTTGGGTATCGGCCGAGACTTCAGTAACTGGATTAGGGGGCGTATCGAGCATTTCGGCTTTGCGGAGGGTCAGGACTTTTCGCCAATTCTGGCGAAAAGTACCGGCGGTCGTCCTGGCCAGGAATACCACCTCACCCTCGACATGGCCAAAGAACTCGCCATGGTCGAAAACAACGATCAGGGCCGTCAGGTTCGTCGCTATTTCATCGCCATGGAGCGACAGGCCCGGGAAAGTCGCGGTGCAGCGTATCTGACTGTCAGTCAGCAGCTGGCGATCCATCGTCAGGTGCCGGTGTTGCTCGCCAAGCTAAAGGCCGAGACATCACCCGCAGTGCGTCAGACCTTGCATGCTCAGTTGAGCCAGCATTGCCACTTACTGGCGCTGCCGATTCCGCCGATGGATTCAGTTGGTCGCTCCGCGGCTCCGCACCTGGGTGAGCAAACGCCCACGGATAACCATGATCTGTTCGCAGGGGGTCGGCCATGAACGTTGCTCAATTCGCAAACCATGATGATTTGCGCATGCCGCAGAAACTGGTTTTGCCATACGACGTGATGGCTCTGTTTGACGAGCTGTTGCTGGTCCATGAGCACGATCTGATCGATCTGCGTCATGAGGTTCATCGCGCTCGGGAGTTCGGCGACTACTCGACCGTTAGCACGATCCTGGATACAGCCATGGAATCACTGCAAGCCGCCAGAACCTTGATGGAACCCCGTTAACGCATGAGTACGTACAAGCTGGTTTGTCCTGCCTGTTATGGCCCCCTTGTCATTCGCACATCCGAGGGTCAGACCCCGTGTTTTCGGGCGCTGTACTACCAGTGCAAGAACTTCGTTTGCGGTGCGACTTACGGTGGCAGCCAGACGATCGACTACATGCTCAGCCCTTCCGGCCTGGCGCAGCCCATCAATGTGGTACCGCAAGCGCTCTCGCGCACCCGGAAGCAGGCTTTGCTCGATACACAGAAGAAGGACGACCAGCTTGATCTGCTGGAGCAATTTGACGATACGGAGCAAGACCAATGAAACATCACCTGATGTCCCACGATTACCGGAGCAGCATGCAGCGCGCTGCCTATGCCTATCTGCAACGTCATGAAGCGCAGTACCTGGCGGACTCTGACTTGCAGTTCGATAACTGCGTGCATCACCTGGCGTTCGCGCTGGAGGTGCCCACCTTCCTGGCGCAGCAGTTGACGCATAACGCCTGGACAGAACTGCAGGCCGCTCACCGCCGTGAACGCGCCGCACGTGGCGTGGCTGTAGAGGCGCTGCGCACGCCTGGCGCTCGGATTGTGCATTTGATTGATACACGCACTCTACATCGCTACTGCGTGTCGGCTCGGCTGCTTCCCCAACGCCTGCTCGCGTTGAGCCATTCGGCACCGCATCACGCTTCCTAGTAACACCCCCTAAACCCTACTGCCCTACCCCATCTCCCATGGGTTTGGGTGAGCTTTGCCCGCAATTTGAGGTGGACCATGTTTAACGCAGTCTCAGTGGTGCAGCAGTGAACCAGATGCAAGAAAAGCTGCGCCAGCAGATCCTGCAACGCCTTGAAGCGGATTACGGGATTAAAAAATGCCTCTCCGACGCCAAGTTCAGGCGCGGCGGCAAGTGCCCAGCATGCGGCAAGAAGGAGCTGTACACCCACGATCTGAACCCGTGGGTGCTGCGCTGCGGCCGTCAGAGGCGTTGCGGGCAAACCTGGCATATCAAGGAGGTGTACGAGGATCTGTTTGAGGACTGGAGCGAGCGCGCGCCGTCCTCGGACAAAGAGCCGACCGCTACGGCGCGGGCGTATCTGGAGTTTGCCCGCGGCTTCCGCCTGGAGCTGATTCAGGGTTGGTTTACCCAGGAGAATTTTTGGTCTCGGGAGCTGAATGCCGGCAGCGCGACGGTGCGCTTCGCGCTGGAGAAAGGCGGCTACTGGGAACGGCTGATCGATCGGCCCAAGCGTTTCGGCAAGATGAAGGCGCGTTTCAAAACCGGCGAGTCCTACCGTGGGTTTTGGTGGTGCCCGCCCTGCGTCGACCTGCTGAACATCAGTGAGCTGTGGATCGTCGAGGGTATTTTCGACGCCATCGCTTTGGTGCATCACGGCATGGCGGCGGTATCAGCGATGTCATCCAACGCCTTTCCGGAGGAGTCCTTAAAAGAGCTTGCCCGCCAGCGTGGCGGCAAGCTGCCGAAACTGGTGTGGGCCTTGGATAACGAACCCGGCGCGCATCGCTACACCAAACGCTGGGTGAAGATGGCCCAGGAGCTGGGTTATGCGTGCGAGGCCGCGCAGGTGCCGCAGCGGGATAGCCGCAAGGTGGACTGGAACGATCTGCATCAGCGCTGGCAGTTCATTGATGACGAGCAGGAGCGTATGCGGCGTATCAAGAAGGACCTGGCGCACGCTCGGCACCTTGGCGCGGTATTGATTGCCGAGCGCGCAGAGGAGAAAGGCCTGCTGCTCTACAAGTGGGACGAGTGCCGGCAGTTTCACTTCAATTTCGACAACCGGCTGTACTGGTTCAAGTTGGACTCAGAAAAGCACAGTAAGAAGGTCGAACAGCTCCAGGAGTCGGACCGCCACGAAGATCAGCTGTTGAATGAAGCGCAGCGCAGGGATAAATCCCTGGCCGAATGTGTATCGGTGACGGAGCTGGCGGAGTGCTTTCCGCAGGCGCTGTATTACCAGCGCAACGAGGTGACGGACGAGGCCTGGTATTACTTCCAGGTGGACTTTCCCCACGACGGCGGCAGCGTGAAGAACACCTTCACCGGCGGGCAGATTTCAGCGGCAAGCGAGTTCAAGAAACGCCTGATTCATATCGCCCCTGGTGCGGTGTTTACCGGGAGTGGTCACCAGCTCGATCAGATCCTTAAAAAGCAGCTGTTCAAGATAAAGACGGTGAAGACCATCGACTTTATTGGCTACAGCCGGGAGTACGAGACCTATGTGTATGGGGATCTGGCAGTACGGGGCGGCATCGTTACGCAGATAAACGCCGAGGATTTTTTCGAGTTCGGGCCGCTGCGTCTCAAGACGCTGCAGAAGTCGATCGGCATTCACATTCAGCAGGACAGCAAAGCCAACCGGACGGACTGGCTGCCCATGCTGTGGACTAGCTTTGGGGCCAAGGGTGTTGTGGCCTTGGCGTTCTGGTTCGGCTCGTTGTTCGCCGAGCAGATCCGCAAGCGCTACAAGTCCTTCCCGTTCCTGGAGGCGACGGGGGAAGCCGGTGCCGGCAAGACCACGTTGCTTACCTTTCTGTGGAAGCTGCTCGGACGCGATTACGAGGGCTTTGACCCAACCAAATCGACCCGTGCCGGCCGTCAACGGGCGATGGGCCAAGTTTCCAACATGCCAGTGGTGATGATCGAGGGCGACCGGAACGAACCGGACAAGCTGCACGCCAAAAGCTTCGACTGGGACGAGCTGAAGGATTTTTTCGGCGGCGGCACGCTGGGCACCAAAGGTATGAAAACCAGCGGTAACGAAACCTATGAGCCGCCCTTTCGCGGAACGATTGCCATGAGCCAGAACGCGGCTATCAGCGCGTCTGAAGCGATTCTGACCCGTATCGTGAAACTGCACTTCGATCGCCCGGAACAGAGCGACGAGGGCCGTGCAGCGGCTGACAACCTGAACCTGCTGCAGGTAGAGGACCTGAGTCACTTCCTGCTGCTCGCGGTGAAAGCCGAAGCGAAGGTACTGGAGCGTTTTGCCGAGCGAGTATTGATCCATGAGCAGCGGTTACGCGCCCTGAAAGAAATACGCATCGAGCGAATCATCAAGAACCACAGCCAGATGATGGCCTTGGTCGATTGCCTGGATCTGGTCTGCCCTCTCAATGCGCAGCAGCGGGAATTGACTCAGCAAACCTTGACCCGAATGGCGCTTGAGCGGCAGACGGCGATTAGTGCCGATCACGCGTTAGTGGCCGATTTCTGGGAGGTCTACGAGTACCTGGAAAGCCTGGGCGAAGGCCCACAGGTCAACCACAGCAAGAAGCCTGACGTTATCGCCATCAACCTCAACGAGTTCGCAGAGCGCGCCGCCGAGCACAAACAAAAGCTGGCGGACGTGGCGACGCTGCGCGCCCTGCTCAAGGAGTCGCGCAGCCACAAATTCATAGAGAGCAACAAGGCCGTAGACAGTGCAGTGCGCTCTGCCCAGGCCGCAAAGAACCAGATGTTTGATCGTTGCATGACGGTCAAGTGCTGGCTGTTTCAAGCATGACTTTCAACCAAGGAGCAACACCATGCAAAACACACTGAGAGACGCCATCCGCTTCGATGATTTATGGACCGCTTATGGAGCACAGGGCGTTGTTGCGCTGGCCTGGTGGCTGGGCGCGCAGCATGCGCAGCGGATACGACGCGAGTACGGGAGCTTTCCGCTACTCAATGTCAGAGGCCGGCCGGGCAGTGGAAAATCCGTATTGCTGAACTATCTGAGCAAACTGCAAGGGCATGCCCATCCCATTTGCGTGCCAGAAGGTGCCCCCTGTTTCAGCCGTGCGCGGGTCATGGCCAGCCTCGGACGTGAAGTGCTGATGTACGAGGTGAGTAACGAACGACGTAGCTCATTTCACTGGCGCGAACTGTTTGACCTGTACAGCGGTGGAGCCTTCCTGGTTCGGCCACCTAAAGGGTTGCCTGTACGAATCCCGTTCCGCGGCGCGCTGGTTATCAGTGGTAACTCAGCAGACATCGACGAGCTGGCAAACCGCCTCCTTCGCGTACAGCTGATTGGGTTTTACGCATCTGAGCCCGTTTCCAAGAGCGTGGAGGCACTTACAGAACTGACCTGCTGGCAAGCGGGCTGCTTTGCCAGCCTGGCGAAACACTGTGAAAAGGAGATTTTCGAGATTTTCAGCCGAGGCATGCCTTCGTACACCTTGGAGCTACTGGAGGAATACGAAGACGAAATCAGCGAGCGCCAGGCCAGGAATTACGGCCAGTTGATGTCTTTGCTGGACTGCCTGTGCCTGATGTTGAGCCTGAGCCCAACGAAGCGCCTGCTGGTGCGGAAAGCGATTCAGGACATGTTGCTGTTTGAAACGACGCCGTACTGATCGGCTGACGAAAATATAGGGGTATCGAGGAGTTGCACCTCCCCGATACCTACCACTACCAGGAGCAACACCATGCAAGCAGTACAACCAGTAAGCAGCACCGGGGACGTTACCACAAACGGTTTCAGGATCAATGACCCGGTGGTTTACCTGATCATCAGGGCGACGCCGCGCAGCCTTTATGTGGGGATCAAGAGCGGCATTGTTCTTGAGTTTGACGGATCACGGGCGCGGATTCGCCATCGCAAGGGGCGCCCTACTTGGGTAGATGCTCGGCGGTTGCGGCCGCTGAGTGCTCGGGGTGCGATGGAACAGATTTTTATGAAGAACATGATTTGAGGCAAGGAGTTGTGCAGATGCAGGCAAGGGACGAGGTGATGGGGGATTTGCGGGTGTCGAGCGAAACGCTGGCTGACGAAGAGCTGGCAGTGATCACCGGCTACCGGGTGCCGTCGAGGCAGATCGACTGGCTGAATATGAACGGCTGGAAGTATGTGCTTACCGGTGCACGCCGGCCGATTGTTGGGCGGCTGTATGCGCGATTGAAACTGGCCGGGGTTAATCCGTCAGCAACCAATGCGGTGGCTGAGACATGGACGCTTGATTTGTCGCGGGTGGGTTGAGGGATGCGGCCAAGAAAGACTGTTAACCGTGACCTGCCACCGAGGATGTTGCGGCGGGTTCGTAAATTGAAAAGCGGCAAGATCTGGATTGGGTATTACTACGATGGCCGGGATTTATCGACAGGCAAGCGCCTCGAAATCCCTCTGGGTGTTGACCTGGACGTTGCCAAGTTGGAATGGGCCAAGCTGGATCGCAAGCCGGTACCGAAGATCGTCAGGCTCATGAACCACTTATTTGATCGTTACGAACGGGATGTGATTCCGAACAAAAAACAGAGTACGCAGCGCGAGAACCTGTTGGCTCTTAAACAGCTGCGCAACGCTTTTGGTGACGCACCCGTAGAGGCAATCACGCCCCAGGCGATTGCTCAGTACCGAGACGCCCGGACGGCCAAGGTCCGAGCCAACCGGGAAATTGCGTTGCTGTCTCATGTTTACAACATGGCTCGGGAGTGGGGAGTGACCGCCATGGTCAACCCCGCCACCGGAGTACGTAAAAACAAGGAAGTACCTCGGGACTTCTATGCCACGCCGGAGATTTGGGATGCGGTCTATTCCAAAGCAGTGCCAGAGCTGCGTGATGCCATGGATCTTGCGTATCTGACCGGTCAGCGACCATCGGATGTGTTGAGGATGCGTGTTGCCGACGTGACTGACGGTTTCCTGTTGGTTGCCCAGGGCAAAACCTCGAAGAAACTGAAAATCAGGTTAATGGCAGGAGAGGCGTTGAACGGGTTGGGTCAGCTCGTTGCACGCCTGCTGGAGGCACACCGGGCAAGGGGCGTCATCAGTCCTTATCTGATCGTGACCGAGAGCGGCCGGCATCTGACCAAGGTGATGCTGCGTCACCGGTTCGATGATGCGAGGGAAGCTGCAGTGTCAAAGGCACTGGCTAATCGAGATCCAGCACTGGCAGAGAGCATCAGAAGCTTTCAGTTCAGGGACATTCGGCCCAAGGCGGCAAGCGAAATCGATGATTTGGCGGACGCCAGTCGGCTGCTCGGGCATAGCGACAGGCGGATTACAGAGACCGTTTACCGCCGTGTGGGGGAGATTGTGAAACCGACCAGATAGGCCTGTTTATAGCCAAGTTGCGGAAACGATCTAAAAAGATGCGGAAATGATCGCGTTTCGCTCTTGAGATTCACCAAACCCCAAAAACGACAAAGCCCTGAAAAATCAGGGCTTTGTCGTATCTAAGATGGCGGAAGCATAGAGATTCGAACTCTAGGACCTGTTACAGTCGGCAGTTTTCAAGACTGCTGCCTTAAACCACTCGGCCATACTTCCGTTTGCATTGCGGGCGCCATAATACCGGAATGAAACACGCTGTCAAACTCTCTGGGTGGCTGATTGCAGAGCGTCTGTTATGATCTTTGCAACTCAACATTTCAACCACTAGGAGTTTCGCCATGCGCGAACAGGATTACGCAGTTAATAACGGCGTGCAGGCCGATCAGCTAGAGGTTAGCCGCGTCCTGCGCAACACATACGGTCTTCTGGCCCTGACCCTGGCGTTCAGCGGCGTGATGGCCTACGTCTCTCAGCAAATGCGCGTCGGCTACCCGAACATTTTCGTCGTGCTGATCGGTTTCTACGGTCTGTTTTTCCTCACCAACAAACTGCGCGATTCGGCGTGGGGTCTGGTGTCGGCTTTTGCATTGACCGGTTTCATGGGCTTTTTGCTCGGCCCGATCCTTAATCGCTACCTGGGCATGCAAGGCGGCGCTGAAGTTGTCAGCTCGGCCTTCGCGATGACTGCGCTGGTGTTCGGTGGTCTGTCGGCTTACGTGCTGATCACCCGCAAGGACATGAGTTTCCTCGGTGGCTTCATCACCGCTGGCTTCTTCGTCCTGCTGGCGGCGGTTCTGGCGAGCATGTTCTTCCAGATCAGCGGTCTGCAATTGGCCATCAGCGCTGGCTTCGTACTGTTCTCGTCGGTCTGCATTCTGTTCCAGACCAGCGCGATCATTCACGGCGGTGAGCGCAACTACATCATGGCGACCATCAGCCTGTATGTATCGATCTATAACCTGTTCATCAGCCTGTTGCAGATCTTCGGCATCATGAGCCGCGACGACTGATCATCAGCTGCGTTTCAACAAAAAGCCCGCTTAGCGGGCTTTTTGCTGTCTATAGCTATTGAATTCTTTATCATTGCCAGAGTTTTCCTGAAGAGCAGCCCATGAAGTTTGCCATTGCCGTGTTTTCCGCTGCCCATGCACCCTCCTCCCGACGGGCGCTCTTGTTTGCTCGAGCGGTTTTGGCCGGAGGTCATGAAATCGTGCGTCTTTTTTTCTATCAGGATGGCGTGTACAGCGCTTCGGCGAATGTTGTCGTTCCCCAGGATGAACAGGACATCGCCGTGCAATGGCAGGACTTGGTCAGGACTCATCAACTGGATGGGGTCGTCTGCATCGCGGCCGCCTTGCGACGTGGTGTGCTGAACGAAGAAGAAGCGCTGCGCTATCAAAAGCCCGCCGCCAATCTTTCAAGTTCGTGGGAGCTGTCCGGACTTGGCCAGTTGCACGACGCAGCGCAGTCGGCCGACCGTCTTGTCTGCTTTGGGGGGCAATAAATGGCCAAGTCACTGCTCGTGATCAGCCGTCAGGCGCCCTGGTCCGGTTTGAGCGCCCGGGAATCACTGGACATCGTACTGGCCGGCGGCGCTTTTGATCTGCCCATCGGCCTGCTGTTCATGGATGATGGGGTGTTTCAGCTCTCACAAACTCAAGGGCCGGCGGCAGTGCAACAGAAAGACCTGACCGCCAACCTCAAAGCTCTTGAGATGTTTGGCGTTGAGGATGTCTACGCGTGCGGAAAAAGTCTCGCGGAGCGTGGGATGTTTCCTGGCAACCTGAATATCAATATCAAACAGCTGCCCCAAGAGCAGGATATTTCTGAACTCATTGACCGTTACGACCACGTGATCACTCTCTAATGGCGACCTTGCACGTTTTATCCCACTCCCCTTTCGCTGACAGCCGTCTGACCAGTTGCTTACGTCTGCTTGGCAGCAAAGATGCCCTGTTGCTATGTGGCGATGCCACCTACGCACTGACTCAGGCGACAGCGCCATTGGAGGCACTGGAAAGCCGTGCCGGCGCGTTTGAGCTATATGCGCTGCAAGAGGATGTCCACGCCCGTAACCTGACCATCCCCGCTTGGGTCAACTGTGTGGATTACCCAGAGTTCGTCGAGCTCTCGATTCGTTACGACAGGGTCAATACGTGGTTATAAAACACCTGAACGTCGAAGGACGCAGCATTGCTTTGGACAAGGAAGGCTTCCTCAAAGATCTTGAAGACTGGTCTTTGCCGGTTGCTTATGCGCTTTCAGCTGAAGAAGGCATTGAATTGACACCGGATCACGTAGAGATCCTGCACACATTGCGCGACTTCTACGCCGAGTTTCAGCTGTCCCCCGCTACCCGGCCGTTGATCAAATACACTGCACTGAAGCTCGGCCCGGACAAGGGCAACAGCATGCACCTCAACCGCCTGTTCAACGGCACTCCCGCCAAACTCGCCGCCAAACTGGCGGGCCTGCCCAAGCCGACCAATTGCATATGAACGAATACGCCCCTCTTGTCACTGAAACGCCCGCTGAGCATCCGTTTGCGCAGTTCGTCCGCATCCTGGGCAAAGGCAAACGCGGCGCCCGCAATCTGACCCGTGAAGAAGCTCGGGAAGCCATGGGCATGCTCATCGATGAGAAGGTCGAAGACACCCAACTGGGCGCGTTCCTGATGTTGCTGCGCCACAAGGAAGAAAGCGCTGAAGAGCTGGCGGGATTTACTGAAGCTGTGCGTGAGCGATTGAATGCACCTCAGTTGAAGGTCGATATTGACTGGCCGACCTATGCCGGCAAGAAGCGGCATCTACCTTGGTATCTGCTCGCCGCTAAATGCCTGGCGCAAAACGGCGTGAAAGTGCTGATGCATGGCGGTGGTGCGCATACCGCCGGGCGTCTTTACAGCGAACAATTGCTTGGACTGCTGGGCATCCCGCTGTGCCGCGACTGGCAGGCAGTAGAGCAAGCTCTGGACCAGCAAAACCTGGCGTTCATTCCACTGAGCGACTGGGCACCCCAATTGCAGCGCATGATCGACCTGCGCAACACTTTGGGCTTGCGCTCGCCGATCCATTCCCTCGCGAGGATTCTCAACCCTTTGAATGCCCGTTGCGGTTTGCAGAGCATTTTCCACCCTGGCTACCAAGGCGTGCACCGTGACGCCAGCGGCTTGCTGGGCAACCACACCATAGTGATCAAGGGTGACGGCGGCGAAGTGGAGATCAACCCGGACACTATCAGCCATCTTTATGGCACCACCGACGGCCTGCCTTGGGATGAAGAATGGCCAGCCCTGTCTGATCGTCGCCATGTTAAACCGGCAACCCTCGATCCTCAGCAGCTCGTCAGCTTGTGGAAAGGTGAAATCGAAGACAGCTACCCGCAGCTGGCGCTGATTTCTACCATGGCGCTGGCATTGCGAGGTCTCGGGAGGCCCCGAGCAGAGGCCTTCGAGCAGGCAGAGACGTTCTGGAAAAACCGGAACACATCGATTTAACTGATTGTTACCCCCGAACCTTTGCGCTATTTGTTCGAACGAATCGGCTTAGACTCTTCTCCAAAGCACGTAAGCAATTACTTTTGGAGTCGGATATGGGCCTTTTGGTCGAAGGGCGCTGGCAAGACCAGTGGTATGAAAGTAGCAAGGATGGGGCGTTTCAGCGCGAGCAGGCACAGCGCCGCAACTGGATCACCGCTGACGGCAAGCCTGGCCCATCGGGCGAAGGCGGTTTCAAAGCCGAAGCGGGTCGTTACCACTTGTATGTTTCCCTGGCGTGCCCGTGGGCTCATCGCACACTCATCTACCGCAAACTCAAGGGCCTCGAAGGCCTGATTGACGTTTCCATGGTCAGCTGGCTAATGCGTGAGAATGGCTGGACCTTCGACAAAGAAAAAGGCTCCAGTGGCGATCCGCTGGATAACCATCAGTTCCTGTACCAGCGCTATCTGGCCGACACTGCCGACTACACCGGTCGCGTAACCGTGCCGCTGCTGTGGGACAAGAAGCTGCAACGCATTGTCAGTAACGAATCGGCGGAGATTATCCGCATGTTCAACAGTGCCTTCGACGGGCTGACTGGCAATACTCTGGACTTCTACCCGGAGGCCCAACAGTCAGTCATCAATGAACTCAATGATCGTATCTACCCTGCGGTGAACAACGGCGTTTACCGCGCCGGTTTCGCGACCTCTCAGGGCGCGTACGAGCAAGCGTTCGACGATGTCTTTGCCGAATTGGATGCGCTGGAAGAACGGCTGGGCGAGAAGCGCTACCTGACCGGCGAATACCTGACCGAAGCGGATATTCGACTGTTCACCACCATCGTGCGCTTTGATCCGGTGTACCACGGACACTTCAAGTGCAACCTGCGGCGGATATCGGACTACCCGAATCTAAGCAACTGGATGCTGGAGTTATATCAGTGGCCTGGCATCACCGAAACGGTGGATTTCGAGCACATCAAGCATCATTACTACGCCAGCCACGCGACCATTAATCCCACGGGCATCGTGCCTAAAGGGCCGCTGCAAGCTCTGGACAGGGCACATGATCGCCAGCGGCTGACTGGCCGGGGCATCTGGACCAAGCCCGGAGCGTAACCCACCAGGCAAAAAAACGCCGGACTGGCTAGCAGCGCTCTAACGAGAGCTCCAGGCAGTCCGGCGTTATGCCGTCTGAAACAGATACCTGTAGGAGCGAGCTTGCTCGCGATGGGGCTTATCTGCGGAAAAATTATCCACTGACATGCCGCCATCGCGAGCAAGCTCGCTCCTACAGGGTCCCGCGTTTCCGGCGCAACAGCGCAAGGTCTGAACGGGGGCGCGCCTACAAAGGCCCACGAATACTGGCTGATTCAGACAGTTGCCTGAGCACCTTCAAACCAGGCCAGCTTTTCACGAAGTTGCACCACTTCCCCGACGATCACCAAGGTTGGCGCATGAACTTCGTGCTCGGCAACCATCTGCGGTAGATCGGCCAAAGTCCCGGTAAAAACCCGCTGATTTGACGTAGTACCCTGCTGGATTAGCGCTGCGGGGGTATTTGCGCATCGACCGTGCTTGATCAGCTGTTCGCAGATGATCGGCAGCCCGATCAGGCCCATGTAGAACACCAGTGTCTGTGCAGGCGCAACCAGGTCGTTCCACGGCAGATTGGTGGTGCCGTCTTTCAAGTGCCCGGTGATGAAGCGTACCGATTGCGCATGGTCACGGTGAGTCAGCGGAATGCCCGCGTAAGCGGCGCAACCACTGGCAGCGGTAATCCCGGGAACGACTTGAAAAGGGATACCGTGGGCCGCCAGCTCTTCGATTTCTTCACCACCACGGCCGAAGATGAACGGGTCGCCACCTTTGAGTCGCAAAACACGTTTGCCCTGCTTGGCCAGGTCAACCAGCTGCTGGTTGATCTGATCCTGAGGCAGTGCATGCTCGGCCCGCCGCTTGCCGACGTAAATACGCTCGGCATCACGGCGGCATAGGTCGAGAATCGCCGGTGCAACCAGACGGTCGTACAACACCACATCGGCCTGCTGCATCAGGCGCAGTGCCTTGAAGGTC
>Ga0247810_10001245_pt1 | contig 16777 bp, 12 predicted proteins | sample UWRJL119311C1_FD_179918 | JGI IMG/M metagenome (GOLD analysis project Ga0247810, IMG submission 179918) | Plant litter microbial communities from Arlington Agricultural Research Station in Wisconsin, United States - UWRJ-L119-311C-1 | ecosystem: Environmental > Terrestrial > Plant litter >...
TTACCTCAGGTACGGTTCAGTCTATACAGAAGGGAGCCATCCAGATTGTGCTGCTGCTGACAGCCAGTTTTGGACGACGTTAGATAGTGTCTTGGCCAATATGTAGTGACTATAACCTAGCATAAGCTCCCTTCACAAACTATACTAAATCATGCAGCAAAAGTTCCTCAACTTTATTTTCTTAGCTACTTGGCTTGGAGCTAGTGTCTTTGCAGATCACCCTACCTCTAGTCATGGCCTTGTTGTCCGCGAGGAAGCTGCCTTTAGAGCTATCATTACACCTGTTTGTAATGAAAAGCGTCAAAATAAGCGTATGCTAATATTGTAATAGGCACCAACAACGCTCAAGGCATCAGCTGTTATAGTTCAGATAAGCTCAACTAGCTCAGCTATTGCTACAGATGATATAGCCAACTCTAAGAGCACAAAATCCAAGACGAAATTTACTAAAAATGGAAAAAAGAAGGGCAAGAAGCTCAGTCCTGGTGTTTTAGCCGCTATCGTTATTGTCATTATTATTATTCTACTAATTGTCCTTTGGAAAGTACGACAAGCGAAAAAGAACATTGCTGCGGCAGCGGCTGCTGGCAGTGTTAAGCACGTGCTCGCACACCCATATTAGCTAGCAAGTTCATAGCCTTCGAAAAGCAGACACTTTTTCCCATACAGTCCTGAAAATTTCAAAGTTGTCACATTTGTTAAATTCAGCATAACGTCTATCCCAAACCAACGGTAGTTACCGTATCTATGACCAAGCGATTGAATAATGGGCCTTTCAGCTTTCTCCTTTTTGCTGTACCTAATCAGCAACACAGCAATTGTTGAGTTAAAGGCTAGATACATTGTGACTGCTTCACCAACATGAGTAATGAGATTCTGCAATGCATTGGTGCTGTGATTGGTTATTGATTAGGTCATGATCTATCAAACACTACTTACTGCTCAAGAGTATCACGCTCAGACAATTGCAACATGACTCTCTTGTGCCGTATTGGCGCCTTTACGAACTGCAGCGACTTTAACTTGATGGTGAAGGACATGTGTGCGAAGGTTGAAAGTGTTAAAGTAGCGTTGCTTACAGTAATTATTAGCAATGTATAAATAATCTATTGAAAAGCTTACAGTCCTTGAGCACAGTGTATCATTAACTGACGGCAAAACAATTCTCTAGCGGTAATGATGATTTGACCCTTATCCTATGAAATTTCAGGGAGGTATGGGCTCAACTTATAGAAGCAGAATAGCAGTCTCAGATAGCATACTATCGGGAATTAGAGCAATCTTGGAAATGGCCGTGACTGAGCAGGTAGTGCAAACGAGGATGCGGAAATGGCGGCGTTTAGCCTGGGGGATGGCTGAGGAATATGAATTCTTCTATAGAAGGGGTAGATGGACCATGAAAGGCGAACGAAATAGGGGATTCCTATAGGCTGGGATTTTGATATTTAGGGAATGAAATCTATTCTTTCACTTTATTGTGTTTTGCAGGATATGAACCAGCCTGTGAGCTTAGGTAAGGGGTCGCGCGATACGATCACGACATGGGAGATATAAGAGGGGAAGTTTTCCCCTTCTCCGGTCACACTTCTCGCTTCAACTATAACTTTTGGATAGGCATAACGTTTCTGGCCACAATGACTTCCAGAACTGACGTTAGTGAACCGCTCACACTCTCGAGTTCCGCAATAACTTCCAACTTCAGACCCGACGACAGTGAGTCACTCACGTTCGTGACTTCGATCCCTACTGGTTCATCACGCCGGCTTTGGTCTTTTCGCTATCTGGTGCAGTGCACTCTTCTCAACAAGAGCAAGCACCCTACCAACAAAGAAGTCAAAGAAGTGTCCAACAAGCTTTATGCACTTGAGAGATTTGCAGATTTTGGTGCGGAGGATATTCGTTGTACGAAGATTTTGCGAGTGCTCGAAGATATCTTGAAGTTGGCAAACATTCCTCAAGAGTTCCAACTGAAGAAGAGAATATCGCGTCTGCTCAAAAAGTTGACGCAACATGAACACTTACTCAAAATGCAAACTCGACAACGATCTACAAAAACATTGAGGAGGAGTATGAGGATTATTAAAAAGTATCCGCGGAGGAGCACACGAATGGCGAAGCGGCGGGGGAAGCAACCTAATTATAGTGAAGTTGCAGCAAATTGACTGTTTCGGGTATTCTTGTAAGCATCTTGATTCCTAGCCCCCAGAATATCAGATAATAATAAGTGTAGTTGGCTACAGCTTTCTTTAGCATCGCCATTTTATGTTTGAGGCTTTCTTACCTGCTCGTGATTGCAGGTATGGTGGCATTGATGTGCCATGTTCTCCCCGGCAGGCCGGCAAATGGACTTTTTCAGCTGGCTATGAGTGTTTGGGCTCTTGATTGACGAACTACCTTCCTCAAGTTTCCAGCGGCGACAACTGTGAATACAGCAATATGCAAGACGACGATACTCTCGACGATATAACACAATACATGACAAGGCATAATGGTGGGGCCATGGAAGATAGCAAGCACAGCAGTGGGCAACATGATGGCGGCAATAGCTATGACAGGGCATATCAAGCAGGGTTGGCCACTATTTCTATTTTGCTTGTCCATACGGCTATTACGATTACTATGCCACAAGGGCTACTATACAACAACAGGTCGCGATGCGAATATATTCCAACTGGGTTCAGAGTGGCACATTGAGCAACTCCATTGAATGAGGGTCGTCTGTGACTTGAGAAGATTGAAGACATAGTTGCAGTGAGGGATAGCCATGAGATAAGCTATAATTGTTGTTAGAAGTAGTAGTAGTTTTATAATGAATTGATTGATTTCTAACTAATGTGAATCTGTCTATATATATATATATATACAAATCACTAGGAGGACCGTGCAGGGCGTAGGCGTAGGTACCCAAATTACCGTTGTTCCTAAAGCCACACGCTACTCTGTGAGACCTACATGGTTGAGTGCGGACTAGACTCCCCTTGCGACCCAAATTGGTTACCTCTGTGGCGGGCGGCCAAGCAGCGTATATATGACAAGGATTTTGACTGCCGGCCTTGCTGCATTTTGTCTCCGTCAGCTTGGGGGCGAGTATCGCCAGTGGAACATTGCACCTGCTCTCTGGCCTGGTGACAGGTGCTATTGGGCTGATAGGTTCAGAATGAGCCGCAGGCACAATCACAGCATACCCGCGCATATGTCTAAGCCGCCCATTATGTATCGATTGTCACCTAACCCATTGTTACTCGGTCCCTTGCGTCCAGCGATGTTCCACCAGTTCAAGGAGAGTTCTTGATTTTGCTACTGATACGGTGTAGGGCATTTCGGAGATGAACGCGGCTGTGCATATTGTAGCATATCGCTTCAAGGTTTTTATGACGGGGGGGTGTTGGGTAGGCAAACTTTTGGGACGTTCAGCGATAGCGATCAGTGCGGCTCTGCTAATATCCATTTGCCCCACTCCTCACCAAATCTGCTGACTTTTACAACTTGGATCATAAACGTCATATTATCATTACAAAAAAGCTCTCAATCAGTGAACTAAGATCTGGACTACATTATCGAAGGTGTGCAGCAACGTCTCAGACTGGGAATAAATTCTCGACCATCCATCGTCTACCAGCATCTCCACCATCAGAGTTGGAACTACGTACGTTATCTAAAATATTTCTGGGCGGATCTCTAATTGCAATATAGGCTGGTCAAGCGCTCAAGATACCAGCAAGCACAAGGTTCCTCAGACAACAAAATATGGTGAGACTCATCAACGTTCTAAGACAAGACACCTGTTGATCATGCCAGCCTGTTACAGAAACCATAGTCGTGGAGGGCGAAATGAACATAGAGCCTAGTGAAGGTTGGGATACAGTTATGCCGATAAGACTCAAGAAGGATGGCTATCTATTGATTGATACAACTTGGACGGATGTCGGAACTAAGTATGAATGCAGTGGCAAGAGGCTAACTTTGAAGAATGTGGATGTTGAATTGCATAAGAAGTAGTACATTTAACTGCCCTGGGGAAAAACCAAATATTGTGACAATTCCAAAATAATCTCTGTATAAGTGTCTGGTGCCAATAACTTGATATTGAATCTCGCTGTTGGTATCATGGCCCAACCATATTTGAAATAGAAAGTAAATTTTCCGTTGGTGATACAGGCGTTTCTTTCCATATAATTACAGAGTTCACCAAAAGCTGTAGGTTGGATGAAATAGAGAATGTCTGTATCAGGTCCCCCAAAATGATGAGCTAGCTCAGCTAGAGATTTGCTTGAAATAGTGATTCTACCTTGGTTATTGCCGATTTTTTCGAAATCGGGCTTGCTCGTATGCTGTACCACCGATAGCTTGGGGTCTTGGGCTATGCGTCTAACTAATATCCATATCCAGATCGCGTCCTTCGTCACTGAGAACAGCTGCTTTTCTCGTTCTGTAAGAAGGGAAGCTTGTTCGCTCGCCACCAACTGATCTCTTGGGAGGCGAACTTTCCGCTTTTTCGGTGGTTCTGTTATGCTAGTAAGGTAAAAATGATTTAAAACCAGACAAAGTTCCGGCGCACCTTCTAATTCTAATGTAAGCAACTCCAGGATTTGTTCGCCTATCTTTATCGCCTTTCCATGGTCTCTATAATGTTGGATAACTTTGTCCATAACATTAACCTCCTTCATCCTCCTTAATCTTGTTTTGTTCCGTATGGCCAGAGCGAAACAGATAAAATACCCAAAATCTTTAGTCTTCCCGCATTCTGACCAGAGTGAATAACTTCTATCCCAGGCGAGATTGTTAGGGTGGATGCTAGGTCTCTTGCTCCGAGAAAGTGCACCAAAACTTTGAACACATGATCTTGAAGCACCCTCCAGACTCTTGGGTGGGTTTTTCCTAAAATCGGCGATTTTCAAACTGATATCCCTGATAAGTTCATCGGTGGTAGGAAATGACATGATAACCAGATGCAGGACGAGTGGAAGCTAGGTAGACGGCAGCTAGCCTAGATGTGATAAGCTGGAGGTGAAGGTGATTGAGATAAGGTATAAGATAAGGTACCCAAATGTAGAGAAGATGTGAGAAGAGAGAAGATGTGAGAAGATGTGAGAAGATGTGAGAAGATGTGAGAGGATGTGAGAGGATGCTAAACCGGCCTATCACGAAGTACATTATGCTTGGTCTCTGTTTCGTCGCCCTTGACATGCTCGGTTGGGTTTACCGGGTATTTCTTCTTCCAAGACCTATCGCACACTACCCGAACCATGCGAGTGAAGTTCAATGGCAGATCGCTAGGTGTGCCGGTTATCCGATCTCTAAAATTTCAAGTCGCCAAATAGCTATCGTTCCCAGATTAGCGAGACGTGTGTTAGCCGCTTCTAACCCCACGGTACCACGAGCCAGGGTAGGATGGTATCCAAATTACCTGCTAGGTTGAAATGCCTTGATTCATGGCTGGGGAGCCAAGACCCACAAAAGTTCCCTCCGTCTGCATTTCCTATCGCTGAAAGCCATTATGGACCCTTAGGCGTTAAGGGCGCGCCGAGCAACTACTCTTAGGTGCAGTGCAATCTTTACGGTGTCTCGCAATGCCACCTCTGTTCCGCTACGATTTCAGGATTGAGAGAACCCAGAATAATCGATGATGCGAACTTCACTTGCCACTCCTGTTCGTTTTGCGACCTTCTACCATGGATCTCTACAACCTGCCCTCAGAGCTCATACAAGATCTAGAACAAGAACGGGTAAGGCTATGTCCATCCATGGAACTTGTTTAATGGACTGTATGCTTTATTAACCTCAAAATTTGTTCCGGAAGGGTATGATCACGATGACTAGCAATTTCAGATCATGTTTCTCGGCTCGCTGGCATATTCATCTCTGTAAACCCCAAAGTTCTTCTTACTTAGCACGCGCTTTGCCTGATATTGGGTTCGGGTTTTACTCAGGCAAAGTTTGGGTGGAACATCAGCCAGAATATAATGAGTGAGGAGAGCTAGAAGATGATTCAAGTTCGCGCTTTGAGGCAAACTCCCACGAATTAAGTGAATAGTGACTCTAGCATTGCCTTCTCCCTTATTTTTCTAGACTGTTCCTCCTTCTCAGAGAAAATTCCTCTCCTGATTCTTTCGGCTCTATGATCCAACAGATAAAATAGTCCCCCGAGGTTAAGCGATAACTGTAGAGTAGGTTTTACACTTTTGAGAAAAATCTTGTTCCGCGTATAGCCTTTGCACTCCAGTTCGAGTGGTGAAAAACTCCCATGCCTCTGAAATTTCACAAAGAATCCATTGACTTCCACCTGCTTTGCCTCCTCCTCCCCCAAAGGCGCCCGTTCTGGCTTGGGATATATCTCATAACCAAGTATGTTCCCCACGTAGGCACTAGACTCTATAATTCGTAGATCCAAAATATTGTCGACTAGAAACTTTTTAGTAATCCTGTCACTCGCTTGAGTATACAACTTACTTAATGTTTGAAGGGATCTATGCTGCTGTCCTAGTTTCCAATACTGCCCGAAGAGAATTGAAAAAGAATCTGGACTTTTCAAGGGAGTTGATGTCAAGAAAGTATGAACTCTAGTGCTTGACTCATGTTGTGCACGAATCTCGATAAACCTAGAAGGTGGTCAGAGAATGAATGCAAACCCGTGATAATCACTTGCATTATCATAACTGGTTTATCATTACGAATTTGCCACACGCTTTTCTCGTTATACTGACAGTTCTGCTTTTCAACCTGTTGAATAAATGCATCTAAGTGTATTTGTTCGGTTTTTGTAGCGCATGCTTCGGCAGAGGTTGAACCAGTGGTATAGTTTTCAAGTTCAAGGCTTGTTTCAGGTGGGGTATTAGAAAAGTTTGAGAATATTGCATAGTAAAACGAGAATTTCTGTCCACGCAAAATGCGGTGTTCAGGTGCGGGCTTCTCCTCCGGTGTGAGTCGGGTGATTTGTACCATGTTGAGCTGTTTTGGGTGCGTGAGGCTATCGAGACGGGCCTAGCGTATTTAAGCAGGCCGTGCTTGCAGGCAACCTGCGTACCACCTAGTGGTTTGTGCAGGGAATGTTTTAGGCGAAAGATCGAAACCCTATTTACTCGCTTAAGATGACTCCTGCGATCCAAAATGATCGGATGCAGCCATTATATCCACGCGAGGACGGAAACCGCCGCGATAATTTGTGTTCTGTTTCATGTAAAAACTTAACATGTTGATACAACACGCAGGTCGCGCGTCAGGCCGAGCTAAAATCTCTCCTTGAGCTTTGTGAGGGGCAAACATTGCATCATGAAAACTCACTTAACAATCTACACAATGTCAGCTTGATGGAAGCACGGGGATACCACCAATGTGTGTGCTTAACAAAAGAGGAGTCATTTGAACGCTTCTTTCCTGTTAAGCGTGCGAAGACTAATCCTGATGCTGCTGTAGATTGTTGAGTGACACCAAGTATTTAGGCTTGCCTTCTTGCTTTTTTGCCTTCTTGCTTTCTTTTTTAAGGTTTGAGGGAAGGACAAGAATGCATAAGATGAGTCATTGTGGCAAGAATATCGTGAATTTCACCGTAGCCAAAACATCAAGATCGTGGAGTGAGATCGTGCAAATCACTTGAAGTTGAGCTTTGCACCCCATCTACATACTATCTCCCCCTTGAAATAATGTTCATTCTCCACCAGTGTGGCCTGTGTGTGAATAGCTTTTCAAGGGAGTTTATCCAATAAAATATACAGTTTGAAGCCTAGCTATAGCTCTAGAATCTTCTATTGCTACCCTGCACTTGATAAACAGGCCAAAAGTTGGCCTGTGCTATAAGGCTCACAGGCCTTTGACCATTCAGGGGGGGGATAGTAATGGCGGCCCGCATGCAACAACGTTAACGGATGATCCAAATGGTCGGCTCGAGAGGATGCGAGAGGATGCGAGAGGATGCGAGAGGATGCGAGAGGATGCGAGAGGATGCGAGAAGATGCGAGAGGATGTGGCAAAAGTAAAGTGTGACGTGAATCTTGGGGGACCACGAAACATGAAAAAGTGGAGGTATATCAAATGTAATTAGGATGGTTGTGTCGTTCAAATCAATAGCTGAAAGCGCTATTGGCCAAAATGACGTTTCAAAAATATGTGGAAGTTCAAATCAATTACCATAAAGAATCTATAAAGAATCAATCTTCAGAATGTAGGATGGTCGTCCACTATACTTGAAAATGGGACAAGAAACCACTACCTCCAATTCAAGCACATCTAGCTTGAAAACTGGCAGTAGCAAATCAACTACTGTTTCAAATTCATGCAATAATTCCCAGCTTCCAGGAGGCGTATACTACAAGTATAACTGCAAGTATTGGTTGTCTCGTTGTTGTCAAGGGAAAGTATGGGTAATCAACACTGCATGTACAAATTGCATGGTAAGTTCAATTACCTATTGTTCTACTTGTTGTTAAATTGTAAGTCTGCTAGGTCTATGGTTTTTTCACAGAAGGTCGTTACATCAATGGTGATTTCTGCAAATATTAGGCATGAAGAGGGAGGAAGATTTCTTGAATCCAGGCCCGATTTAATCGTGCCGTGGGGACTACCCCAGGAAGGTGGCAGCTTGTGCCCATGATTGGGATTGGGGAAAGAAGTTTGGTAATCTGAGGGGAACTTTGGGGTGTTTGAGGAAGGGGAGGGGGGAGGTCGATTGTTTCTCACGTTTCCTTGAAAAGCTTGGAGGTTTGGTGCAAATATGTCATATACTTGAAAATCTTGACTTTCAACCGCGCCCACGTATCCGACAACTAGTAAGCATAACGTGGTGCCAAGGTTGTGAAGACACTGGCAACCTTCTTGTTTGCTTGCTCCCTTCCTGCTCTCTTTCTCATCTGCATTCTCACTGTGCGTCTCTCTCACCACCTCACCTTGTCCCGTTCATCTCTCTACCTTGAACTTAGATCTAGGAGCTTTGTCACACTTCTAGCTCCTTTTTATTCACGACTCTATTATGGATAGTAATTCAGGTCGCGATGTAGACTCGCCGTTGCTTGAGCCTTCTAATGTGTCAAGTTGTGTTCCTCCCGAGTATGTCAAGATCAATCCTATCCACCTGACAGGCACTATACTAACAAGCAGTGTCTTATAGCTCCCTTCATAACCGACTCTATAGTTATTCAAAGCAATTCGAGATGCCGACTATAATAGAGCCCGATAGTACATTATTGCAGTCTTCCAAGTCCAATGAGAATAATGCAGTGATTATCGAAAGCCAAGAAAAGGGCAGGAAAGAGGACGATGTGGAGGACGAGATAGCCACTATCACCGGCCGGGAAAATGATACCGAAACTAACGTCGCTCAAGAAAGAGGAGAAGAGCCAGGAAGTGGAGGAGAGCCAGAAGGAGAAGGCCGCTAATTTTAAGGCTATTAAGTAATAGCTTTCTAAAAAGAAGCAGGATGGCATAAAGAAAGAGGAAAAACGCCACCCCTGACACGAGGCATTATCTAATATCGCCAATGCCATCAGGATCATCTTGGGTTTTCGCTTTGTAACCTTGTGTCTTGGAGAGTTTTTTATGCCGTGGCTTTTGATTTTTTCTGATTGACACTCGTTCGGGTATAAATGACATCCCAATCTTACTATCGCCTTTTTGGACAACTTTGTCCCGATGTACGTCGGCTGGAGCAAACACTAGAGGTGTCGAGGGCGGTTGTTGCTTTGGTGTCAGGTCCATTAAATATAAGCTGTGCTCAGGACTGTTGAACGCCACTTTGTAGCAATCTGCATCCTCCAGTGCGCGCAAGCTTGAATCGTGAGGCTTGAGATTGTACTCCAACCAAAGCTGCTGCATTTTTCGGCCGACAATATCATGTGGGTCATTCAATGGTACATCCAAATCTTCTGCAGCTCTCCATTTCCATTCGCTTGAAATGCTTTCCGGATTTTCTACCCTCATCAAGAAGATTTTAGTATTACCTTGGTCAAAGTTTTGGGCCATCGTGGCATTATTCTCCTTAACATCTAATAATGTTGCGTCGGGACTACGCTTTCTCGCATCAAGCATAGCCTGCTCAGTCTTGAAATAGAGCGTGTTGTTATGTGTTGGATGAGTTGCCACACGGTAGCAATCTTGGGGTTCTACATATACTTCATTTATGTCAAAAGCCGTTAGCTTGTAGCAGCGTAGAGTTTTTTCAATCTGTGAATCTGGGTCATTTTGCTTAATGGTTAGCTTATGTATATTGCCCAAGTTGTTCCATTCTACGAAGGATATTTCCACTTCATCTGCTCTAGGTGTCGAGACTAAAACTTGTGTGAGTAGGTGATAATCAAATTATCTGAGGGCTTACCAAATGGTGTATCATCATCTTGAATCGTTCCGTCGGCCCCTGAATGCTCTTTATGCTGCGTAGCCGGTTCTTGCATGTCAACCTCCTGTGCAGTCGATTCATACAAGTTTATATCGACTTCCTGATTCTCTGTCATTGCTGTATCCTCATCATCCATGTTTATACTCCATGAGTCTATATGCCACGGCCCAAAAAAGGCAGTGAACCAATTTTGGAGAACAAAAAATGAAGTGATTCCTTCTCCGGATTCAACACTATCTCGATATATCTCGTCTAAATAAAGATATTTCGCATCTTCCTTGAACGTTCTAGCGCATGGCAGCCCACATCTATGTTTGAGATCCGCTCCTGGCCCGGTAGTGATAGCAGATATGAATGGGCGCGCGATTGGAGTCAGATCTGGATCCTCAGGTCTTGTGGGCATGATTTTTTCAATTTCTGGGGTGTTGAAGCCCAATCTTTTGGCAACCGAAGCAAACTTCTGTAGGACCTCATTATCAGGCTTGGCTCTCGGCATCTCTTTCAACATGTGCTTGGCTGGTGCCTTTTTGGGAAGGTTCTTGTTCTCCCGCAAAGCGAACGCAACTAATTCTAGAGAGCTAACTCTTCTGAGATGTTTCGGAGAACCTCTCTCTAATCTAAAAGTGGTCTCACTTGTTTGGATTATCTGACTTGCTCTCTGAGAGTAAGCTTTCCCCAAAGCAAAGAACAGTGTTTCGTCAGGACTAACATCAATCAGCCATTTTATTCCATTTGCGCAGGCTTGTAAGAGATGGACATCTTTGAAAAATGTGTGCAAGGACGGTATTATGCCTTTGAAGGTCATTATGTTGTCCCAAATTATTCTGCGTTCTTGCGTGCTAAAGCCACTAAATATTTTACCATGACTGATCGGGCCGTATAGTTCCTGAGCGTCCCAGGTCGACATTCCTGGGGCTCGCAGTTCCATTTTTTTGACCGTTGCTTTATCCACCCTCCGAAGTCCTCCTTCAACGCCGCGGAAAATTCCACCCCAGACTGTTTCGATATGTTTAATATAGTGCAATATTTGCTTTAGATATTAGTCTGGGCTTGCCTCTGACTGAATAGAACACGAACCTCATGAAATCTGGTTGCCATCACCTTGTTAAGCGTCGTCACCATCATACCAGCATCAAATAATCCTGGTATTACGCTTAAAGCATCAAAGCCTGCCGCTAGCATACGATTCAGCTTTGGCTTCGCGAACAGAGCTCTGAGCTTTTGTTCTCTTGTCTTGTGGAATTTAGCCCACCATAGCATTTCAAAGCCTACACACGTTGCAGGAGAGATTCGGCGATCGACATCTCGTGGGAGTGACTGGTATAGACGGATGTTGCGATAGACCTCACCGTCACATGGCTTCTCATTATTAGGGTATGCATCAAGCAATATCGTGGTTAGCTCGTAGCTGATGTTTGAAATGTATAGGTCTACAATCCACCATTTTTCATCTGGATTATACAAGGACAATCGCTTCCAGGCTTCGATCCTATGACGCCCGCGCAGACACTCAATTCCACCTGGAAATCTGAGCTCTGGATACGCATCCTGACAGCTGATAGTGGCGTAATTGCTCGGCAATTCGGGATTCAGTCCGCGAGATTTAGCATCCCTCTTTGCATCGTTAAGTTGTTCTTGGCTAACGATGGCGATTATGTGGTTATTGATATGGAGCCGACGGCAGCCTCTTGCTAATACTCTCTCCAGGCGCTCTACATGCTTCTCATCAGGTTGCCGCTTCTCGGGGTTCCGATTTATGTACTCGTTCCATTTCAGGTATTCAAGCTTAACAAGAGCGGAGCCTTTACAATTCACCCGCCGTTCTGTGTCGAGCTTTTGATCTTCTCTGTTTGTTTGTTCCTGCAACATGTTTCATCCTGTTTTGTGGTATAGGTTCCGTACATAATATATGGAAGTAAGTAACAGCCTGGAATGGCGTGCGCAATATTTGGATCTTGTAATTCTCTTTAATGTTGACCGTTCTTCCACCCAAATGAATAGGATATTGGCAAGACATGGCTCTACAAAGAAGCAATACGCGGTTTGGGGTACCAACATTACGCGGGTCAATTCCTGAGTCCGATGAATCGAGAGTATCTTCTCCTGTTGCCGACAGTCATTTGAAGAAGCAGAGCAAGAATCTATATGAAAACCAGAAGCAAGAATTGTCCAGACCGAGGCTCAGAAAACTTCCACAACCAACAACTAAAGCTAGTATATCTGGTCCTTTAAAGATTCAGCAAAAATCACCATGGGAAAGCCTCACCAAGCGTTTCCAACTATCGCTTGAGACATCAGTTACCATTGCAACCGCATATGATGGGAGCTTGGTTGCCGTGAGAGAAATCTCAGAACCTAAAGATATCTCAGAACCTAGTGCGGATTGCAAGATTAAAATGCTGCAAAGAATTCGTTTGGCAAAACTACCCAACTTCTTAGCTTTTCTAGACTGCTTTAGCCATGAAGGGTCTTTATACGCAGTCTTCGAACATGAGATTGCCATGCATGAGAAGTTGGTCACTCTAAGACAGTATTCTCTGGTTCCAACACCAGTCACTGAATCACAACTTGCCATAATTCTTAGAGAGGTGAGTCATCCCCGTGTCATCCCAGACTTATTTTAAAGAGAGCAGGTCCTACGTAGTCTCAAAGCTCTTGCCGAGCATGGCTTACAGCATGGCGCATTGACGTGTAAAAACGTTCTTATCAGTGCTGGGGGAGCTATAAAAATAGGTGAGTCTTTATCAATCAACTGCTACCTAGTAAACTAACGAGATCAGCGGAGCAAGAATGCTGTCGTGAGCTTGATTACAGCCAGAGCTCTCTTGCGGTTATTCAAGGTGTTCGCAACGTAGCTATGGAATTGATCAATAAAATTCAAGATCCCACTCCTACAATTATAAAAGTACCTAACACCAGACTTTGGCCAATTGAATCTCAAGCCGTTCAGTTCCTTCTGAAAACGCAAACTGCGAGTTCAATTGTAGAGTTGGAAAATGTAAGATGCAACTCAACATTAGTCCATTACTGACTGTTCAAAGCATCCATTATTCGACCATACCAAGCGACAACGTGATCTTAGCGACATTAAGGCGCATGTGTTTGCGGCCGAATGTCATCTTAATAGGGGATATGTCCCGTGATGTGCCATTTATGGACGCACCCAGCCATTTTCGGCATATTAGTATAATATAAGACGCATGCTCCAAGGTTACTTAACATCTTCAGACTTTATTATGTTTAGTCAGCAGAGAAGTAATTCGAGCCCCCAATTCAGCCCTTATGTAGATATGCTTCTACAATTAGATCGGATACCATGGTGGCATGATTTACTGAGTAATTTGTTTACATGGCTCCTGCTGGCAGGATATATTGTCTTTCCAGGCGCCTTCACATCTATTCGAAATTCCAAGACACTTTCGGAAGATGCTGGGGCTGCCGGTAAAGCGGTGGTCGCAGCCGCCCGAACATGGCCGATCTTGTTAGTTGCATCCATATGTTGTGGTGTGGGAGTTATGGGAATGTGTTGGCTTTGGTGGACATGGCAAGACAACTATATCTGGTTGCTTAACAAGATTATAGTGTATTTCTGACATTACCGGCCTATCAAAAGTATACTAATGTCTGTACAGACCAGGGATGCTAAACTCACTTGGTGGTCTGGTTACTACTATCACCAGCATTTACACTGCCCGAAACAAATATTGGTCTACAACGGCTATTGTTACTGCAACTATCACGGGAACCTGCGTATGCATATTAATGCTCCTGTTCTTCATCTATCATTTTTCAAAACTGAGGTGCATAAAGGAGGAGCATCGAAATTTGACTCAGGGCGATAAGATTCACGGACAGGGTGCGATATAAGGTGTTTATATTCATTTAAAGCGGGTCAATTTTCTTTGCATAAACTCCTCAATCTCAATCTCAACCTCAACCTCGATAATGTTGATTCGCACCTTGTTATAAAAATGAATCATTCTATTTTTTGGCTTGTGAGCCCAAAAAAAAGACGGGTGTTTGACTTCAAATTTTTCAGTCTTTATATATACATTAACTTATATATATAAGTTATATTATATACATAATAAATAGGGGATCGGAACGGAATAAGTCTATTCCATCGACGCGTCTGCTACAACTGCACAGCAATGCGAACTACATCTCCCGAAAGCTCACCCCCAACACCTTCGGGTTTCATTTCTGGGAGGGGCCAGGTGTTATCTCGCGTTTTGTATTTCGTAGGCAATGTCCTCCAAACATTTAACAGCCATCATACACTGACTGAGGGCGACTAACGGGTCTACACTTTGCGTGGACAATTACCTATACCCCAATGCACCTGTGACCCCGCGATCATTGCGGAGTTGAAGGTAAAGTCTAAGATCGACATAATACTAGTCTGTTCGTATACCTGGGATGAACAGATCACAGAAGAAGTCTTTAGAAGGGAATGATTTGAAGATCTGTGATGTCTATCCGTGCGTAACTTACGGGTCATGTGACTAGTCACCTCGGACAGTACAGTAACGTCCATCCATGCGTAACGAGAAACCAACACCCCCATATGCCATGTTAATCGCAACCCACGTTCCGATTAGATCAAGGTCACAATGCCGGAGTAGGCTTGGATATAAAATACGAAGTATTCCAAATTCATAATAGACTTTGCAGCAATTGCGAAATCGCCTCACTTATTTCCAATAGACCTCTAGCTGGCGCAGTACCTTATTATACAAACAATAAGAAATTGCAGAATGGGCTGAAAAGTGTTCGAGAATTTTCCTAGTCTATGTGCGCCGAAACGCACCCCATAACGACATAAATGCAGGTAATCCAAGTTTAAGCGACTTAAAATATGTGAACTTATTAAAATATCCCCAGGCTATCCCCAGTCTACTACCCGAAGAACATCCGCGAAATAATAGATCTCCCGTCCGCCTGGGCCGTTGGGGCTACTTCGGTGGCTTCGCGACTTTCGTTGCTGATATGTGTCCAGTCGTCCCCATCTTCTTCCTCTTCCTTCGTGCCATCCCGTTTTCCTTTAGGAAGCCAGTGCTTGATAGCCTTGTTGGGGTGCTTTGGCCCCGGTATCGCTTCCAGCGCGTCCTTGGTTATTAGCTGAGTAGCCGCCTGCAGGCCCGTGGTTGCGGTTGCGATTTCGTCGTCCACGTTTCGCAATGAAAGTGTCGTCTCCACCTCGACTTGGGCCTTACAGGTACTCGGTGGCCTACCCTTCACCAACGATAGAGCATGAGCAGAAATTGGCAGGTCCTCTTCGGCGTCATTATGGTTCCCAACCAGCCTCGCGAGTTGCGGAGGTTGCTGTTTAATTGTGTCAGTAGACTGGTTCATTCTGGGAATGCTCTTGGTTGCACCGACCTTGTTACCCTCCGCCTTCTTATCGACAACCGTAGCCACGTCCTGAGTTTTCTCAGCCTTCTCCTTCTGGCTCTCCTCCGCTTTCTTTCTGTCTTCCTCTTTTTGTCTCTCCTCCTCTACTCTTGCTGCTGTGTTCTTCTCCCTCTCGATTTCTTCTTTGTGATAGGAAGGATCGACATAGACGATGCTGGTGCCGTCGACTCGCTCAATGACTTCCGGCATCTTCATGTTGGGGTCAGGCTGCGGGAAGCATGGAGCCCCAGGCACGCTGATCCGATAGCGTCCCTTGTTGTCGATCAAATGTGTAAAGAAGGCGCCTGTTAGCTGGCAAGCTAGGCACACGATCTGGACTGAACGATCGTTACAGGACTCGGGGTCCTGGACACGGTTCTGGCGAATCTGTCTCTCATCATAGTTGTGTTTTGTCTTGGCGAACCATTGTCTGGGGAAGAGATGGGGATCACGAAGCTTAGCTTCTCTCTTCCGCTCTTCTGCCTCTCGTGCCTCCTTAGCTTCTCTCTTCTTCCGCTCTTCTGCCTCTCGTGCCTCCTCAGCTTCTCTCTTCTTCCGCTCTTCTGCCTCTCGTGCCTCCTCAGCTTCTCTCTTCTTCTGCTCTTCCTCCTGTTGCACATCCTCGGCTTCTTCCTCCTGCGTCTTGGCGTCTTGCTGTTGCGCTTCGGCTTCTGTCTTTGTCCACTCTTCTTCTACGTCACCTTCCGACTCGGAATCCGTCAGAACCTGTGCTTCACTACTAGAGTCGGAATTCGTTCGAGAACCAGCCGTGCAACATACAGAAGACGAAACTTCAGCTGGTTCTTCAGCTGGTTCTTCAGCTGGTTCTTCAGCCGGTTTCTCCGTAGGTTGCACTGCTGTAGGGGTGGCCTTAGGGGCGGGTGGGACAGCGTCCTTGGTAGAGTCTTCCAGAAGTTTGTCATCAGATTTATCCTCTCTGGCAAAGAAATGCCCCCTAAGCAGATAGTCTTCCGGCAGTACGTTGGCGTACATCTGGTGTGCATTGTCAGCCTTGAAAGCTGCATCTTCCTCCGGAGTGACAGTGCCATCTTCGGCGGG
>Ga0247810_10001246_pt1 | contig 16771 bp, 12 predicted proteins | sample UWRJL119311C1_FD_179918 | JGI IMG/M metagenome (GOLD analysis project Ga0247810, IMG submission 179918) | Plant litter microbial communities from Arlington Agricultural Research Station in Wisconsin, United States - UWRJ-L119-311C-1 | ecosystem: Environmental > Terrestrial > Plant litter >...
TTCATTTTTCTTCCTTTTCTAAATTCGAACGCTCTTCCCATTTCTAATTTTTAGTTTTGAGATGCAAAAATACGGTTATTCCTTTTTTTAGCAAAATCAATTGTATTCTTTTTTAAATTATGTTTTGCGAATAATTTAACCGCTAAGATCGCTAAGATTTACGCTAAGTTCGCAAAGGTTTTAAAGATTAATCTTAGATAAGGTCAACAAGTTTTATCCATAATATCATTTTCAAAGTAGAAGACTTTGAAAATGTAATAAAATCTAAAATCTAAAATCTAAAATCTAAAATCTAAAATCTAAAATCTAAAATCTAAAATCTACTTCGCCCCATTAAACTCATTAATAACATTCACCGCTTCATTCAGGTACGGATTTGTTTTGAGATTATTAATCTGGTATTGGTTGATGGTTTTATCATTAGGATAAGCGCCTAACAAAAACTGATTCACGGTAGAGTTATAAACGTCTAGCGGATTATTTTCATCATTAAAAGTATTGATTTCTTCCCAAAGAGAATTTACAGTTTTTTTCTGTTTAAAAACCGCATCCAAAGTCATCGGAATCTCTGCTTTTGGCGTATTAACAAGCTGATCAATTTTAAGATTTATCTTTTTTATATTATTAAAAAAGTAATTATCAGCCAATCTTGTAGTACTATTTTTTGCCAGTTTATCGATCAGAGCCCTTTTTACGTAAGGTCTTAATTTTAAAGAGGTTTGAATGCTATCATTTTTAATAGCCGTTGGGAAATCGCTTTCCTTTTGATAAACCCCTTCGTAAAATTCAGGTAAAACTACATCAGGTTTTACGCCAATATACTGATGGCTTTTTCCTGTAACCCGGTAAAATTTATTAATCGTTATTTTTAAAAAATCGGTATTTTTAGTTTCGTCAAGCGAAAGAATAGTCTGCATAGTAGCTTTTCCAAGCGTATTGCTGCCTAACAATAACGCACGATTATAATCCTGCATTATAGAAGAGAAAAATTCGCTTGCCGAAGCAGTATTACTATTCACCAAAATTACAATTGGCCCTTTATAAATCAAACCTTTATAAGGATCATTTATTACCGATGTACCTTGTTTGTTATCTACCACAATCGAAAGCGGACCGTAATCGATAAACATTCCGGCCAGTTTTATGGCTTCTTCCATAGATCCTCCGCCGTTGTCAATTAAATCAATTACAAGGCCTTTTATATTATCCCTTTCTAGTTTTATCACTTCGCGCGCCACATCATCAGCACAACCTTTTCGGCTGTTACCATCCAAATCAGCATAAAAACTCGGAATTTTGATGTAGCCAATTTTACTGTCTTTGCCAATAATAAAACTGAAAACCGAATTATCTTCATCCTTCATTACCTGTTTTTCGATATACACATCAAAGCTTTTACCGGAATTTCGCTTTAGTGTAAGCGTAATACTTTTATTCGATTCAGACAAAATCATAGTCGAAATAGATTCTAACGAAGCACATGAAACCTGCAATGATTCTTTTTGATTGGATATCGAAACAATCTGATCGCCTTTTTTTATTTGTCCTGTCTGATATGCCGGGCCATTTGGGTCGAGTTCAGCTATAATAATTTCATTTTTTTCGTTTAGGCTCACAGTCATCCCAAGAGACAAATGTTCTTTTGATAACGAAGCAACAAAACTCGTTTTAGAATCATCACTAAAATAAGCCGTATGCGGATCAAAATAAGTACAAAAGTAATTGTAGAGCTTTTCTTCCTGTTTCGTATTGGTTTCTAAAAGTGTGTTTATTCGGCAAATTTCATTCGCAACGATCAGGTTTTTAGACTTTAATTCAATGGACTTAAAATTAGTTTTAAGAGAATCTAAATTATCACTGGATTCAGCAATTTCGTCCAGAATCTGATAACGGATTTTTTTAGACCATACTTTTTCGAGATCTTCTTTTTTAAGGTAAAAAGCAAAGGATTTTTTATAAAACCTGATGGTATCTTTTTTAGCATAATCCATCGGTTCTTTTTGAATTTTTTCGAGAACAGTTTTCGTTCTCAAAAGTCCCTTTTTATATACAGATGTAATATCGGCTAAAAAATCACAATGATCGCTCAGGATAAGGTCATCCAGATTGGTACGATATTTATCGACTAATTCGTCATATTCAGACTTATAAAAGATGTTTCTCGAAGGATCTAATTCATTAATTAAATTATCAAAAACAAAAACCGACAAACTATCATCTACCAGTTTGGGTCTAATATGTTCTTCCTGAATAAGGGCATTTATTTTGTTTAGTATTTCACATGTATTGTCACTATTTTGACTAAATAGAACATTGGTAACCAGCATAAATACTAATAATATTTTTTTCATAAATCGAAAATCTTCGTTTAGACTAAAATTACACTTTATTTTTTGATAAAAAGTTACAATTTTTCTAAAATTTCTTACATCGTAACGATTTGTTTTTAGTAGGCGATTTTCAAATCACTAAAAAAATAACCACGAATTCACGAATTATTTAATAGCGTTAAATAAAAAATTATTGAATTCGTGGCAAAAAAAAATGCGCTACTTTAAGTAACGCATTTCTGAAATTTTTATATTAAAACTATTTCTTGTAAAACGGTAATTTTACCACTTTAGCCGGAACATCATTTTTTCTGATTCTAATAAAAATATCGTTATCAACAGCACTATTGTTTACCGTAACATATCCTAAACCAATACCTTTATTCATAGAAGGCGACATTGTTCCCGAAGTTACAATACCAATTACTTCGCCAGCTGCATCAACAATTTCGTAATCATGTCTCGGCACCGCGCGTTCCTGCATTTCAAAAGCTACTAATTTTCTTGTAACACCAGCTTCTTTTTGTTTTTTCAAACCTTCAGAATTGGTAAAATCTTTAGTAAACTTAGTAATCCATCCCAATCCTGCTTCAAGCGGAGAAGTAGAGTCGTTAATATCATTTCCGTACAAACAGAAACCCATTTCAAGACGCAAAGTATCACGAGCCGCTAATCCAATTGGTTTAATACCAAAAGCTGCACCAGCCTCAAAAACTTTATTCCAGATCGCTTCAGCATCTTCATTTTTGCAGTAAATTTCAAATCCACCAGAACCAGTATAACCAGTTGCAGAGATAATAACATCATTAAAACCAGCAAAATCAGCCACTTCAAAATGATAATAAGCAATCGCCGATAAATCTATAGACGATAAAGGTTGCATAGCTTCAACCGCTTTTGGTCCCTGAATGGCCAATAAAGAGTAATTATCAGACAGGTTTTTCATATCAACACCCAAATCATTGTGCGATGAAATCCAGTTCCAGTCCTTGTCAATATTCGAAGCATTTACAACCAGTAAATATTCTTCCTCTTTCATTTTATACACAATCAAATCATCTACTATTCCGCCTTCATTGTTTGGCAAACAAGAATATTGCGCTCTACCAATCGTCAAAGTCGAAGCGTCATTCGAAGTTACTTTCTGAATCAAAGCCAAAGCATTTGGCCCCGTCAACAAGAATTCACCCATATGCGAAACGTCAAAAACGCCCACACCAGTACGAACCGTTTCGTGTTCAGCGTTAATTCCCTCATAAGTAATAGGCATATTATAACCCGCAAAAGGAAGCATTTTCGCTCCCAAACTCTCATGTATGTGCGTAAGCGCAGTATTTTTCATTGTGTTGTTTTATAAAATTGTGTCGCAAATTTATTCAAAAAATATATAAAAATGATAGTCTAAATTATAAATTTCGCAATAATTAGGAGCAATTCCAGCTTTTCGTTACAAGTCCTCATAAAAAAAGCAAAGTTTCTAATGTTCTAAAAAGAGCTTCCGTTGGTCGCTTTTTTAGAACAAGAAACTTTTGCTTTTTTTACTCCGGGCTTTTCACTGCAATCTGGGCTAGGAATTCCGATAAAAAGAAATACTTTCTTCTTCAATTTTTATGTAACTTTAATCATCTAATTTTTATCGTTTTTGGAATTAAGGTAAAATATAGGGGCATCATCATATTAAAAATCCGTTTTTATCCGCGTTTTTACGAGGTAAATCCGTTTTATCCGCGTTAGAATTAACCTAAATTCATAGATAATTAAAATATTACAATAGATAAATAAGCCCAATGAAAGATCCGCTTTTAATCACCAAAGAAGAAATTCTAAAATTCTACAAGCCCGTAAATCCTCATACACACAAAGGACTTCAGGGCCACGCAGTGATTATTGCCGGAAGTTACGGCAAAATAGGAGCGGCAGTTTTGGCATCAAAATCCTGCCTAAAATCCGGTTGCGGACTCGTAACTACTTTTACACCAAAATGTGGCTATCAAATTCTCCAAATCTCAATTCCCGAAGTGATGGTTGTCACCGATGAAAACGCCAATTTTATCACCAATATTCATTTTCCTATTCAGCCACAAGCCATTGCAATTGGCCCCGGAATAGGAAAGGAGCTGGGCACACAAAAAGCCTTATTCGAATTTTTGAGAATCAACAAAACACCTTTGGTACTTGATGCCGATGCGTTAAACATCCTCGCCGAAAATCAATCTTGGTTAGCATTAGTTCCCGAAAACACAATCCTTACACCGCACCCAAAAGAACTCGAACGCTTAATAGGCAAATGGAATTCAGAATCTGAAAAATTTCAAAAAACAATCGCTTTCTCCGAAAAATACAAAGTAATCATCGTCATGAAAGGCGCACCAACCTACATCATCAATAAAACCGAAATCTACGAAAACACCACCGGAAATGCAACCTTAGCCACCGCAGGAAGCGGCGACACCCTAACCGGAATCATAACAAGTTTTGTAGCGCAAGGTTACGAACCCAAATATGCTGTAAAACTGGGCGTTTATCTTCATGGCCTAACAGCCGATATTGCTTTACCACAAACCGGTTATCAATCGTTTATTGCTTCGGATATTATTGAGAATCTTGGTAAAGCATTTTTGAGCTTGGAAACTTAAAATATTAACCGCAAAGTTCGCTAAGATTTACGCAACGTTCGCAAAGATTTTTTGTTGTAGCTTGTTGCATTCAGCTTGTCAGGCTGAGCGAAGTCGAAGCCCACGTTCCAATTGGCAAGTCCTTCGACTTCGCTCAGGATGACATAAAATGAGAATAAATCTGCAAAATCTGCGTGAAAAAGAAAAAAATCTAAAATTTACCTTCTACAATCTAAAATCAAAAAAACGTAAGTTTGTAATATCAAAGATTAGAAACTTAGCAACTCAGTTTCTTAGCATCTTTGAATCTTAAAAAAAATGAAAAACAATTTCGATCTTAGAACGGTAAACGTTACCCGATATATAACGCCTTTGCGCGAAGGCGGTTCTTTACCCGCTTTGGCAGAAGCCGATGACGATTTTAAATACGTCCTAAAATTCAGAGGAGCCGGTCACGGCGTAAAAGCCCTAATAGCCGAATTAGTAGGCGGACAAATCGCAAAAGCACTTAAATTACAATTACCCGAATTGGTTTTTGCTAATCTCGACGAAGCCTTTGGCAGAAACGAAGGCGATGAAGAAATTCAGGATTTACTACAAGGAAGCCAGGGATTAAATCTGGCACTTCATTTTTTATCGGGAGCAATTACATTTGATCCTGTTGTAACGACTGTAGATCCAAAACTGGCTTCGCAAATTGTTTGGCTGGATGCTTATATTACCAATGTCGATCGTACTTTTAGAAATACCAATATGCTGATTTGGCATAAAGAATTATGGCTTATTGATCACGGTGCATGTTTGTATTTTCATCATTCCTGGAACAATTGGGAACAACACGCCAAAAGCCCTTTTGCATTGATAAAAGATCATGTTTTATTGCCACAAGCTTCACTTTTAAAAGAAGTAGACGCCGAATATAAAGCACTTTTAACACCCGAAATTCTGGTAGATATTGTAAATACAATTCCAGAAGAGTGGCTGCAATGGGAAGACACAGACGAAACTCCCGAAGCTTTGCGAAATGTATATTTACAGTTTTTGCAAACAAGATTAAACAATTCCGAAATCTTTGTAAATCAGGCTCAAAATGCAAGATAGTCACTTATATGAGTATGCCGTAATTCGTGTTGTGCCAAGAGTAGAACGCGAAGAATTCCTGAATATCGGAATCATTTTGTTTTGTAAAAGAGCCAAATTTATAAAAGTATTGCACCACATAAACCATGCTAAAATAGAAGCCTTATCAAACGATTTTGATATCGAACAATTGCATTGTAACATAATAGCATTAGAAAAAATAGTAAACGGAACCAAAGACAGCGGCCCAATAGGAGCAATGGAGATTCCGGAACGTTTTCGTTGGTTAACCGCTATTCGAAGTTCAGCGATTCAAACTTCCAGACCGCATTCAGGATTATCTCAGGATTTAGAAAAAACGATTCAGCGTTTGTTTGAAGAGTTAGTCCTTTAAAAGAAAGGTTCTAAGATGCTGAGGGGCTAAGGTTCTAAGGTTTTCTGTAGAGACGCACAGCAGTGCGTCTAACTATCGTTTAAAAAAATCTCGCCAAGACACAAAGTCGCAAAGAATATAAAACTTTGCGACTTTGTGACTTGGCGAGATAAAAAAGATAAAGCTTAGCGAACCTTGCGTAAAACCCTTGCGTTCTTTGCGGTTAAACTTTACAGTTAAATTTAACGCAAAATAAAAAAAAAACATCCTCTGCAAGAATGTAAACTTACAGAGGATGAAAAACTAAACTAACTCATATTTTTTTCTGCTCGTCATCAATTAAAACGATCCACAGATGTTTCCGCCTAAAGTAGCTCCTGCATTTGCAGATACATCAGCTTTCACAGCCGTTTTATCCAGTTTTACGATTGAATAAGGAGGAGTAAAAGCAGTTTTGCTTCCTGCTTGATTTCCAGATGTATTAGTGAAAACATTATCAACTGCTGTAACAGCTGTATAACCTGTCATCAAATCAATAGGAGTTTTTACACCTTCAAAAACGTTTGCTTCAACACGAATATCTGCTTCAAAACCTGCAGCGATACATTTATTGCTCACAGTACTGTTAAAGAAACTGTTTACGATATGTACTTTTCCAAAACGAACTCTTGGCATTCTTTCTTTACATCCCGGAGCCCACCAGCAACGAGCAAAAGTAATTCTTAGTTTTCCACGATCTCCTGTAGCGCCATCGCTTGAACCAATTAAGTTAGAATATCTGTGATCATCAGATCCTCCTGAACCTCCGGCTTTTGGTGGTTTCAGGTAATGAAATTTAGAATAAGTAACCGAAATATAATCTGATTTGTTTTTGATGTCAAAGTTTCCGTCAACACCATCTCTAAATTCGCAGTGATCTACCCATACGTTTGTACATTCGTCAAGAATTGCATTATCCCAACCGTCAGTATCGTAAGCGCCAGGTCCTTCAAAAATAAGATTTCTGATAATGATGTTCTTACATCTTTTGATGTTGATAATACCAGATGCATCTTTAGTTTGATTAGTCGAAACTAATTTTGCACCATTAGCACCATAAATAGTTTTACCTGTTTGATCCTGAAATGACAATCTTGTCGTTACAGTAATAGTACCGCTAACTTTGATCACCTTTACAGAACTGTTTTCAATTGCAGATTTCAATTGAGCATACGTAGTAACATTTGTTTCAGCAGCAGTTCCTCCACCAGTTGTACCTCCGTTTTGAGAAGCCCATCCCGGAACCTGCGCACAGTTTCCAATTTTTGAAGTAAAACTACCAGAAGTAGGTGTAGTAGTTTCAATACTAGCACTCTCATCATTTGCAGACGAAGCAATTTCTTCGGTGTTACAGGCTGTAAAACCTAAAATCAGTGTAAGTAGGAACACTGACATTGTTGATTTAATTTTCATAATAATAAATTTGGGGGTTTATATAATTTAACACTGCAAAACTGACTATAAATATTTGCTAAAAAGTTGAACAAGTTCAATATTTTGAAAATAAATCGGTTAAAAGTGTTTTTTTAACAGTTGTTAATTTACAAAAATGTATAAAAAGGGTACTTTTACGTAATCGATTACATTATTTTTCATTCATTCACCTACTTACGCCCCTGAGTAAGAATAAAAGTAAAAAACCACATGTATAAAAACCTACGATTAAGTATTGAACGCAAAATTCCGTTAACAGATCAAGAATGGAATTTTATTGTTGAAAAAGCTGAGTTCATAAAACTCAAGAAAAATGAATTTTTACAGATTCAGAACTCAAACAGTTCCTATGAAGGCTTTATTTTAAAAGGTGCATTCAAAACCTATATTTTGAATGATAATGGCACCGAAAGTGTCATTTTCTTTTCGTTCGAAAACGAATGGATGTGTGATCTTGAAAGTTTCTACCATCAAAAGCCTACAACCTACAACATCAAGGCAATTGAAGACAGCGAGATTTTGGTCATTAGTAAAACAAATAAAGCACTGTTATTTGAGCAAGTGCCGAAGTTAATCCAGTTTCACATCATTATGGTCGAAAAAGCCAATATTGCCATTCAGCAAAGACTGATTGATGTCTTAAACAAAACCTCGAAACAGAGGTATCTTGAGTTTATTGAGAAACATCCGCAAAAAGCAGATAAAATCAATAACAGAAATTTGTCTTCTTATCTTGGTGTCTCGCACGAGTTTTTATCGAAGATTAAAAAGAGGTGCTAAGGTTCTGATTTGCTGAGTTTCTAAGACTTAAAAAAAAAAAAAATCTCGCAAAGTCACAGAGTCGCAAAGAATATAAAAACTTTGCGACTCTGCGTCTTTGCGAGATTAAAAAAAACTTAGCGACCCTTGCGTAAATCCTTGCGCACTTTGCGGTTAAACCTGAAACATTCCAAATTAAAAATCCAATATTCCGATAAGGCATTCATTAGAAGAATGAATCATTATATTTTCCTTTTCTGGATTTTCAATGACTAATAAGTCATGAGGCTCTAAATAGTATGACTTCTCATTAACTTTAATAACTGTTGTATCTAAAGAAAATAAAATTATTATTTGAGCATTACAATTCTGATTTCCATTTGCTATTTTCAGTTTATGATGGCTTATTTTTTCAGAAACCATCCAATTAAAATCAGTACCTTTTGTATAAGAAGTCACTTCATCATCCGAATTAAATTCCATGATTTCATATTTCTCATATATTTTTTTCTCTTTGTTTACCTCAATATCCAGAGAATTATCAAGCATAACCAAATAGCGATGATATCCCTTAAATTTGGTAAATTCTGACGGTACTTTTTCTATTGTAGCACTGCTTATTCTAAATGCAAAATCTCTATCGGCATAACTTGCTGTTTCCGGATAGATCGTATATTCATAGGTCAATCCGCCACTCCAAATAGAGGCTTTGCTGTCTTTTTTAGACAAGAGGCTTATTTTCATTTATTGAATATTTTATATGACTTCAAGTTTTTAGATGGATTTTAACCTTGCTTTTAAATGAGTTTATATCACTTATATGGTGAAAAAACTTTGCGCCTTTGCGAGATTATAAAAGTCAAGCAATAAAAAGCTTAGCGTAAACCCTTGCGATCTTAGCGGTTAAATTCTCAAAGGCTTTTCTCTAAATGGATAAACTCCAAAGGCTTATCAGAAATATTAATATGAATATCGCTTGAAGGAAAAGGTTCTCTTTTGCCAGTATCCACATAACCATGACGTTTGTACCAGGCAATAAGTTCTGCACGAACCGAAACAACCGTCATACTAAGAGTAGACAATCCTAAAGATTTAGCATGATTTTCGGCTTCAGCCAGCATCTTTTTCCCTATACCGCTATTTTGTAATTCAGGAGAAACCGTCAACATTCCCACATACAATTGATGCTCTTTCTCAACCAACAAAACCGAACCAATAATTTGATCGTTCTCAGTAAATTTCAGAAATGTATTTTTAGGATCTAAAATAATTGCTGTTAATTCTTCTTCGGTGGTTCTTTTTCCTTCTAATAAATGAGCTTCGGTAGTCCAGCCTTTTTTAGAAGTTTCACCTCTGTATGCTGAGTTGATTAATATGTTTAATGACGGAATATCTTGTAATGTTGCTTTTGAGATCATGAATTATTGTAGTTGTAATTTAGCTTCTTTAAATTAGAAATTAGCTTTAATATTTTGCAGGTTCGCCGGCTTTAGGCAACGATTGCTTTATGAATGTTCTGATGTCTTCATTTGCAGCTTCTAAGTCAGCTTTTCTCAAATACATCATATGACCGCTTCTGTAACCTTTCCATGACATTCGATCGGTTAGTTTTCCGCTTGTATCCATTTGCCATAAATTGTATTTAGAATTAAAATAGTCACAAGCACCATCATAATATCCTGATTGTACCATTACATGTAAATATGGATTTTGAGCCATGGCTTGTCTCAGGTTTTCCCCTGTTTTATCATTAGATCTGTCCCAAGGATATACAGAACCAAACATATTGTATTTAAAGTCTGTTTTGTAATTTAGATTATTACGAACATACATATTGATGGCAGGTGTAAAAGAATGCAGCCAGGACGTAAGTTCGGCATTAAAATCCGGACTTTCACCAGAATCCTTACGGTCAATTCCTTTGTATCTTGAATCAAGTCTTCCTATTGTGTAACCTTTATCTCTTAACAGTTCTTTCCAAAAATAATCATACGGAACGTCTAAATTATTTTGCAGGATCACTTTCTCAGAAATACCAGAATAATGCGCCATTTTAGTAGCAATTTCTTTTCTTTTTTGTTCTTCCAAAGATCCTCCTTTGCTTAATGCAGGAAGAAGCTCGTTGATGGTAAAGTCTTCGACCTCGGGTAACATAGCAGTTAAATCTTTGTTTTGAAGGTCAGGACTAAGCATTTTGTGATACCAGGCAGTAGCTGCAAAATAGGGTAGTTTAAGGGCAGCATTAGAAACTACGCCACGGGTTATTCCTAAATCTGTAGGAGATACCAAAATCACTCCGTTTAGATACATCCATTGATTGTTTTGTAATTGAAGCGCTAATCCCGAAACGCGGGTTGTGCCATAACTTTCTCCTATCAGGTATTTAGGTGAAGCCCAACGATTAGAACGGGTTACAAAACCATTGATCCAATCGGCTAAGTATTTAATGTCGGCATTTACACCGAAGAACTTTGTAGTAGGGATTTCTTTGCTTGTAGGTCTTGAATAAGCTGTGTTAACAGGGTTTACAAAAACGATATCAGCAACATCTAAAATAGAATAAGGATTTTCCTTTATTCCGTAAGGCTGTACAGGATATCCTTCATCATCAATATTTAATAAACTTGGTCCTGTATAAGCAATCTCCATCCAAACCGAAGCAGAACCTGGACCACCATTAAATGAAATAACTAAAGGACGTGAATCCTTATCCTTTACATCAGAGCGCTCATAATACGTATAGAATAATCCCGCAATTGCTTTTCCGTCTTCGTCCCATACAGGCATCGTCCCGGTTGTTGCTTTATAAGGAACTTTTTGTCCTTTTATTGTGGTGGTGTGATTTGTGATAACCTGAGAATCCGGATTGAAAGTAAGGTTAGCAGCAGAACTTTCTTCTTTTGCAACCGGCGGTTTCTCGACGGCTTTTGGTTTTGATTCCTGAGCGTATGAAGTAAAAAATCCAACTAAAAGGAATGAAATTAAAGTTTTTTTCATAGAAGTATTGGTATGTTATTATTTGGTATTTTGATGTTCTAAACAGGAGACTATAATTAGAGTTTTTAAAGATATAAAAAAATAGTAAGTGATGATTTTAGTCTTCAACAAGACCTGGATATTTTATGAAAGTGTTTAGCAAGAAAGTCTCTGATTTTCTATTGAAAACAGCGAAACTGTAGACGAACAAAAACTAATTGAAATAGCAAAAGCTCTTGGAGTTTCTGTTGAAGCAATTAAAAACTTTTCGGAAGAAGCAGTTTTTAATATTATTGGAAATACTTTTCAAGATCACGGTGCTATTACTACAGGCAATTACGGTTGCACTTTTAATCCTTTAGATAAAGTTGTTGAACTTTACGAACGTTTGGTGCAAGCTGAAAAAGATAAAGTTGAGTATTTAGAGAAATTATTGAACGGGAAATAATCGTTTTTGAACATATATTAAACAAAAAAAGAGATCTTATAAGATCTCTTTTTTTATGATTAATTGCTGGCGCAAGCGTCACACTCGCGCACGTTCTAATGCTTACATATATAAGTAAATCCTATCTTAGCTTTAATATTGATCAATTTCAATAATTTCTGTCGCCGAATTGGTTTTCCCTTCAATGTTTAGATCTGTATATTTTATTGCTAGTAAATTTCCTTCTTTAATATATCCCCATCTATTCCAACCTTCGTCTAGGTTATTTACTGAAAGATAAAATTGCTTATTATTATCATTTTGTGCAAACATAAAAGTTGAAATACCATACCCCTTATCTTCAGGAATATGGTATACCCTTACGATTTCGTATCCATCAGATATTAATTCCTGAATATGTTCTTTATCATAAACGTTTTCAGTCTTAGTGGAAATAAACCATTTAACATTATGTATAGGATTATCTTTTATTTCACAATTATATAATTTAGTTATAAATTCCTGATTTTCGGAACTATTTATGTTTTCGTTTTTTAATTTTGAAATTATATTAAAATAATGAATGGAAACAAATTCCAAATAAATGCTTGTTAAAGTGCTTGAATATTTATACAAGGGGTTGACAATAAATATTAATTCCTTAATTACTTTATTTGACTCTACGCATGCTGTCTCAAAGTAATTCTCAGTTGTGAAAATGTGATGAAAAATATTAAGAATTTCAATAATTATAGCCTCAATTTTTTCAGAGGAGTTATATTTATGCTCTACTTTTCTTTTAAGTGCAGTTGCACGAGAAGTACCAATAATTCCATTCAAAAACTCTCCCGATTTCCATTGTGAGGTTTTGTCTATAATCTTGTCATATTCTCCTAAATAAATTAGTGATAAATAGTAAAGCTTAATTACTGTAAAACTAAATTTTTTATTTGATGTGTTTGGATTATGAAAATTATTATCTATTAGATATTCAAAATACGGTAATGCATCTTCATAATCATTATTTTGAAAATATCTAATTGCGATTGCTAATTTTATTCTTGGAGAGTCAGAAAGAAAATGGTCGGCTTTTAAAAGATAACTTAGTTCATTTGGGGTGTCTTTAAGAGCTTTAAATATCCTTGAAAAATGGAATAAAAGTAAAGCGTCGTTATTTTTGTATTTAATTATTTCATTGAATCTGTCCTTAATTGCAATTAAATCAGGATGGTTAGAAAATTTCCCACCTGTTTTGCCAAGGCATTTGTTAAGATCGGCTATAAGACTATATGTTGAACTATCAATATTTTCAGCAATATATTCATCATCAAATTCAGATAATCCTAAATGTTTAATCCTTGTTGATTGCTCTAATATCTTACTTTTTCGTCTCTTAATGTCTTCCGTAATATTATTGCGAACTTCGATATTTTTAGGATTGGTTAAAAGTAGATCTCGAATTGAATCACTTAATTTATATGAATCGTTGCCGAATTCATCGGTACTACGAATAATTAAACTGGTTTTAGCTAATTCATTTATTGATTCAATGATTTCGTCTTTATTTATATCGATAAAATCCATTAAATCAGATTTATTTGGATTACCAATAGCATATATGGCTTCTAAAATTGTTACTGAAGTAGGCTTTAATGATTCAATTAGGTTTTTGTAAGAGAAAGACGCAATATCTTTTTGAGATTTATTTATGGATTGTGATATATCGCCACCTTTTAAGTATAAATCAATAGTTAAACGAATTGCTAAAGGATTATTATTTGCAGCATCTGCTATTTTTTCTAAATCTTCAAGCTTGAAATCGATAACTCCTCTTTTTTTTAGATAATTTCTACTTAAATTAACTGCGTGTCTTTTAACTAATGGCTCTACGGGAACAGTAGTAGCTGAATCAATAGATATTCTACTTGTAACTAAAACCCTCCATTTTAAAGGTAATGACTGGTTAAATTCGATGAATTCTTTTTGAGAATCAATAAGTAAAGTTTCTAAGTTATCAATACAAATTAAGATTTTTTCATCTTCTAATTTTTCTTGGGCATTTTCAAATGTATCAATTTGAAATTTTGAATAAATTTTATTTAAATCCTTTAAAATCGATTCTTTTATTTGTTCGATACCATTTATAGCATCAATTGTTTCGATTCCATTAGCGGTTAATTTTTCATTTTTAAGAGTGCAAAATATTATAGAACTTAATTTTGAAGACCAGGATGGACTAAGACTTAAATCTTTTAAGTATTGTAAAACTAGGGCAGTCTTGCCTATTCCTCCAGGAGCAACGATTGCAATTAAGTTGTTTCTCTGTTTAGATAATACACTTTCCAAATCTTTAAACTCTTTGTCTCTACCTAATAATCCTGTTATTTCGTGATCGAATGATGTCGGAAGAGTATTTGGAATTGCCCAGTTAACATTATCTAACCACTCATCAGGTGGTATATTTAAGTTTTCTTCTATAGCAGAATTTAGCGCATTTCTTACAGAAGTTAAATTTAACTTTTCAATTAAGGGATCGCTAGCAATTGTTGCTGCCCTAAACCAATAAGAGTCAGGAAAGGGTCTGTTCGGATGACTTACAGCATTTCGTATGTTAAATATCCCTAAAATAGAACAAAGTTGCTTTAATTCAGTCATATGTAATTGTAAACTTGTTCCTTCAGTTATGTTTATTGCAAAATTGAAAATCTCATCAAGATAACTTGCTTCAATTATTAAGTTAAAATCTCCTTTACTAATTTGGTTTCCCTTACTTCTTTCTCTTTCAACTATTGAATCAATTGAAGTTTCTGGAATGGTATTAATATGCTCATTATCGATTATGTAATTACCTAAAGATAGTTCAAGTTCGTATACTATCATGGCGGTTTTTATTCGTAATTTTTGAGTATAGTCCATTTATATTAGTTTAAATCTGAGTGAAATAATTTGAGAATGTTAATTTAAAAATTAAAAAAGTGAAGTTAAGGTAACTTTATTATTCTTCAAACATAATAATTTTCCTTATAAAAAACTAATCTGCCCATAATTTAAAAAAGTCACGAATTAAATTAAATTCGTGACTTTAATATATTTATAATAAGATAAATAAGCTATCCCAAAAATGCCTTCAATTCCTCATAATTAGAAATCTTAACACTTACCTTCTCCTCATTAATAACACTCTCAATTTGTTCCGGAATAGGAAGTTTAATTCCCAAAGCAGGTTCAACAACATCTAAAAATTTAATAGGATGCGCTGTTTCTAAGAAAACACCAATGGCATTCTCGTGTTTTTGTAATTCTTTTTTCAAACCTAAATATCCAACAGCGCCGTGAGGTTCTGCGATGTAACCGTCAGCTTTATAAATGTTTTTTAAAGCTTCAAGTGTTTCTTCATCAGTATAACTATAAGAAGAGAAATCTTTTTCAAAAGCTTTTAAATCATTATTGTACAATTCCTGAATTCTGATAAAGTTACTTGGATTTCCAACGTCCATTGCGTTCGAAATTGTCGCTTTAGAAGGTTTTGGGTCGTATTTTCCGCTTTCTAAGAATCTTGGTACAGTATCGTTTACGTTGGTAGAAGCTACAAAATGTTCGATTGGTAAACCTAATTTCTTAGCCATAATTCCGGCGCAGATATTCCCGAAATTTCCACTTGGGCAAGAAAAAACTAACGGTTTGTTTTGGCTTTTCAAGGCTTTGTAAGCAAAGAAGAAATAGAACATTTGCGGCAGCCAACGCGCAATATTAATAGAATTCGCCGAAGTCAGGTTTTTATGCGCCAGACTTTCGTCCAAAAACGCTTTTTTAACCATATCCTGGCAATCGTCAAAAACACCATCAACCTCAAGTGCTTTTATGTTTTTTCCTAAAGTCGTCAATTGTTTTTCCTGAATGTCGCTTACTTTTCCTGACGGATATAAAATCACAACATCAACACCGTCAACACCAAGAAATCCGCTTGCAACAGCACCGCCGGTATCTCCCGAAGTAGCTACTAAAACTGTATTTTTACTGTCTTTTTTGTCTTTATTAAAATACGCCAGACAACGTGACATAAATCGCGCTCCAACATCTTTAAAAGCCATAGTTGGTCCGTGGAATAATTCTAACGAATAGATTCCGTTTTCAACTTCCACTACCGGAAAATCAAAAGATAAAGTATCTTTTATGATTTCTCTTAAATTGTCCTCAGGAATTTCATCGCCCACAAATTGCTGAATCACATCAAAAGCAATATCGTTATGGCTTAAATTTTCGATTACATTAAAAAATGCAGGATTTAATGGCGTAATAGTTTGAGGAAAATATAATCCTTTATCACTTGCTAATCCTTGTATCACGGCTTCTTTAAAAGAAACTTCCGGTGCATTATGGTTTAAACTATAGTATTTCATGGTTTAATTTTAGATTTTGAATTTTAGAAAAAAGAGAATAGAGTATAGAGAATAGATTTTTCTGTAATCAATTTTCAATTTTTAAATTCCAATGGTTGTTGTTGTTTAACCGCAAAGAGCGCAAGGAAATTGTTTCTTTTGAAAACGCAGAGATCGCAACGCTTTGTGGTGATGTATTTTGTTTTTTAATAATTTGTTATTCGGTTTTTTTGTCATTTCGAGGAACGAGAAATCTTCGCGAGAAGCTCGACAAAGATTGACTCACGTTACGGAGTTACTAGCGGAGATTCCTCGTTCCTCGGAATGACAAACGTTATGTTTTTTATTTGCGTCTATGC
>Ga0247810_10001248_pt1 | contig 16757 bp, 15 predicted proteins | sample UWRJL119311C1_FD_179918 | JGI IMG/M metagenome (GOLD analysis project Ga0247810, IMG submission 179918) | Plant litter microbial communities from Arlington Agricultural Research Station in Wisconsin, United States - UWRJ-L119-311C-1 | ecosystem: Environmental > Terrestrial > Plant litter >...
TCTACCAATATCAATGGTATCAAAATCATTCTTTATATGACTTTAATATTGTCAATGCTTATTCAGGTTTATAAAAAGTATAATAAAATCGGATTTAAAACAGCTAAAAGAAGGATAGCGCTGGAAAAATAGACGACTTAATAACAATACAGATTGTTATTGCTTGCGGGGGAAATCCAAATCTCCTTATTAAAGGACCTTAGGTTTCGAACACCCCTAATACCAAATCTAACTCGGCATGTTTAAATAGATTTTCTACAAATGGCAATAACAGCAGGGGTGCAATGTATAAATTCATGGATTCTAGACTAAGGTTAACTTCAATCCTTTCGGGTTTGACATATCTTAGCCTATGAAGTTCTATGTAATCTATAAGATATTTAAGCTCTTTTTTCAAAGGAACCCGCTCTTGGTCTTCATAGAGCATATATCTTATAAGTGTGCTGAGCTGATCTAACACTGGCAACGCTTTTTGAGGTGCTGTAGCCACTAAAGCGTAGATGTTGTTAATAGAGTTGAACAAAAAGTGCGGGTTGATTTGGGCCCTTAGAAAAGAAAGTTCTGCAATCCTGTTCTGAAGCTGGGCCTCTTTTTGCTCCAGTTCTTTTTTCCTTACAAAATCGAAGAAGAAAAAGGCAAGTCCCAATATCGAATAATAAAAGCAGTACCAAAAACTATCCAGGTAATAATAGTATAGCCTAACTTTTTTTGGATAATTACGGAAGCCGAATAAATAGGGACAAATCAACTGTTCAATTACATAACGTAATGAAATGATGACCAATAATGCCAAAAGAAAGGTTATAATCGATTTAAATAGCCCCTTTGAAGCATATAATTTAATAAAGATAATGTAAGCTGATAATGAGCACCAACAAAAAATAAAGGCCGAGATTAATCTTCTAATTGGTGTTAGGGAATTATTGAACCATGTATCTGTCTGTCTCCCCAAGGCCAAGTCTGAAATATCCCTTGCAAAACTGGTTAGAAAAAAAACCAGCATAAAAGAAATGAAAATATATAGCAGTTTTTTAGCCATGGAAATCTATAATAAATTTAATTCTTGACAAAATTGATGTATTAAATCAATTTCACCAAGCCACATTAAGCGTTTTGTCGGATGGAACAAGGCTTTTGTCGATGGCCATTTCTACCCATTGCTCATCCTCGCCATCTTAGCATCGTTAAATACATCAATTTATTAAATCTCTTATATGAAATCGATTTTCTACCTCCTTGCCCTTATGATCTGCTTGATCAAACCTTGTTTGGCTCAAAACCCAATAGTTGCTAATAATGAAAATGCAATATTATTAGGTAATGTAAAGGATTCACTATCTAATATAGCGATTGATTTTGCAAATGTATCGCTACTTCGATTAGATTTGAAAGTGGTAAGTGGCACATTAACGGATAAAGACGGAAATTTCCGGTTTATCAATATTCCTTTTGGCTCTTACTATGTCATTGTAAATTTTGTTGGATATAAGCAGCTAAAAACACCTGTAATAATCCTCTCCATAAATAACACTAAGATTGATCTCGGTTCACTTTTAATAAACCAATCTGTAAATGAGCTTAAAGGGGTTAATATAACGGGCCAAAAGGAGCTTATCAAAATTGAGTCGGATAAAATTACCTATAGTGTAGAGAATGATATTTCAAATAGAGGGGTAAGTGCATTAGACGCTTTAAATAAAGCTCCACTTATAGGACTTGCTGGTGCCGACAAAATAACGTTAAAAGGCAGCTCTAATTATAAAGTATTTGTTAATGGAAAACCGTCGTCACTATATACCAATAAATTGGCAGAGGTTTTAAGATCAATGCCAGCAGAGCAAATAAAGGATATTGAAATTATAACAAATCCTTCGGCTAAATATGATGCCGAAGGGACAGGAGGTATCATAAATATTATTACCCACAAGAAAATAGCTAATGGGTATAGCGGTTCCATTTTTGGTGGTATCAATAGCATTGGTGATTTTTCAGATGGCATTCAGGGATCGGCTGCCTCAGGAAAGTGGAATGTGAACCTGCAATTCTCAAATGGAAAATATCATCGGCCCAGTAATCATATAGAAATTGAGCAGGAGAATTATATTGACAAGGGAACTAGTTACTTAAAACAAAACCAGGACAACTTATTCAAATCAGATTTCTTAAATGGTTCTTTAGATTTGAATTATTCTATAGATACCCTGAATACCTTATCAGCTTCAATATTACTTTATAAGGGGAGAAATTCAACAACAGGATTAATCCAAAGTTACTTTACAAATGAGGATCTAACATTGGGGAATGCATTTGAAAGAGATTTTTATAGGAAAACATCCTATTTAACTACGGAAGTAAATGCCGGTTATCAGCATAACTTCAGGCAACCTAAAAAATACATATCGTTTTCATATCGGTTAAATTACGATGAACCAGAAATTTTTTATCAGACAGTTCAATCGCCGATTTTCAACGCTTCTAAATCAGGCGAAAGGAATTATAATAATGAGGTAAATAAGGAATCGGCTATACAGATTGATTATGCTCAACCCATATCATCTAAAGGACTTTTGGAAGCGGGGGCTAAGATGATCTACAGGGAATTGATCAGTGATTATCAGGATTATCTTGGAAGTACAATAGGTGATTTGGCATACAACCCGGGTGCAAGTGGAAAACTTAGCTATATTCAAAATGTTTATTCAGGATATTCTTTATATAGTTTAAAACTGCAAAAATTTAGTTTCAGAGTTGGAGCAAGATTGGAATATACAGATTTAAAAGGGGATTTGAACAATCAAGAAAATGAAATTAAGCAATCTTATTATTCTTTCATCCCAAGTTTAAGCAGCTCTTACACTTTCAAAAATAAAACCATTCTTAGAATTAGTTATGCAAGAAGAATACAAAGACCAAGCTTGTTTTACTTAAACCCATCTATCAATCAACTAAATTCACAGAGTATTTCTTATGGTAACCCAAATTTAAGATCAGAATATATTGATTCCTATGAATTGGGCTATAACTTAAATATCAAAAAGGCACAACTAAACTTTTTATTCTTTTATCAGAAAACTAACAATTCAATAGAATCGCAGCGTTTTCTTTTACAGGACAGTATATTGGTTTCAACATTCAACAATTTTGGTGTCCAGGATAACCTGGGGTTAAATATCTTTGCTTCGGCAAGTGTTTTTGAGAAATTATCACTATCTGGAAACATTACACCAGGATATTATAATGCCAGAATTAACAATAGCAATTCGTCACAATTTCTTAATGGATTCAGTTTAAAAGTTGGGGCAAGTACTTCTTACCGTTTTACAAAAAGTTTTTCTATAATGGCAAGTGCGAATTATAACTCACCGATAATCAGATTTCAGACTAGAAGTTATCATTATTTCTTGGGCAATATTGGTGTGTCTAAAAACATATTAGAAGATAAAGCAAATATATCTTTAAACTTAAACCAGCCATTTCTTAAAACCTCTGTTTATCGTACAGCATATAGTAATAATGGTTTCTATCAGTTATCGACGAATAGCTACCCTGAAAGGTTTGTAAGATTAAACTTTAGGTACAAATTTGGTAAAACAGAGGGTACTGGTAAAAGTGTAAGGAAGGTCAGAATTGATGACTTAAAAAGTTAATGAGCGAACACCACTTGCAGATTTAGCCATTAATGGTAATGCCACGCTATAGAGAATGGACAATCTGGGCATCTTCAGCGCTACTTTTTTTTAGTGATTTTTAGCTCATCACCAATGCGTAATAAGCCTGGATTAGTATGCATGATATTGTGCCCGAATAGTATTTTTTTACCAAAACTCCTGTAGGTAGAAAGTGTTTTTAACGGCTCTTGACTTTTTTCTCCTGTCTGTTGATCTACGGTAATCATTACACATCTGGTACAAGGTTTAGCGCTATAGAATTGAACCTCACCGATAGAAAATTCAGTAATCTCATCTTCAAGATGTGCATCGCCGCCAGTGAAGACTAGATTGGGACGAAAGCGGTCCATACCAATTTGATGCGCTAATTTTGTATTCAATAGGTCTAATGACGATTGGCCAATAATAAGACTAGGGTATCCATCTGCAAAACCTACAGTTTCTTTATGAAGGGCATATCTCGGATCAACTTCACGCTTTTCAGTCTGTGGCATTTTTACGAGTTTAGCATCCATTTGCAGGTAGGCTGAAAACCATTTGCTTACTTCAGTACTAACTTCTAGACCCGTGCAATGATCATCCCATACCTTTACTTCGATGGGTGAAGCGAGGTGCTCAGCTATCGAAAAAGAAATGTTTTGATTTGGGTTGTGTTTGTGTTGAACAGTAACTGTGGTAGCAGTAATGCCGGTTTGAAGGAGCGCAAGCTGAGGGTATTTTCGTTGACTAATGAAAGTGCCTTGCTGATCAATAAGCATCCATTCTCGGTCATATTGAAGACCACGGTTACTGATATAACCCTGCTGAAGCGTAATGCCTCCTAACGATTTGATAGGGTAAATGAATAGCTGTGAAAGGTGAAGTTTATCCATTTTTAAAGATAAACAAGATTTGGCAGATATAGAGGATCGGATGAAACTCATCGGATGAGCAGAAAGGCCCTTTATACTTTTCACTCCGATAGCGTAGCGAGGAATCTTAATTTGCTTTTTTTTGATTAATATTAATATCCCATCCTTAGCTATAACAAATCATCATTATTAATCCCTGTTTTACGAGAAACATTTTCTTTTAACCTGCCAAACTTATAAGTTAAGCCGAAATAAGTAACCCGATATGGACTAACATTACTGTTTACCTGCTCAAACGCATTTGTTTGTACGTAGGTTTTATTGTTAAAATCTTTTTTAAGGAACTTGTTAAAGTTTCGTAAATAATATTTTAACTGGGTAACTATCGTACTCGCCATAATATGCCCCACTTCCATTTGTTCGTAGTTTGTTATGAGCTAGTAACTAAATTCTAAATTCGCATTTAATGCTGTAAAAGATGCAACAGGAATAGTCGCCAATTGATGAAATAAAGTAATCGAATTTATATTGGTTTTATTAAAATGTTGTATTTCAATTGTTTGTGTATTTGGTACAGGTTTGGTATAAATGCGAACAGATAAGTAAATGATTGTCACCGCCGTTCCATGTTTACATAAATGTTGGGTTGCTGGCAAGATATGGCTTAATTTAGTTTCATTTCAATCTTAATTATATGGATTTACAGTTAAAAAACAAAAAAGCATTGGTTACTGGCTCTACAGCAGGTATCGGTTATGCCATCGCACTTCAGTTAGCTACGGAGGGCGCTGGAGTAATCATTAATGGGCGTACAAAAGAACGGGTTGATAAAGCGGTAGCGCAAATTAAAGCCGAAAGTGGAAATGATAAAGTAAGTGGTATCACAGCTGATTTTACCAATGCCGAATCGATAAAAAAACTAATTAGCGACTTACCTCAGGTAGATATCCTTGTGAATAATGTTGCAATTTTTGAACCTAAAGCATTCGCTGATATTACCGATGAAGATTGGCTGCGTTTTTATGAGGTAAATGTGCTGAGTGGTATTCGTATGGCCCGTGCTTACTTCCCGCAAATGTTAACCAGTGGTTGGGGCCGCATCATTTTTATATCCAGCGAATCGGCAATACAGATTCCTGAAGAAATGATCCATTATGGAATGACAAAAACTGCTCAATTGGCTGTTGCCCGCGGACTTGCTGAATTAACTAAAGGAACTGCAGTTACCGTTAACTCTGTACTGCCTGGACCTACCTTATCAGAGGGTGTTGGAGGCTTTATCGAAAACCTAGCTAAAGATCAAAATAAAACAACTGAACAGGTTGAAGCAGACTTTTTTAAAACAGTTCGGCCAACTTCTATTATCCAACGTTTCCTCAGTACAGACGAAGTGGCAAACATGGTTACCTATTTGGCAAGTCCCCTGGCTTCTGCTACAAATGGTGCTGCCATTAGGGCTGAGGGCGGTTTGCTTAAGGGAGCAGTTTAATTTTTAAACTGCTTTTGGCAGGTTGACATCTAAAGAGGTAAATGTAGAGAATTTGAAAAGGACTACTGGATGGCAATCCATTCTTTCTAAATCGACTACCATTTTTACCAATCTGACTACTTTTTACGCCAAAACTAACTGGATTTTTGTATCATCTTAAAAAAAGAAATATGCAGGATCAGATTAAAGGAAAAGTAGCTATCATAACTGGAGCAAGCAGTGGGATAGGGAAAGCCATCGCTAAAAAATTGGCCGAACATGGTGTTAAAGTAGTATTGGGTGCTAGACGTATCGAACAGCTTAAAAACATTGCAGAAGAAATTGTAACGAATGGTGGCGAAGCAATGGTAATGCAAACAGATGTTACCCAACGAGCTGATCTACAGCAATTGGTTGCGGCAGCTGTTGAAAAGTTTGGACAACTAGACGTGATAATCAATAATGCAGGTATTGGTCAGCTGAGCAGAATTGATGAGCTCGATGTGGATGGTTGGGATCAAATGATTGACGTTAACTTAAAAGGCGTTTTATATGGGATAGCAGCAGCCATTCCAGTTTTTAAACAACAAAATGCCGGACATATTATTAACGTCATTTCTACTTCTGGAATTAAAATTGTACCAGAACAGGGAGTGTATGCTGGAACAAAAAATGCAGTAAGAACCATTTCCGAAGCATTTAGGCAAGAATCAGATGGTCGTATCAGGATTACTGGAATATCTCCAGGCGTTGTTAAAACCGATTTGGCGACAAACATTAAAAATGAAGTGATGAAAACCGCTATCTTAGAAAACATGGAAAAATCGGCAATTCATCCAGATGCCATTGCAAATGCCGTAGTTTATGCAATGTCCCAACCGTTAGATGTTGAAATAGGGGATATCGTTATTCGGCCATCTGTTCAACGTTAGTAATGATAAATAAACTCAATAACATGCAAAACGCTTCAGGTGATTATCATTTTAAAAGTATTTCGCAATTGATGCGTTTCCTCGACTATCCAATGCCCCCACATCCGCTGGTTGCCCTGGTTAACTATCAACAGGTTCCAATGGCAGTTTTCGAAAAAGGAAAAAAGATTAGTCTAGACTTTTATAAAATCTCCTTCAAAGACAAGTTTAACGGGCAGGTAAGATATGGACAGGGATATTATGATTTTGAAGATGGGGGATTAGCTTTTTTGAAACCAAACCAAATTGTAATCTCATCTGATCTGCCGGAAAGCAATGAAGGATATGTTTTATATTTTCACCCCGATCTGATCAGGAACTACAGATTAGCCCATGCTATTGATCAATATGGATTCTTCTCCTATGATGTTTCGGAGGCTTTATTCTTGTCGGCAAAAGAAAAAGAAACGATTTCAGGTTTATTCCATACAATTGCCAACGAACTGGAAAACAATATTGATCAGTTTAGTCAGGATGTATTGGTCTCCCAACTCGAGTTGTTGTTAAACTATAGCAATCGGTTTTATAATCGGCAGTTTATTACAAGGAAAAATGTAAATCATGAAATCATCGATAAATTAGATCAATTGCTTGAAACCTATTTTAATGAAAAAAATGGTATAACAATGGGACTGCCATCTGTAAAGTATGCAAGTATGGAACTAAAGTTATCACAACGATATTTAAGTGATATGTTACGTTCGCTTACAGGGTATAACACTCAACAATACATTCAGGATAAAGTAATTGAACACTCAAAGAAGATACTGTCCTCAACCTTGCTTTCAGTGGCAGAAGTTGCATATCAACTCGGCTTCGAGCATCCACAATCATTCAGTAAACTTTTTAAAGTGAAGACTACATTATCTCCATTGGCATTTAGACGTTCGTTTGAACAATGATCGGAGCCTAAAGGTCATTGTCAGTTGAGAAAATCTGCTATTTCGCAAATATCTTGGAATTGCTTTGAAAACAATGCATGGTTAAACAACGATCAAGCAAAAATATCTGCTATTTTCTTTCTGCTGTATCGATCATTTTTTTTACATATTCCATTTCTGCATCATAACCTTCTAGAAACTGTGAGATGGTCGGTTGTACATAATAATCGGGCAGTACACCATGGCCAATGGGATTACTATCAATCGGGGTGCTTAGTACAAACTTTAGAATTGGGATGCCGATATTAAGTTGTGTATTCGGTAATTTAAGCACAATCCTGTTCCCACTCGTATTGCCATAATAGCCACCTCCAACTTCCTCTCCAACAAATAAGGCTTTGGTGTAATTTTTCAGCAGTGTTGCAAATTCAGATCCACCAGAGTAGGTAAGTCCGCTGGTTAGCACATAAATATTGCCGAGGTAAGGATTTGCCTGTGGTTTTTCATGTTCTTCAATCCCTGCTTTTCTAAGGATACGTCCATCTTTTTCGAGTATATGTTCACCTTTAAGCATACGCTCTAATTTTGTCCAATCATATTTATAATCGCTGTTGGCATAAAATGAATAAGCAAAGGCCGAAGCTTGTACATATTGATATTTGTGGTAGTCTTTGTTGATTAAAAATGATAATACATAATCTTCAAAGCCTTCGTCGCCACCGCCATTTTTACGGATGTCGATAACCAGATTTGTAACCTGGCTCTCGCTTATTTTTTTAAAAGCTGCTTTAACATACTCATGAAAATCGATTTTTTTTGCTTCGTACTCGCGACTGCTGAAGGTATTAAAGGTGAGTGTTGCTGTTTTCGAGCTGTTGTCTATCGATAGATCTGCTGGCAATGTATCGTTAGCCTTAGGGATTTTGTTGATCACATCCTTGTATCCGTTATAAAAACTTCGGTAATCTATAGCCTTAATGTGTGCGTATATGTTTTTTTGCTGTGTTAGTGGGTCAATAACCTCAATTGTAAAGTCTGCCGTTTGCGGATAAGCATAAGCGTAGTATCTAGAAAACTTGGCATTTTCTTCAATCCAACGATATTTACTGGTAATGTTAAATCCATCTGATGGCTCATACTCCAAAAACTTTTGCATCATTTCTGACATCGGAACGCCGTTGATCTTGGAAAGTATCATCCCTTTTAGCTTAATTCCATTGATATCATTAATGATGAACGGCTTTTGATCTAAAAACTTCAGGTAAACGGGAAAGTATTTGGCTGAAAAACTAAAATAAGATTGTGCTTTTTCACCCATTCGTAAATAAGTGTGCCCTTCTTTTGTAAAGGCAACAACAGGTGCTACAATTTGAAAAAAGTCGGCTTCGTTCATACCCGATTTGATCTTGCTCCTTTGAGCAGTACAAATGCTATCAAATGCGGGATAGGAGTTATACCAGTATAAACCGGTATGTGCCTCTTTCAAGGCACTTATCAACTGGTCGAAATCTTGATTAAGCTGATCTTTTTTAAAAACACTGAGCTTTGTTTTTGTAATGCGGTTCATCATTTGTTTCCAACGTTTGTCTTTCCTTAATGAAACCAGATCAGCATCGGTAGCGAGTTGATTGTAGTTAAAATAATTGATTCCTACTATCGTATTTAGTTTCTTCAATGCTGAATCAGGTTCATTGGCCAGTGCCCAAGCACAGGCTTCATTGTAAATATCTGAAGGATTAGAATGAGCTATCAGTGCACTTGCTTTGGAATAGGCGATGGCCGCCTGTTCATAAGTTTTGAGCCGATAAAGGCTATCGGCAGTTTTGAGTGCTGAACCATAAGCAGGTAATTGTGAAAAAGTGTTGTTGCAAAAAGCAACTAAGATTGCAAACGTGAAGAATACTGATTTAAAATAGGACATAGTTTTTGCGTCTTCGTTAATGATGAAGTTCTGCAAGATTAGCATGATTAAATCCAAGAAAATTGAACAGAATTAGCGTGTTAAAGGTTACGATAGTGTTTTGGCAAAAATCCGGTATAGGCTTTAAACGTACGGGTAAAATGGGCCTGATCTGAAAATCCGCAGGTATAAGCAATTTCTGTAAGTGATAGCGCAGTAGATCTGATCATCACCATTGCCTTTTCTATTTTAATGCCTTTCAAATAAGTGCCCAATGTTTCGCTAAAATATAAAGGGAAGTATTTGGAGAGTGTTACCGGATGAACACCGATTTGTAGGGCCAAATCATGAAGGTCAAAAGTACTGTTCCACTGATCGTTTAGTAACTCTTTTAACTTCAGCGCCCATATTGGCAGGTGATTGAGGTGATGTTTCTCACTTTTCACTTGGGGTTTTAGTAACTGATGCAATAAAATCTGTGCCGATGCAAGGCTATGATTTGCAGTATCATCAAGTTCTTGATAGAGCTTTAAAAGTGTGAATTTGAGTTCGTGGGTGTATTGTAACCGCTCTGTAATCGTATCTGCGGTAAGTTGTAGGTCTTTCAGCAGATCTGCACTTAGATCGAGATTGAGTTTAATGCTTTGTTTATATTGATTGCAACGATGAAACTGACCAGCGGGGATAAATTTAAGATCGCCAGGTAATCTTAGATAGCTTTTCCCAGCAAGGTCTTCATGGTGTGTACCATTTAACAATAAACTAATACTAGAATTTTCATGGGCATGCCATTCTTCGAATGATCTGTTCGTACTGTAGGCCGTTAAAGCAATGGTATTATCTTTCACCTGTTTGATTATTCGATTTTCCCCCAAAAACTTTTGCCCAGATAACTTCATTGTGTGTTTTATCTTGTTACTAGCAAATGTATCAATCTAAATCATAAAAAAAGTATAGACCTCATGATTGGGGGTTAATTTTGCAAAGATGACCGCCTTTTATGCAGCTGAATGATAAATGTTGTCCAGCCTTTTGTCCTATTGGTGAAAGTCAAGGCATCTACAATCCTATTGCATTTGTCCCAAATGCAACGCCACAGGTAAAAGCTTTATTGCTGTATTGTTTTTCATCAAGAATAGGTCACGTCAAGGGACATACCGAAAATTTAACATACAGGTGATCTATCTCTGGTGTTGATTTGCTACTTTGCCATCTAAATTTTAAAACGATGCAAACGATACTTGGAGCCGGAGGCGATGTTGCAAACCTGCTGGCAAAAGAACTCAAAACTTTTACCGATCAGATCAGGCTAGCCTCTCGAAACCCAAAGCGTGTTAATGAAGATGATGAGTTGATGTCGGTTGATCTCTCTAACCGTGAGGGTGTGTTTAAGGCTGTTGAAGGCGCTCAAGTGGTGTACCTGACCGTTGGGCTTAAATATGATCTTCGGGTCTGGCAGTCGCAGTGGCCATTGATCGTAGGGCATGTTATAGAAGGCTGCCTTAAATATAATTGCAAACTGGTATTTTTCGATAACGTGTACATGTACGATAAAAATGCCATTCCACACATGACCGAAGAAAGTCCCATCGCTCCACCATCAAAAAAAGGAAAGGTGAGGCTTCAGGTTGTAGAGATGATCCAGGAAGCGATGCGCTCAAAAAATCTGAAGGCATTGATTGCTAGGAGTGCAGACTTTTACGGTCCTTCGGCAAAGAACGGAATCATCAATATGCTAGTGGTAGATAAGCTGGTAACTGGCAGCAAACCCAACTGGCAAGCCAGTGTTGATAAGGTCCATTCTTTCACCTACCTGCCAGATGCGGCCATAGCAACTGCGTTGTTGGGAAATACCGATAGCGCATACGGACAGGTCTGGCATTTGCCAACCTCTGCTGAAAGATTAACTGGAAGGCAGCTGATTTCCATTGCCAGTAGGTTAGTGGGCAGGAAAGATGCGTTCATGCTGTTATCACCTTGGATGCTGTCGCTTTTAGGACTGTTTAGCAGGACGCTCAAAGAATTGATAGAGATGCAGTACCAAAATACACAAGACTATTTTTTCGATAGTGATAAGTTCTGCAAAAAGTTTTCTTTTGCACCTACGACCTATGAAAAGGGGATAAGGGAGTGCATCGAAGCTGCTAAAAGAAAGGCATAATTATCTTTATTATCTCAGCAATCGTAAATCACTCGACTGCTTAAGAGTCATTACATTTTCATGCTCGGCCAATCTATGAACCGCTTTTAATTTGTAACTGAAGCTTGGCCGATTCTGTAAATTGCTGTCTAAATCTCTAAGGATCACTTTTCCGCAAAGATGTTCAGAGTATGTTGTAGGTAAAAGTCTTGCTAAGAAATGAAACCAATCTATGGTTAGTAATTTTGAAATGTTATTTTTTCTTGGAAATTTTAAAGATCATTTTTAATTTAGATACTAGTATTGACGAATAAATTAACTGGTATATGAAAAGTATATTGTTAAGCTTTATGCTGTATTGTGGTTTGATGGCAAATCCTGAGCGAACCACTCCTTTTATAGGTAAATGGCACAATGTTTCAAAAAATGCGGCCATTAAAGAAATTGTCTTTTATCCAGATAACAATGTGAGGTTCTCCAACGGTACCTATGCGTTTAATCAGTATTATAGTCTGTCTCCAGATAAGAAAGATGCTGATCATTCCTTCAAGGGTTTTTTTAGGATAGTAAATGTTGGAAAGCTGCTAAAAGAGAGCAAAGTGGCCATAATGATGCTAAAACAAGATCTTATGGAAATTAAGATAGATGAAGAAGTAATAGTCCTCAAGAAAGACTAGGCCAAGAGAACCTGATCTCAAAACTGTGACCGCCTAAGCTTTGGGCAGATGCTTAGTTATTTAAGTTCTTCCCTACGTTAACTCTCTTTGCTTAAACCACCATCAATCGGGATATTGGTTCCGGTAATGTAACTGGCATACGCTGAGGATAGAAAAGCCACAAGATGTCCATATTCTTCCGGGTTTCCGAATCTTTTCATCGGTACCAGACTTTCCCTATGTTCTTTAATTTCTCGGGCACTTTTACCCGATTGCACGGCTTCTGTTTCAATCAGATGTTTCAATCTGTCGGTATAGAAATAACCAGTCAGGATATTGTTTACCGTGATATTATCAACTGCAACTTCTGTTGAGAGTGTTTTTGCCCACGCAGCTGTTGCCGAACGGATACTGTTGGAAAGTACAAGGTTTGCCACTGGCTCTTTTACCGATATGGAAGATACATTGATGATCCTGCCAAACTTTTGGGACTTCATGTGAGGAAGGGCAAGTAATGTTGTCTGACAAACCGTCTTAAATAACAGGTCAAAAGCTTTCTGATATTCCGCTACTCCAAGGTCAATGGTCTTTCCAGCAATGGGTCCATTGGTATTGTTAACCAGAATGTCGATCGTATGGTCATCAAAAAAACTGGTGATTGTAGCATTGAATGTTTCGAAGTCTGAAAAATCTACTTTCAGATAACCATGTTTTTGACCTGTATGGACAATGGGAAGATTTTCGGTTAGCGTCATAAGTCTTTCTTCGTTTCTAGCCATTAAGGTAACATTAGCACCACAATGGGCAAGTTGAGTGGCGATGGCAAGTCCGATGCCCTGAGAGCTAGCACCAACTAGGGCGTTTTTATCGCTAAGGTCTATTTTCATCATTCGTTTCTTATAATGCTTTATAGTCTTCTCTTACAGGAAGGAATATATCGAGCAGTTTGCAATTGCTAAGTGCGATGCCACTGTGCTCCACATACGCTGGAATAACGGCAATCATTCCAGGAGTATAGATTCTGGTTTCACCATTGAAGGTCAGCTGGAACTCTCCCTCACGTACTTCGGTAATCTGCTCGTGCAGGTGGCTGTGTACAGGAAGCACTGAACCTTTGTCCACTTCCCAAAAACCCAAAGTAGAGTGCTCAGTATGGACAAATCTCCCATGAAAGCCTGGAATCACATCTTTAACGGGCAAGGTAGCAATCTCTATCATGTCTAATTTTCTTTTGTGGGTAAATTTAGCAATCTGAATTTTTGCAACGAAGGCTTATTGTAGAATTATTTGACTGTTGCTTTCGGTTTCGGAACCCTTGTTTTCTCTTTGGATTTTTCGTTCGCAGTCTTGCCTGTTATAGTAAGTTTACTTTTTGCATTTTTTACAGGCTTTTTCTTCCTTGCATTCTTGATCCGGTATTCCAGTAGATATAGCCTGGTCTGCCACTTCTCCAAAGTTGCATCATCGTTTTTAGGAAGTCCAGATGGATTAAGAAGTCCTAACACCTTGGCCAGTTCACGTGTGCTTTCAGCTTTTGTTTTATTGGCCGTTAGCCATTCCTGTTGCTTGTTTGTTGTCGATTTTTGGTATGCTGCTATGGCTGTTTTAATCAATTTAACCTCATCTTCTTTTGATCTCGTTTTACGATAGAGCACCATTTGCCTATTCCATGCATTAGCGTTTAACGGATCGGTAGAAACGGCCTTTTGGTAAAGTTTTATCGCAGCAGTTTGGTCTCCTGATCGCTCTAAGACTAGCGCAGCATCGAACTGTTGTTTGGACTTGATGTTCTTTCTCCTGGACATTTATCCGTTTAGAACAATTTGTTAGGGTTAATGTTTGAAGCGACTGGTATGATAGAAGCTACTCAAATATAAATTACTTTTCAACTCACCAGCAAACATTGTAGAACGTGAAAAATTCCATCAGGTATGGCCTGATGGAATAGTATTGAATTAAATCATCTGTTATGATCATGCCACTATTTTTCCATTTTCGTGTAGAAGTTAAATAAGGGGATGTCGATTGCTATAAATAAGCGTACATTCCATGCCGATATTAAATTTTTATCTGTATCAAAATCTTCTATCTTACGAACCTGAGGGCCATACTGTCCGCCAATTCCATAAGAGATCGGAACTCCCCTCATTCCCCTAACAAGATAAGCGCCAGGTGCTATAATGTTTTTGAAGGTAACATCAGGAAGTGTTTCTGTTTTATCATTGGTTAGCCTAAATGCAGTTACTGCCCCCAAATCTATTGCTGTAATAAAAAGAGACCATGAAGAACCAGTGAAGACTTTTTCATTACCGTCCTTATCTTTAAATCTCTTATAATTTTTTTCTTTTGCGATGGAAGGATTGTACATTTTGGTGCCTGCTAAACTAAAAGTAATACCCAGCGGTGCAGAAAAACCTGCAAGTGGAGATTTGTGTGTTACATTCATAGGCAATACACCATCTCCACGGTTATTTAAGAACTCATAGCCAAAGAAACCTCCAGCATATGCATTTAATCCAATATTGAAAATGGCATTTCTTTTAATTTTGTAGCTCCCTACCGGAAGAGCGGCCGTTTCCAATGCCTTTCCCATCGCTTCAGCATTTTCAGCAGTTACGATATTTACCGCAAAGTTTCCATATTTTACCAACCCGGTTTTAAAATCAGAATTTGGAAGCAATTCGCTAGTAAGCGAAAGACTATTTACAAAGGCAATAGCATATTGCTTTTCTTGTATTGAGGAAATGATGGATAATGATTTTTTTGCAATCGGTAGAAATTTTGCAACTGCATTAGCATCTGGAGTTCCAAACAGGTCACTCGCATTCAACGATTGGTCTATCATGTTGATCGATAGTTCTGCATATCGAATAATCTCACTATTCGTTAAAGAGATCCCCGCTTTTCTAATATTTGACATCTCAACTTGATAGTTCTTAATTAAGGATACACTCTTATAAAATTTGGCAACATAGGGAACCATTTTGTCCAAGTCTCTAGCGCCGAAAAACGAGCGGTTTTTCTCATAGAAAAGACCTAGAAATAAGCATGCCCTTTTTTCGGCATCAGCATCTTGTCCCTCGAAAAAACTTTTGATTTCATCATTCCAATCATTGCTCACTCTGTCGGTCAGTTCATCTGTCATTAAATTTAACAATGTAATTCCAAATTTCAGATCACCATTGCTAATGCTACTGATTTCAGGTACTTTGGTGGCATCCAAAATAATTGATGCAGAACTTTTTTTAAGGGAATAGGATTTAATAGCTTCCAGCCCAATCATTAGCGTAGCGAATTGATCATTGGTTAATGAAACCACGCTACCTTTGTTTGCTCTAATTAAAGTTGGGATGTTTTCAGTAAGCTGATCTAGATCTTTTTTTAAGGTTGCCCTAAATGTTTCAAGAAAAGAAGCGTAATTATAAGGGTCGTTTTCGACAAGATATTTCACTGTTTCGGGCAAAATGATCTTAAGATTGGGGTTTGCCTCTAGATCCTTTTTAAACTTATCCAAAAAAGCAATATTGATTTCCTGTTTAAATCTTTCTGCAACAAATGTGCCCAAGGCATCGATTGCATCCTTTTGCGGAATAAAAGAAAAGGATGAACCAGAAGCCTGAATAGCTCCTACTCTAGGGGCGGCTAAGATTTTTGAAGATAGATCTGCAGCAGCTAAAAACTTATTGCTGGTGATCATCGTTGCCACAGAATTTGCGCCAGCATATCTTTTCAAGATAGCAACAATGTCATTTGGAGCAGTAGAACTATTGCTTATTCGTAAAGCATCTTCAAAGGGCCTTAGTTCTTGACCAAAAACATTTATGTTCAATAAGGTAAAGAGAGAGAGAAAGACTAATTTTTTCATAATTCATTTTATTTTAAGAGGTTATTTAGCTATTGTACATTTTGCCTGATCGAGTATTTTCTTTAAAGGAAGCGCATAAGAAAATCTACTGTTTGCACCAATGATCAATCCTATTGCAGCTTTGTTTTTATCCAGTAATACCGATCCCGAATCGCCTGGAAGAGTAACTGGCCGCCATTGATCCCCAATTAATTTTCCGAAAACAATAAGTCCGGTATAATCGATTGTGATGCCATCATCATATTTAAAATAATCCTTGTCAGCATTACTTACAAGATGGATTTTACCCCCAGTAAAGCCAGAGGTAGAGCCAAAAAAGCATACCTCCGAGAGTAGGTCAGCTACAATATCAAGTTC
>Ga0247810_10001249_pt1 | contig 16752 bp, 14 predicted proteins | sample UWRJL119311C1_FD_179918 | JGI IMG/M metagenome (GOLD analysis project Ga0247810, IMG submission 179918) | Plant litter microbial communities from Arlington Agricultural Research Station in Wisconsin, United States - UWRJ-L119-311C-1 | ecosystem: Environmental > Terrestrial > Plant litter >...
GCCGATGTTGCCTTCCTGGATCAGGTCCAGGAACTGCAGGCCGCGGTTGGTGTACTTCTTGGCGATGGAGATCACGAGGCGCAGGTTGGCCTCGATCATTTCCTTCTTGGCATCGCGCGACGAGCGTTCGCCGTCGTTCATGCGCTTGTTGATGTCCTTCAGCTCGGTCAGCGGCACCACCACGCTCGACTGGATGTCGGCGAGCTTCTGCTGCAGTTCCTGGACCGGCGGAATGTTGCGCGCAAGCACCGTGCTCCAGGGCTTGCCCGCAGCGGCCTGCTTCTCGACCCATTTCTGGTCAAGCAGGTGAGACGGCACGCGCTTGCCGTTCTTGTCGTAGCCCGAGAAGTCGCGGATGAAGTCGTCCTGCGGGAAACCGCACTTGTCCACGATGATGCGGCGCAGTTCGCGTTCCTTCTTGCGCACGTCGTCGACCTGTGTGCGCACCAGGTCGCACAGCTTCTCGATGGTCTTCGCCGTGAAGCGGATGGTCATCAGCTCCTCGGAGATGGCCTGCTGCGCCTTGGTGTACGCCGGCGTGCCGTAGCCTTCCTTCTCGTAGATCTTGTGGATCTTCTCGAACATTTCGGCAATGCGGCCGAAGCGCTCGAGCGCGTCGCGCTTGAGTTCTTCGAGCTTCTTGGTGAGCGCCTTGGAGCCGCCCTTGCCGTCGTCGTCGTCTTCTTCGTCGAACTCGTCGAAGTCTTCTTCGGCCACGTAGTCGTCGGCCTCGTTGGGGTTCGAGAAACCGTCGACGATGGTCGAGATGACGACCTTGCCGTCACGGATCGTGGCGGCCATTTCCAGGATTGCGGCGATGGTCGCGGGCGATGCGGAGATTGCCTCCATCATGGCCATCAGGCCACCTTCGATGCGCTTGGCGATCTCGATTTCGCCTTCGCGCGTGAGCAGCTCGACCGTCCCCATTTCACGCATGTACATGCGCACCGGGTCGGTGGTACGGCCGAACTCGCTGTCGACGGTGGACAGCGCGGCTTCGGCTTCTTCTTCGGCTTCTTCGACGGTCGTTGCGGTCGGCGCGGTGTTGTTCAGCAGCAGCGTCTCGGCATCGGGCGTCTGTTCGTAGACGGCCACGCCGAGGTCGTTGAGCATCGTGACCACGACTTCCATGGTCTCGGCGTCGACCAGCTTGTCGGGCAAGTGGTCGGAGATTTCGCCCTGTGTCAGGTAGCCGCGGGTCTTGCCCAGCGTGATCAGCGTCTTCAGGCGCGAGCGGCGCTTGGCCATGTCTTCTTCGGACAAGACGGTTTCGTCCAGGCCGAATTCCTTCATCAAGGCGCGTTCCTTCGCCTTGCTGATCTTCATGCGCAGCGGCTTGACCTTTTCGACGGTGGCCGTCTCCGTGCCTGCAACTGCGGCCACGGGCTCTTCTTCGGCGAACTCGGCTTCGACATCGGAGAAGTCTTCTTCGATTTCCTTGGGCTCGTTGCCAGCCTTCGGCTTGCGGCCGCGCTTGGCACCGGTGGCGGCGGCAGCGGGTGCGCCAGCGGCCTTGGGCGGGCGGCCGACCTTCTTGGCGGTGGCAGGGGCGACGGCTTTGCCGGCGGCCACAGTGGAGACAGGGGCGAGATCAGCGGGAGGCGTTTTCGTGGGCACGGGTTTCACTTTCGTTGCGGCAGTCGCCTTGGGCGTGGCGGCACTCTTCTTTGCAGGTGCAGGCGACGCTGCCGCTTTCAACGGTTTGACCGCGACGGTCTTCTTGGCGACGGACACGGCAGGCTTCTTCGAACTGGGCATAAGACCTCGTTGGACAAGAATGAAACAAGCGGAATCACAGGCGCCACTGACCCGGCGCGGGCACGGACACAGGGAACGAGGAAAACGAATTCCTCGACACGAGAAGGCCGAAGCTCTTCTCAATTCTCAAGAAGCAAGATGTCGGGCGAACATTTGGTGTGCAGTCCTTGCGGTGTATTGACCCGTTTCCCTTTGGGAAGTGCATTGCGCGTGGGGTCGGCCCGGAGGTGCTGCTGTCGCTCTTGCTTCAATCGTCGTCAGACGAAGCCCTACATTATAGCGTCAAGCTCTTTTTCAAGGGCCTCAGCCGGAAATCGAGGGCTTGAGGCGATGGCGAAGTTCCAATCGGCGCGTCTCCAGGGCCTTGTAGCGCTCGAGCGCCAACGGGTCGCTGCCGACAGCGGCGATGGCCTCGCTCTGCCGGGCCTTGAGCAGGTCGTCGAGCATGAAGTCGAGCACGTTGCGCAGTTCCTTGGCGGCGTCGGCCGCCTGTTCGCCCTCGTTGTCCTCGATGGGGCCGCCATCCGGTCCCGTCATGAGGCGCTCGGCCAACGCTTCGAAAGGTTGGCCGCGCAGTCCTTCACGCAGGGCCGCCCAAGGCTGTACGCCGTGTTCATGCAGTTGGCCATCGAGCCAGGTGAAGAGCTGGCCGTGCTCGCCGGGCAGATCGCACAACAGGCTGTGCAGTTCGTGCGACAGCGGTTCCCATTCGTGCATGTTCGACAGCAGCAGCCGGGCCGCGACATCGGGCCTGCCGGGGGGCCGAAGGCGTGGGCGCGCCGCGCTGCCGGCAGCAAAGTTACCGCGGGCACTGCGGTCGCCCCAGCTGCCCTTGCCGCCTTCACGCTTGTCACGCCAGTTTCCGCGTTCCTTGCGGTCGCGCGACGGGTAGCCGACGGGCGTGCCGTCGTCTTCGTAGCGCGGCGCTTCTGGAAAAGGCTGGGGCGCGTTGCGGGCGGGCGGCGGCGCAGCCGGCATCCAGAGTGCATTGATGTCCTGCATGCCGAGCTGCACCAGTTCAGCGATCTCACCGAGCAGTTGGCGCTTGAGGGCGCCTTCGGGCAGTGCGCTCCACAGCGGCTTGGCGTTGGCAGCCATGTGGGCACGGCCTTCGGCGCTGCCCAGGTCGCAGCCCTCGCGCGCCGCCTCGATCATGAATCGGCTCAGTGGCGTAGCCTCGTTCACGAAGCGCGAAAAGGCCTCGGCGCCGTGCTCGCGGATGAAACTGTCCGGGTCGTGCTCGGCAGGAAGAAACAGGAACTTGACGCTGCGAACGTCCGAGGCGAACGGCAGGGCGCTGTCGAGTGCCTTGCGGGCGGCGCGGCGTCCGGCGGCGTCGCCGTCGAAGCTGAAGACCACCGAGTCGGTGAAGCGGAAGAGCTTCTGCACATGCTCGGGCGTGCACGCCGTGCCGAGCGTGGCCACCGCATTCGGAAAGCCGAGCTGGGCCAGCGCCACCACGTCCATGTAGCCCTCGGTGACCAGCGCGTAGCCCTTGTCGCGCAACGCGGCGCGTGCCTCGAACAGGCCGTACAGCTCGCGGCCTTTGCTGAACACCGGCGTCTCTGGCGAGTTGAGGTATTTGGGCTTCTCGTCGCCGAGCACGCGCCCGCCGAAGCCGATGCATTCGCCCTTGACGTTGCGGATCGGGAACATCACGCGGTCGCGAAAGCGGTCGTAGCGCTTGTCGGCGTCTTCCTCGCCGACGATCACCAGGCCGCTCTCCGCGAGCAACGGATTGTCGTAGTCCGGGAAGACGCCGGCCAGCGTGCGCCAGCCGGGCGGCGCGTAGCCGATGCCGAACTGCTTGGCGACCTCGCCCGACACGCCGCGTCCCTTCAGGTAGTCGATGGCGCCGGGCGACTGGCGCAGCTGCTTGCGATAGGCCTCGCCGGCCTTCTCGAGCACGTCCGAGAGCGTGGCCTGCTTCTGGCGCTGGCCGGCGGCGCGGGCGCGTTCTTCGGGCGACGCATCATCCTCGGGGACCTGCAAGCCATATTGTCCGGCCAGGTCGTGCACCGCCTCGACGAAGCCCATGCCACCGTGTTCCATCAGAAAGCCGATGGCGTTGCCGTGCACCCCGCAGCCGAAGCAGTGATAGAACTGCTTGGTCGGGCTGACGGAGAACGACGGGGACTTCTCGCCGTGAAAGGGGCACAGCCCCATGAAGTTGGCGCCGGCCTTCTTCAGAGGGACATAGCGCCCGACGATTTCCACCACGTCGGCGCGCGCGATGAGTTCCTGGATGAAAGAGGCGGGGATGGTCATGGCGGCGCGGAGCGGCAAATCATACGCATGACCTGCGGCAACGAGCTCGCCACTTCCGCGTCGCCACTGCTGTGTCGTCGTCCGGCGGCATACTGACCGCACCCGACGCCAAGCCATGATCAGATCTTCTATTGCCCACGCCGCACCGCTGCTGCGCCATCCGCTCAAGTTTCTCTGGTCGGCGCTCAAGAGTTTCAGAGCCAACCAGGGCTTATTGCTGGCCGGCGCGGTGGCCTATTACGCGCTGCTGTCGATGGTGCCGCTGTTGATCCTGAGCGTGATTGCGATGTCGCACCTGATCGAGCAGGCCGAACTGCTCGCCACGGTCGGGCGCTACCTCGAGTGGCTGTTGCCGGGCCAATCGCGCGCGGTGGTGTCGGAGCTTCGCAACTTCCTGGCGCATCGCGACGTGCTCGGACCGGTGCTGCTCGTCACCATGATCTTCTTCAGCTCGCTGGCCTTCACCGTGCTCGAAAGCGCGATGGCGGTGATCTTTCATCACCGCAAGGCCGAGCGCTCGCGCCACTTCCTGGTGTCTGCGGTGATGCCCTACATCTACATCTTCTGCCTGTGCATCGGTCTGCTGCTGGCGACATTGGTGTCAGGTGCGCTGCAACTGATCGGGCAGGAGAGCGTCGATCTGTTCGGCTACAGCTGGTCGCTTTCCGGCGTATCCGGCGTGCTGCTGTACCTGCTCGGCCTGGCGGGCGAGGTCTTCATGCTGACGTCGCTCTACCTGGTGATGCCGGTGGGGCGCCTGTCGCTGCGCCATGCGCTCCTGGGTGGCGTCACCGCCACGCTGCTGTGGGAGCTGACCCGGCACCTGTTGGTGTGGTATTTCTCGACGCTGTCGCAGGTGAGCGTCGTCTACGGCTCGCTGACCACGGCGATCGTTGTGCTGCTGAGCCTGGAGATCGCCGCCACGCTGGTGCTTTTCGGCGCACAGGTCATCGCGCAATACGAGCGGCTCGAGCGCACCGGGAGCGCCGAGCCGCAGCCCGCCGTGATCACGCGGTAGCCGGCAGCGACGTCACTTCGGCGCGAGGCGGATGGCGCCATCCAAGCGGATCACCTCGCCGTTGAGCATGTCGTTCTCGATGATGTGCTTGGCCAGCTTGGCGTAGTCGTCGGGCGTTCCCAGCCGCGAGGGGAAAGGCACGGAGGCAGCCAGCGCATCCTGCACTTCCTGCGGCATGCCGAACAACATCGGCGTACCGAAGATGCCTGGGGCGATCGTCATGTTGCGGATGCCGCTGCGCGCGAGGTCGCGGGCGATCGGCAGCGTCATGCCGACCACGCCGCCCTTCGAGGCGGCATACGCAGCCTGCCCGATCTGGCCGTCATAGGCTGCAACCGAGGCGGTGGAGATCAAGACGCCCCGCTCGCCGGTGGCTTCGGGCTCGTTCTTGGCCATGGCGTCGGCAGCGAGCCGGATCATGTTGAAGCTGCCGATGAGGTTGATGGTCACGGTCTTGGCGAAGGCGGCCAGGCCGTGCGGTCCGTTCTTGCCGACAGTCTTCTCGCCGATCGCGATGCCGGCGCAATTGACCAGCCCCACGAGCTTGCCGAGCTTGAGCGCCGCTTCGATCGCAGCTTGCCCATCGGCTTCCTGCGTCACGTCGCAGCGAACGAACACGCCGCCGATCTCGCGCGCCACCGCTTCGCCCTTCTCGGCCTGCATGTCGGCCACCACCACCTTGGCGCCCTGGGCCGCCAGCATGCGCGCGGTGCCTTCGCCCAGCCCGGACGCGCTGCCCGTGACGATGAAAACCTTGCCTTCGATCTGCATGTTCGTGTCTCCTGGATATGAAGCGCAGATTATCGAAGACTGCGGACCGCCCATCGAGAAGGCGAGCGCACGAAAAAGGCCTCGTCCGCGGACGAGGCCTTCGAGCCGGGCCGCGTACGACCCGAGGAGACGTGAGCGGTGGCTCAGCGCTTGCGCGAAGCGGTCTGGGCAGTGCTCTTTGCTGCGTTGACAGCGGTGGTCGACACGGCGTTGAAGTTGGCTTCAGCCACATCCGACGCTTGCTTGACGGCCTTTTGCACGGATTCGAAGGCGTTGTTCGCGGCGGCCACGGCGCTCTTCATCACGGCCACGGCGGTTTCGGAACCGGCAGGTGCATTCTTGGCGGCGCTGTCGACCATGCCGACGAAGTTCTGCTGGGCCTCGGCGGCCTTGGCTTCGAAAGCCTTGCCGAACTCGGCGCCGGTGCCCTGGGCGATGTCGTACAGGTGACGGCTGTAGGCGGCGGTCTTTTCAGCCAGAGGCTGGAACAGGCTGGCTTGCAGAGCGAGTAGCTCTTGAGCGTCCTTGACGCTCAGCACGGCCTGGGCGGTGCCTGCAACTTCGCTCATGGCGGCCTTGGAGGCGGTCACGTTCAATTCGACAAGCTTTTCGACGCCTTCGAAGGCCTTGGTGGTCAGGCCGAACAAGGTTTCGAGGTTGGCCTTTTGGGCGGCGAGGATTTGGTCAGCGGTCAGTGCCATGGTATTGATTCCAGTAAGGGTGGAGGGATGGGTCACGTTTGCGCTGCGCCTGTCTCGTTTATGTTGCGGTGCAGCATGACTGAAGTATAGGCAGCTCAGCGCAGCGGGCAAGGGGTTCGGACCGTGCATCAGGCAATTTAGAACGTGCTTTCTAAAACCGCCGAGAGCGTCTTTCAGCGTCTCTGAACCACCCAGGCTGCACTGGCAGAATGCCGCGCCATGACGTCTTCACGCCCCGAACCGACCCACCGCAGCGCCTATCGCGCCTTTCGCACCATCCCCACGCGCTGGGCCGACAACGACATGTACGGGCACGTCAACAACGTCGTCTATTACGGCTGGTTCGACACGGCGGTCAATGCGCTGCTGATCGACCGTGGCGTGCTCGATATCCACAGCGGGACCACCATCGGTTTTGTCGTTGAAACCCACTGCAACTATTTCGCGCCCGTGGCATTCCCTCAAACCGTGGACATCGGAGTCCGCGTTGCCCATGCCGGTACGAGCAGCGTTCGGTATGACATTGGTGTATTCGCCGAAGGTGCCCTTGAAGCCGCTGCCCAGGGGCACTTCGTGCACGTGTATGTCGATCGCGACACGCGCCGCCCGGTGCCATTGCCAGCCGCCCTGCGGCGCTTGATCGAAACGCTACAGACCTGAACGAGAAACGGCGCCCGAAGGCGCCGTCGCAAGTCGGACTGAAAGTCCGGTGCTTACATCTTCTTCATGGCCTTGATGTCGGCCTTGCCCTTGGCCTCGTCGGCCTTGGCTTGCTTCACGCAAGCGCTTTTAGCGTCGCCGGTCTGGTCGTCGCACTTTTCCTTGGCGACGTCGTAGGTCATGGCGACCTTTTCTTCAGCGACCTTGCGGGCGTGGGAGTCGGATGGCTTGTACTGTTGTTCCAGCTCAGCCTTCGCAACCTTCTGGGTGCCGGACGCTTCCTTCTGGCACACATCCTTGGCGTTGTCCTTCATGGTGTCGCACTGTGCCTTCGCGACCTTGTAGTCGGCCTCGATCTTTTCCTTGGCCACCTTGTGTTCGTCCTTGGTCATTGCACCGGCTTGGGCGCCGATGAAGCAGGTCGAAGCGATGGCGAGCATGAGCAGATGTTTTTTCATTGGGTTTCTCCGTTGATATTGCTGGAATGGTTTTTTGGGGAATGCAGTCGGGCGCGATGGTCACGCCCGGCGAGGAAGAATCAGTACTTTTCGAACCAGAGTGCGGCGGGCGTCCGGCCTTCGGCACTTTCCCAGGTCTTGACCTGAGTCTCGGCTTCTTCACGGCTGATGCCATGGCGCTCCTGGATGCGGCCCAGAAGCTGGTCGCGCTTGCCGGCGATGACATCAAAGTCGTCATCGGTCAGCTTGCCCCATTGCTCCTTGACCTTGCCCTTGAGCTGCTTCCAGTTGCCTTCGACTGTGTCTTTGTTCATGACGATCTCCTTCGTGAATGATGCAATTCGCCAACCTCGTGACCCGTTGAAAGGTGCCTCCGGTTGGCGTGAACGAAATGTCATGCCGGCCGCCCGAAGCGCCGGTAGGACGCCCCGGTCGGGCCCCGTAGGCACAAGCCGACGGGGGCCGTGATAATCGAGCGCACGCCGACACCCGAGACCAGAGACAACGCGCGCCGCACCATGATCATTCACAGCCTGCTCGACACCGACCTCTATAAATTCACGATGATGCAGGTGGTGCTGCATCACTTTCCTGGCGCCCGCGTGGAGTACCGCTTCAAGTGCCGCAACCCGGGTGTCGACCTGGCCCGTTTTGCGAGCGAGATTCGCGAAGAAGTCCGCGCACTCTGCTCGCTGCAATTCCGCGATGCCGAACTGGCCTACCTTCGATCGATGCGCTTCATCAAGAGCGATTTCGTCGACTTCCTCGGCCTGTTCCGGCTGAACGAGAAGTACATCGACATCACGCCGTTGCCCTCAGGTGAACTCGATATCAGCATCAGGGGGCCCTGGTTGCACACGATCCTTTTCGAGATCCCGGTTCTGGCGATCGTCAACGAGGTCTACTTTCGCAACACGCAGAAGCAGGCCAACTTCGAGGAAGGGCGGCGCCGCCTCGAGACCAAGATCACCGAGTTGCAGGCCGATGGTTTGTCCGACCTCAAGATCGCGGATTACGGCACCCGTCGTCGATTCTCGAAGGATTGGCATGAAGAAGTGCTGCGCACCCTGATCTCCCGCCTGGGCGCGGTCACGGCACCGGTGCAACTCGGCGCGAAGCTGCCTCAGTTCGCCGGTACCAGCAACGTGCTGTACGCCATGAAGCTCGGCCTGATCCCGCTGGGCACCATGGCGCATGAATATCTCCAAGCCTGCCAGGCGCTCGGCCCGCGGCTGCGCGACAGCCAAATTTTCGGCTTCGAGTCGTGGGCGCGGGAGTACCGCGGCGACCTTGGCATCGCACTGTCCGACGTGTACGGCATGAGCGCCTTCCTGCGGGACTTCGATCTGTATTTCTGCAAGCTCTTCGACGGTGCGCGCCATGACAGCGGCGACCCGTTCCAGTGGGGCGAGCGCATGCTGGCGCACTACATCGCCAAGCGCGTCGACCCCTTGACCAAGACGCTGATCTTCAGCGACGGACTGACGGTGCCGCGCACCATCGAGCTCTATCAGCAGTTCCGCGGACGGTGCCAGCTGGCCTTCGGTATCGGCACCAACCTCACCAACGACCTCGGCTACGAACCGCTGCAGATCGTCATCAAGATGATCCGCTGCAACGACCAGCCAGTGGCCAAGCTGTCCGATACGCCGTCGAAGAACATGTGCGACGACGAGAAGTACCTGGCCTACCTCCGCCAGGTCTTCGAGATCGTCTGACACGACCCTGAAAGTTCACCGAATGATGAAGAACGTGTTGCGCCGTCTGGCGCTGGTCGCGCTGCCGTTGTTGGCGCCTGCCCTGGCGCAAGCGGCCGAGTTCGACGGCGGCAGCCTGTCTCCGTTGTGGGGTGTGCCTTTTGCTGGGCTGCTGCTGTCGATCGCGCTGATGCCGCTCCTCGCACCCGTGTTCTGGCATCACCATTTCGGCAAGGTCACCGCCGCGTGGTCGCTGGCCTTTCTGGGGCCTTTCGCGTTGTTCTTCGGCGTGCCGCTTGCAGGCGCGCAGCTCACGCATGCGCTGTTGGCGGAATACGTTCCGTTCATCATTCTCTTGACCGCGCTGTTCACCGTGGCAGGAGGCATCCACATCCGGGGCAACCTGCACGGCGCACCGGGACTCAACGTTGCGATTCTCGCGATCGGCGCGGTGCTCGCCAGCCTGATGGGAACGACTGGCGCGTCGATGCTGCTGATCCGGCCGCTCATTCGCGCCAACGACAACCGAAAGCACAAGGCGCACGTCGTCGTCTTCTTCATCTTCATCGTGTCCAATGTCGGCGGCTCGCTCACGCCCCTGGGCGATCCGCCGCTGTTCCTGGGCTTCCTGAAAGGTGTCGAGTTCTTCTGGACGGCACGCAACATCCTGCCCGACACGCTGTTCGTGGCCGGTGCCTTGCTCGCGATGTTCTGGCTCATCGATCGTTACTACTACGGCAAGGAAGGCGTGTTGCCGGTCGACCCCACGCCCGACACCCGGCGCATCGGCTTCGACGGCGCGGTCAACTTCTGGCTGTTGGCGGCGGTGATCGCCCTGGTGCTGATGAGCGGCACCTGGAAGTCCGATGTGGTCTTCGACATCTACGGTACGCCGGTCGGCCTGCCCGGCCTGCTGCGCGACGTCGGCCTGATCGTCATCACGCTGCTGTCGCTGAAGATCACGCCCGGCACCGTGCATGCCGACAACCAGTTCGGCTGGGGCCCGATGGCCGAGGTCGCAAAGCTCTTCGCCGGCATCTTCCTCACCATCGTGCCCGTCATCGCCATGCTCAAGGCCGGCACGAGCGGGCCATTCGGCGCCGTGGTGGCCGCCGTCACGCGGCCCGATGGCACGCCCGATCCTGCGATGTACTTTTGGGCCACCGGCGCGCTCAGTTCCTTCCTGGACAACGCGCCCACCTACCTGGTGTTCTTCAACACGGCAGGCGGCGATCCGGCCACGCTCATGACCACCTATGCGAGCACGCTCGCGGCCATCTCGGCCGGCGCTGTCTTCATGGGCGCCAACACCTACATCGGCAATGCGCCCAACCTCATGGTCAAGGCGATCGCCGAAGACCGTGGCGTGCGCATGCCCAGCTTCTTCGGCTACATGGCCTGGTCGGGCGCCTGCCTGATCCCGCTGTTCGTCGCCGTCACCTTCCTCTTCTTCCGCTGATTTCAGGAGTTGCCCATGTCGAAACCCCGCGTCCTCGTCACCCGTGCCGTCTTCCCCGAGACCATCGACAAGCTCAAGCAGCATTTCGACGTGGAGGCGAACACCGACGATGCCGAGTGGTCGAGCGAGGAACTGATCCGCCGCCTGCAGGGCAAGCAGGGTGCGTTCACCACCGGCAGCGTGAAAATCGACGAGGCGTTGCTCGCTGCATGCCCCGACCTCAAGATCTGCGCCAACATGGCCGTGGGCTACAACAACTTCGACGTCGACGCGATGGCGCGGCACGGCGTGATGGCCACCAACGCGCCCGATGTGCTGACCGAAACCACCGCCGACTTCGGCTTCGCCTTGCTGATGGCGACTGCGCGTCGCATCACCGAGAGCGAGCATTTCCTGCGACGCGGCGAGTGGAAGAAGTGGAGCTACGACATGTTCGCCGGCTCCGACGTGCACGGCAGCACACTGGGCATCCTGGGCATGGGCCGCATCGGGCAAGGCATCGCGCGGCGTGGCGCGCTCGGCTTCGGCATGAAGGTGATCTATCACAACCGTTCGCGGCTCGACGCGGCGATCGAGTCCGAGCTGCGTGCCAGCTACGTGAGCAAGGAAGAGCTTTTGAAAAGCGCTGACCACCTGGTGCTGGTGCTGCCGTATTCGCCGGCCGCGCACCACGCCATCGGCGCCGCCGAACTCAAGCAGATGAAGCCGACCGCCACGCTGGTGAACCTGGCGCGCGGCGGCATCGTCGACGACGCGGCCCTGGCCGAGGCGCTGCGCGACCGGACCATCGCGGCGGCCGGCCTCGATGTGTTCGAGGGCGAGCCGGCGGTCAACCCCGCGCTGCTCACCGTGACGAACGTGGTGCTCACGCCGCACATCGCCAGCGCGACCATTCCTACCCGCCGCGCAATGGCCGATCTGGCGGCGGACAACCTGATCTCCTTCCTCGGCGGCAACGGCGCGCTGACGCCCATCGTCTCCCCCAAGAAGTAAACGGACTGCTCACACGTGTCGACTGCCGAAATCGGACTCTGGATCCTGCTGGCCCTCGCGGCCCTCACTGTCATTCTTCTCGTCGTTCTGTTGCTGCGCCGGCCGGCCCCTGACCGCCATGCCGAACTGCTGGCCACCCTCGCAGACGGCACCGGGCGCAGCGAACGTGCGTTGCGGCAGGAGGTGGCCGATTCCGCACGCGGCACGCGCCAGGAGCTCGGCCAGAACTTCGCCAGCTTCCAGGCCGCGCTGATCCAGCAGGGGGCCGAAGCCACGCGCACCCAGAACGCACAGATCGACGCCTTCGCGCAGCAACTCACGCTGATGCAGAAGACGCTGGCAGACACCCTCAACACGCAACTGCAGGGGCTGAGCGAATCGAACGCGCGGCGCCTGGCCGAGGTGCGTGCGACGATGGAAACGCAGCTGGCGCAGCTGCAGCAGACCAACACCGCCAAGCTCGACGAGATGCGCAAGACCGTCGACGAGAAGCTGCAGAGCACGCTGGAGGCGCGGCTGGGTGAGAGCTTCAAGCAGGTGGCCGACCGGCTCGACCAGGTGCACAAGGGCTTGGGTGAAATGCAGACGCTGGCCATCGGCGTGGGCAGCCTGCAACGCGTGCTGACCAACGTGAAGACGCGCGGCATCTTCGGCGAGGTGCAGCTCGAGGCCTTGCTCGAGCAGGTGCTGACGACCGAACAGTACGCCAAGCAGGTCGAGACCAAGCCGCGCAGCGGCCAGCGCGTGGACTTCGCGGTGCGTTTCCCTGGTCGCAGCGCCGATGGTGCGCCGGTATGGCTTCCCATCGATGCGAAGTTTCCGCGCGACGACTACGAGCGCCTCATCGACGCCCACGAGCGCGCCGACGTGCTCGCGGTCGAAGTGGCCGGTAAGGCACTCGAAGCGCGCATTCGCAGCGAGGCGAAGTCCATTGCCGACAATTACCTGGCTGCGCCGCACACCACCGACTTCGCGATCCTGTTCCTGCCGGTCGAGAGCCTCTACGCCGAAGTGCTGCGCCGCCCCGGCCTGATGGACGCGGTGCAGCGCCAGCACCGCGTGACGCTGGCCGGTCCGACGACGTTGCTGGCCATGCTCAACAGCCTGCACATGGGCTTCCGTACGCTGGCGCTGGAGCAGCAGGCGTCGGAGGTCTGGAAGGTGCTGGGCGCGGTCAAGACCGAATTCAACCGCTTCGGCGAATGGGTCGAGCGCATCAAGGAGCAGGTTGCCCGCGCGTCGGACACCATCGACAAGGCCGACACGCGTCAGAAGCAGATGCGCCGCGCGTTGAAGAGCGTGGAGGCGCTGCCCGACGCGCAGGCGCAGGCCCTGTTGCCGGCCGTCGATCCCGACGACGACGTGGCTGCATGAGGAGGCTTCGGCCATGAGCGGCCGCGAGCTGCTGCGCTTGATCGCGGCGCAGGTGTTCCTGCACGCGACGATGGCAGGCATGCGGCTCGCGACGCCCTTGTTGGCCCTTCAGCAAGGCTACAGCGCGGCAGCGGTGGGCTTGCTGATCGCGCTGTTCGCACTGACGCAGGTGTTTCTCGCCTTGCCGGCGGGGCGCTTCGCCGACCGCCATGGCCTGCGGCGGCCCATGGCCTTTTCGGTGATTGCGGCGTCGCTCGGCGCCGGGCTGGTGGTGCTGCTCCCGTACTTTCCAATCATGTGCCTCGCCGCGTTGCTCACGGGCGGCGCGACGGGCGCGACGGTGATCGCGTTGCAGCGGCACGTGGGCCGCGCCGCGGAGAACCCGACGCAGCTCAAGCGCGTCTTCAGCTGGCTCGCCATCGCGCCGGCAGCGGCCAACTTCGTCGGCCCGTTCGTGGCCGGCCTGTTGATCGACCACGCAGGACGCATGCCCGCCGACCTGCTGTCCTTCCGGATCACCTTTGCGGTCGTGGCGCTGATGCCGCTCCTCTGCTGGTTGCTGGTGCGCGGCGCACGCGAGCTCGAACGCACACCGCCCGTGCCAGGCGCAGTGCCGACGCGTGCCTGGGACCTGCTTCGCGAGCCGATGTTCCGGCGCCTGCTGTTCGTGAACTGGCTGCAGTCGTCGAGCTGGGATGTGCATGCCTTCGTGCTGCCCATCCTCGGCCACGAGCGCGGCCTGGGCGCCTCGGTCATCGGCAGCATCCTGGGCGCTTTTGCGATCGCTGCAGCGGCGATTCGCGTGGTCCTGCCGCTGCTTGCCGCTCGCGCGTCGGAACGCAGCGTGATCCTCTGTTCGACCATCGTCACGGCAGCGGTCTTTTGCATCTACCCGCTGCTCGACTCGGCCTGGACCATGGGTCTGTGCTCGGTGGTGCTCGGCTTCGCACTCGGTGCGGTGCAGCCGATGGTGATGAGCATGCTGCACCAGATCACGCCGCACACGCGGCACGGCGAGGCACTGGGCCTGCGGCTCATGACCATCAATGCGTCGAGCGTCGCGATGCCGATGCTCTTCGGTGCCGCCGGCGCGGTGATCGGCATCGCCGGCGTGTTCTGGATCGTCGGAGGGGTGGTGGCGCTGGGCAGTCAGGCCGTGTGGAGCCTCAAAGTTCGTAGAAGCGCTTGATCGCCTTCCAGGCGTCCTCGGGCGTGTCGACGTACTGGAACATGTCGATGTCCTCGGGGGAAATCACACCTTCCTCGACCAGGAAGTCGAAGTCGATCAACCGCTTCCAGTAGGCCGAGCCGAACAGCACGATCGGCACCTGCTTGGCTTTGCGGGTCTGCACCAGCGTAACCACTTCGAACAGCTCGTCGAGCGTGCCGAAGCCGCCAGGGAAGGCCACCAACGCCTTCGCACGCATCATGAAATGCATTTTGCGGATGGCGAAGTAGTGAAACTTGAAGCTCAGCGCCGGCGTGACATACGGGTTGGCCTCTTCTTCCATCGGCAGCGCGATCGCCAGGCCGATGTTGAGGCCGCCGCCTTCGTGCGAACCGCGATTGGCCGCCTGCATGATCCCGGGCCCACCGCCGGTGCAGATGAAAAGCTTGTCTTCGGGGTCCTTGCCGTCGCTGTACTCCGCCACCAGCTTGCCGAAGGCCCGGGCCTCTTCGTAGAAGTGCGCATTGCGCGCCAGCTTGCGCCAGCGCGCTGCCGCCTTGGCATCGCCGGCCGCGTCGGCCTGGGCGATGAGGGTGGCGGACTCTTCCTCGCTGCGGAAACGCGCGCTCCCGAACACCACCACGGTGTTCTCGATGCCGTGCTCGCGCATCTGCAGGTCGGGCTTCATCAGCTCCAGCTGCATGCGCAGACCGCGGGTTTCGCGGCGCAGCAGAAACTCGGGGTCGGCGAAAGCCAGCCGCGACGGGTCGCGGTCGAGCGGCAGGCCTTTGTCCGAATGGGCTTGCAGCGTGGCCCATGCGTCGGCCAGCCGCTTGTCGTGGAGATCGTGTGTCTTGCTGTTCATGCAGTGTTCCGGGCAATCTTGAGGCCGCGATCGGTGCGGCGCCATGAAAAAAGGCTCCCGTCAGGAGCCTTGATGGTGTGCGAATCGCTCAGACGCGCTTGCGGTATTCGCCGGTGCGCGTATCGATTTCGATCTTGTCGCCTTGCGCCACGAACAGCGGCACGGGCACTTCGAAGCCGGTAGAGATCTTGGCGGGCTTGAGCACCTTGCCCGAGGTATCGCCCTTGACGGCGGGTTCGGTCCAGGTGATTTCGCGCTCGACGCTGGTCGGCAGTTCGACCGAGATGGCCTTCTCGTCGTAGAACACGACTTCGAGCGACATGCCGTCTTCGAGGTAGTTGAGCGCGTCGCCCATGTTCTCGGCTTCGACTTCGTACTGGTTGAACTCGGTGTCCATGCAGACGTAGAGCGGGTCGGCGAAGTAAGAGTAGGTGCACTCTTTCTTCTCGAGCACGATCTGGTCGATCTTGTCGTCGGCCTTGAACACCTGTTCGGTGTTGAAGTTGGCGACGAGGCTCTTGAGCTTCATGCGCACGGTGGCGGAGTTGCGGCCGCCGCGGCTGTATTCGGTCTTGAGGACGACCATCGGGTCCTTGCCGTGCATGATCACGTTGCCGGCGCGGATTTCTTGAGCGATTTTCATAACGTTGTCTGGCTGGTTGGCCGCGGGTTTTGCGGCAGGCCGTCGAGGCTATTGCAGGTCTGCGGACCGGAAGATTCGCAGATGGACAGCGGCGGCAATTTTGGAGAGCCACTGATTTTAGCGGCTTTCACGGACGGCAGGCATTTCGGGCAGACTCGGGCGGTGCAAAACGACACTCTCAACGACATCGCCGCCGCCCTGATCGCGGCGCGCCGCAGCGGCATCGCCGCCGACGAAACCCCCTGGAAAGACACGCCGCTGTCGCCCGACGACGCGTATGCGCTGCAGGAGCGCATCGGCGCCGAGCTCGGCTGGGCGGTCGACCCCGACGCTGCTGGAACGTGGAAGGGCGGCGGGCCGACGACGTCCTCCGTCGCCACCTTTGCGCAGCTTCCGGCGGCGTGGGTGCGCCCATCGCCCGGCGGCTTCGACGTCAAGGATTTCCACAAGCTCGGCATCGAGATCGAGGTCGCTTTCCGGCTGGCGCGTGACGTGACGGCGGTCGACCTGGCCGCGCGGGCGGTGCACGAGCCGGCAGCGCTGTTCGACGCCATGACCGTGTCGATCGAGCTCGTGGACTTCCGCTGGAAGGGCGAGGCGCAGGCACCAGCAATCTTGCGACTGGTCGACGTGCAGTCCAACGGTGCGCTGGTGCTGGGCGAATGGGTGCCGATCCGGCCGGTCGACTGGGCCGAGCAGGTCGCGAGGCTGCGCATCGATGGCAAGGAGGTCGGCCGCTACCAGGGCGCGCACCCCTGCGGTGACCCGATGTGGATGGCGCCACAGTGGCTGCAGCATGCAGTGGCACGACACGACCGCTTGGCCGCGGGCAGCGTGCTGACCACGGGGTCATGGTGCGGCATGGTCTGGCTCGAAGGGCCGGCCGAGGTGCATGCGGCGTTCGACGGAATTGGTGAGG
>Ga0247810_10001251_pt1 | contig 16747 bp, 12 predicted proteins | sample UWRJL119311C1_FD_179918 | JGI IMG/M metagenome (GOLD analysis project Ga0247810, IMG submission 179918) | Plant litter microbial communities from Arlington Agricultural Research Station in Wisconsin, United States - UWRJ-L119-311C-1 | ecosystem: Environmental > Terrestrial > Plant litter >...
CGCGCAACGACACGACAGCGATTTCCACCACCACGCAGAACCTCCTCACGACGCCCGACGTGTCGGCGCTCAGCCTTGATGAGCTGTGCACCGTCGAGAACTGGACTCCGACCGCGCTGCTCGGCAGCGGGACCTGCGCCGGCACCGAACCGCTCGCGCTTCCCGAGGCTCCTATTGAAGCGCCCGGTTCGACCGACGTCGCGTATGACGTCACGGGCAAGACGATCACCGAGCTGCAGGCCGACATGCGCGCCGGCACGGTGACCTCCGTCGAGATCACGCAGGCGTACCTCGACCGCATCGCGGCGTACGACGACACGCAGCTGGGCTTCAAGTCCTTCATCTCGGTCGCCGACAACGCGATCGAACAGGCAGCGGCAGCGGATGACGCTCGCGCGGCGGGCAAGGACACCGATGTTCTCGGTGTGCCGATCGCGCTCAAGGACCTATACGACACCAAGGACCAGATCACCACGGGTGGAACGCGCGCCCTCAAGGACTGGCAGCCGGCCACCGACGCCTGGCAGGTCGGCAAGCTCCGCGAGGCGGGTGCCGTGCTGATCGGCAAGACCAACCTCTCCGAGTTCGCCAACTCCGGCTCCTTCAGCGAGAGCGGCTTCAAGCAGACCTGGAACTCGCTCTACCCGTCGAAGACCTCGTTCGGTTCGTCCGGCGGATCGGCAACGGCTACCGCTGTCGACTTCGCTGCCGCAGCAATGGGAACCCAGACCGGTGTCTCGCTGTACGCCCCGACCACGGGCGCGAGCCTCTCGGCCTTCCGCGGAACCGACGGGCTCACGAGCACCGAGGGCGTCATGCCGCTGACCTGGGCCACCGACTACGCCGGCCCGATCGCCAAGGACGTCTCGGACCTCGCCGCCATCCTCAACGTCACCGCGACGCAGGACAGCGGTAACGACCCCGCGGACATCATCACGAGCCGCGTCGACAACAGCAAGCGTCCGGTGGAGTGGACGAGCGCCCTCGATGCGAATGCACTGCAGGGAAAGAAGATCGGGTACGTCACGTCATCCTTCAACTCTGCTCTCATCGCTGACTCGACGGTCGGAACCGAAGCCTTCGCTGACGCCAAGGCCGCCATCGAGGCAGCGGGCGGAACGCTCGTCGAGCTCACGGGTGCGCCGAACACGACCAACCTCGGACCGGCGCCGACCGGCGGAGGCGCGGGAGCGGAGGGCTGGGAGCGTTACATCGCTGCGGCCGGTCCTGGTTTCCCGTTCAAGACGCCCGAAAGTCTCCTCACGTCGAAGGACAACCTTCCGTACAACCAGACGACCACCGTGACGGTCGGCTACGACGATGCGAACGTCGACCTGCTCCTGAAGCGTCGTGACGTCTACAAGGAACGCCTCGCCACCTGGATGGACGCCGGAAAGGTCGACGCACTCCTCTACGCCGGCTTCATCTCGAACGTCGGCAACAACGACGCATCGACGGCGACCCTGAGCTCGGACCGTGCCACCGGAGTCATCACGCAGAGCTATGGCGTGCCGACGGTCATCCTGCCGATCGGAACGAACGAAACCGGACAGTCCAACTCGATCCAGCTCGTCGGTCGTGCATGGGATGACGCGAAGATCCTCGGTATGGGCTACGCGATCGAGCAGCAGGCGAAGGCGCAGATCCACACGAAGTTCGCACCGGCGCTTCCCTTCTCGGGACCGGCTCCGTCGACGACGGCCGTCACGCTCGGCGCCTCGTCGATCGAGTCCGGAAAGACGACCATCGCCACGGTCACCGTCGCCAGCGACCCGATCGCGGAGGGACCGGTAACGGTCACCGTCGATGGCAAGGTCGTCGAGGGAACGCTGTCGGACGGCGCGGCGCAGGTCGAGCTTCCCGGCACGATCAGTGTCGGCACCCACCTCGTCACCGCGTCGTTCCCCGGAACGACGAAGGTAGCCGCGAGTGAGGCCACGACGCAGATCGCTGTGACCGCGAAGGTCGTGGCGCCTCCGGCTCCGAGCACCCCGACGGTCACGGTCGCTACCGCAGCGAAGATCGCATACGGCAAGACGGCATCGGTGACACTGACGCTCGCGAACAAGGCCGGCCTGCCCGCCGCGACTCGCGTGCTCGTCTACAACGGGTCGAAGATCGTCGCGACTACCTTCATCGGTGTCTCCGGTACGACCACGGTCGCTCTGCCCCAGCTGAAGGTCGGGAAGCACAAGGTGAAGGCCGAAGCGATCGAGACGGCGACCACGACCGGTGCGACCTCGGCAGTGACCTCCGTCACCGTCACCAAGGCAGCGGCGACGGCGTCGCTCTCGCTGTCCAAGAAGACGGTCACCCTCAAGAAGACCAAGATCAAGGCAACCGTGAAGGTGAAGGCGAGCGGTATCGCGGCCCCGACCGGCACCGTCGTGATCAAGGTCAACGGCAAGACGGTCAAGACCGCGAAGCTGAAGGCATCGAGCAAGGGCAAGATCACGGTCACCCTGCCGACCTTCCGCAAGGCGGGCACCCAGAAGGTGACAGTCGCATACAAGGGAAGCTCGACCGTGAAGTCCGACACGTCGAGCGTTGTGAAGGTCACGGTGCGTAAGCGCTAACCAGCATCACGTAAAGGAAAGTCGGCGCCCCTGGAATACCAGGGGCGCCGACGTTTCTGTGCTTAGTCGCGCAGGACCTGCTGCAGCATCACGTCGAGGTACTCGGATGCCTTCTCGGGTCGCAATCGGACCGAATAGCCGAGCCCGCAGGTAAGGATCATCAGGTCCAGCGCATCGAGCCCCGGACGGATGTGGCCTTCGCACCGCCCGACAAGCGACGCAAACGCACCGATGAGTTCGTTGCGCAACTCTCGCGTCTCGTCCCGAACGGGGCTCGCGTTGACGGAAGCAGCAGCGAATGCCGGATCGGCGACGAACACGCGGAGCGATTCGGTAAGAAAGCCGCGCAGCGCGGTCAGGGCGTCAGGTTCCGCCTCGGCGGAACGGGCGATCCCAATGAGCTCGGTGAAGCGGTGCTCGACGAGACCTTCGGTCAATGACTCGGGGGACTCGAAATGGCGGTAGACCGTTCCGATACCGACGTCGGCGTGCCGGGCGACGGCATTCAGCTGGAGAGGAAGGCCGGATGCGGATAGCTCGCGCGCGGCATCCAGGATGCGTTCCCTGTTGCGGGCTGCGTCGCGGCGAAGGGTGGGCATTGCCCCAGTCTAAGTGCCGAAAGGACTAGAAGGGATAGAAAATCCAATCGGATATGTCATCCGCTTAATGATATCGTCGTGCCATGACACACGAGAAGATCCAGGTCGGCGATCGCGTCCGCACCTACGAACACATCGCACCCCGCACGCCGAAGGCAAGTGCGCCTCTGCTGCTCGCGCTGCACGGCACCTCGCAGAGGGGGCGGTCCATGCGGAAGTTCAGCGGAAAGACGCTAGATGCACTCGCGGATCGCATCGGTGCAGATCTCGTGTACCTCGACGGGTACCGGCGCGCGTGGAACGATGCTCGCCGTCGAACGATATCGGCCGCCCAGAAGAAGGACATCGACGATGTCGGATTCGTTCGGGCGGTCGTCGAACTCTTCGGCCGCCCGACGATAGCGATCGGCTACTCCAACGGCGGGCAGCTTTTACACCGGGTACTGCGCGAAGAGCGCGGGCTGCTCGTCGGTGCAGCATTGATTTCTGCGGGACAGCCGGTAGATGAGGACTTCACCCTCGTCGGGGCTGTGCCGGACGAGATTCCGGTGCTGCTCTTCCACGGAACGAGCGACCCAGTGGTCCCGTACGACGGCGGTGCGACGCGGCTGCTCGGTCGCACCCGCGGGTCGGTGCAGTCTGCTCGAGCCACGGCGAACAGTTATGCGCCCGCAACCGCTCCCGTTGTGACGCGCGACGGGGAGATCGAGCGGGCCGACTGGGGTCACGTACGCCAGGTGACGCAGTTCGGGGTCGGGCACGTGATCCCCAACCGGGTGACGTCTCCCGCGCCGCGTTTCGTCGGTCCGTCGCACCACGACCTCGACGCGGGCGAGGAGATCGAGGAGTTCTTCGGGCTGCGCGGCGTGTAGGCGCCTCCGCGTAAAATCAGAGGCAGCAAGTACGTGCGAACGCCCGCAACGCCGCTGACTTCCCGAAGGACATCGTGACCTCCACCAGCCCTCCCGACGCCACCATTAGCGCCGTCGACATCTCCCGATTGCGCGACGCGATCGACGCGGCGAACGCCGCCGTCATCAACGGCAACCATCCCTTCGGCGCCGTACTGGCCGACGCTTCCGGCGAGGTGGTGCTGACCGCCGAGAACACGGTCAACACCGACAACGACTGCACAGCACACGCGGAAACGAACCTCGTCCGGGCAGCGTGGAAGAAGTTCGGCGCCGAGCGGCTCGGCGAGTACACGCTCTACACGAGCTGCGAGCCGTGCGCGATGTGCTCCGGCGCCATCTACTGGTCGGGCATCGGAACCATGGTCTTCGCGATGACGGAGAAAGACCTGTCGCAACTGACCGGCGACCACGAGGAGAACCCGACGATGTCCCTGTCGAGTGAGCTCGTTCTCAATTCAGGAACGCGACCGGTCCCCGTCCGCGGACCCGCTCTCGTCGACGAGGCGAGAGCGAGTCACGTCGGGTTCTGGGTGTAGCCCTTAGCTTTCTAGCTCCTAGAAGGGAGCAACGCCCGAGCGGTCGATGAACGTGCCGGTCGGACCCTGTCCGCCCCGCGTCGCGAGGTCGACGATCGCGTCAGTTCCCTCGGTGACCGTCTGGGTTCCGCTGTTGCCGTTCAGGTCGGTTGCGGTGTACCCGGGGTCTGCGGCGTTGATCCGCAGCTCGGGCAGTGCTTTGGCGTACTGCACGGTGAGCATGGTGACGGCTGACTTGGACGAGTTGTAAAGCGGTGCGATGACCTGCGACTCGATCCGGTCCGAGTCGTGCACGGCGTGGAACGATCCGAGGCCGCTCGTCACATTGACGACGGTCGGGGCGCTCGACTGGCGAAGCGTCGGCAGGAAGGCGTTGATCGTGCGGACGATGCTCACGACGTTGGTGTTGAACACCTCGAGCGCGTCGGTGCCGGTGAGGTCGGCGGGGGAGCTGTGCGGTCCGGTGATGCCCGCGTTGTTGATGAGCACGTCGAGCCCGCCGTTCGCGGCGATCGTCTCGGCCGCGGCAGCAACGGATGCGTCGCTCGTCACGTCGAGTTGCACGAACCTGCCGCCGAGCGCCTCGGCCGCTGCGCTGCCACGTGCCTCATCGCGAGCGCCTATCCATACGGAGTGCCCTGCCTCGATGAGGCGGCGGGCGGTTTCATATCCGAGGCCCTTGTTGGCTCCGGTGATCAGTGTTGTAGTCATGTCCTGAGTCTGACCACGGGGCGAGCGGATGTCGTGGCCCGGCCCAGCATATGGACTGGCAGTACCAGCCACGGAGCGGTGCCCGCTGTCAGACTGTTCTCATGACGAGTGACGAGAACGGCGGCCTCGGAGCGCTCCTCCATTCCTGGCGCGACCGCCTGTCTCCGGTCGATGTCGGACTGCCGGCGGGAGACGGCCGTCGCGCCCGCGGACTCCGCCGCGAGGAACTCGCCGCGCTCGCCGGCGTCAGCGTCGACTACCTCGTCCGCCTCGAGCAGGGTCGCGCGAAACGTCCATCCGAACAGGTCGCGGCATCTCTCGCGCGAGGACTCCAGCTCAGCGACGCCGAACGAGACCACCTGTTCATGCTCGCCGGACTGCTTCCACCGTCACCGGGTGACGTTCCCAGCCACATCCCTCCCGGCGTGCAACGACTCGTGTCGCGCCTGGGTGAGACTCCCATCGCGGTCTTCACGGCATCCTGGGACCTTCTCACCTGGAGCCCGCTCTGGGCTGCGCTGATCGGAGCGCCGACCACGACAGGGACTGTCCGGCCGAATCTGCTCCGTGCACATTTCACCCGGATGGGACTGGGGTCGAGCGAGATGCTTCTCCTCACGCGATCGGGGAGGGTCGAGCAATTCGAGGCGTCCCTCGTGTCGGACCTTCGGCGCGTTCACGGGCGGTATCCGGGCGATCGCACGGTCGCCGCCCTCGTGAGCGAGTTGCTCGCCGCGAGCGATCGCTTCCGGGAGCTGTGGTCGAGCGGGGATGTCAGCGAGCACCAGTCGGAGAGGAAGACCGTCCACAACGGCCTCGTCGGCGACGTCGAGGTGGACTGTGATGTCTTCACCGTTGCCGGTACCGACCTCCGCATCGTCGCGTACACCGCGGCCGAAGGGTCTGAGGCGGCCGAGAAGCTCGACTTCCTGCGTGTATCCGCCGTGCGTGCTTCGCTCGACAGCGATCGCGCTACAGCTCCGACGCCGCTCCCGTAACGCGCACCCGTCCGTCGGCAGGGACCTCTACGCGGATGAGGGACGGCCGACCTGTCTCGAGACCCTGGTCCACCTCGATCACGGCTGGGAGTGCGATGTGTGCGCCCGCGCGCAGGTAGTAGCCGAGTCCCGCCGCCGCGGATCCCGTAGCGGGGTCCTCGCGGATGCCGCCGCGCGGGAACGGGTTGCGCGAGGCGAACCTGTCGGCAGCAACGCGGTGCACGACGGGCACCGTCCCGTCCCAGCCCTCCCGATCCTGCAGGCGCAGGAGCCCGTCATCGTCGTGATCGAGCCGGGCGAGCACTCCTTCGCGCACGAACACGATCGGGTGCGGGTTGCCGCCCCGGATGAACGCGGCGGGCAGCGCGGGGTCGAGGTCGGCAGGCTCCAGGCGGAGGCTGGCCAGCAACTCCGCCAGCAGGTCGTCGGCGAGCGGCGCGATGGTCGTCTCGACCGCGGTCAGCGTTGCCTCCGTCGCGGTCACGTCGACGGGCACCTCGCCGGCGTTGGTCTCCAGAAGAATGACTGGTCTCGCTCCGCGACGGGCGAGAGCGACTCCGGATGCGACGGTCGCGTGCCCGCAGAACGCAATCTCGTCGCGCGGCGTGAAGTAGCGCACGCGAGCCGAGGTCGGGGTGATCGCCGACAGGAACGCGGTCTCACTGAACCCGAGGTTCGCCGAGATGGCAAGCATCTCCGATCGCGAGAGCTCATCGGCATCCACCACCACGCCGGCGGGATTACCCGAGCGCGGATCGTCGGTCGTGAACGCGCGGTAGGTCAGGATTTCCATGACCGCGAGGCTACAAGCGGCTGTCCCCACGGCTCGCGGGCCAATTCGCGAAGCGTGGCCTCCCGGGCGGTGCCCTTAACCGATCTCACGGTAATTCGGGGCTGAAGGCCTCTTCTGCCAGCCGGCCCCGGCATCCGCTCGCCGTTCTCCTTGAGATCGGTTAATGCGCGATGGCGGTTAGGCGAGGAGCAACTCGAGGACGTCCCGCGGCTGCGGCCTGCCGATGAGGTAGCCCTGGGCGCGGTCACACTTGAGGTCGCGCACGCGCTGGAGCTGGTCCTCGGTCTCGATCCCCTCGGCGACGACGGTCAGACCGGCGGAGTGCACTTCCTCGATGACGGACGTCAGCATCGTCGTGCACTCGTCCGAATCGTCGATGACCAGGGAGCGGTCGATCTTGAGTTCGTTGGCGTGGATCCGACGCACCTGGCGCACCGAGGAATGCCCGACGCCGAAGTCATCGAGGGCGATACCGAGACCCTGGCGGCGCAGCTCGTCCAGGCGGCCGACGACGACGGGGAAGTCCGCGATGGGAAGCGCCTCGGTGATCTCCACAATGAGCGACTTCGGTGGCAGCTTCAACTTGTTGAGCTGGAGCGCGAGGTAGTTGGTGAAGGCGTCGGTGAGGAGCTGCGCTGGGGAGACGTTGACGGAGACGGACACCGGTCGCGCGAGCGCGGACCACTCGAGTGCGGCAGCGCACGCCTCGTTGGCCATGAACAGGCCGATCTCGTCGATGAGCCCCAGTTCCTCGGCCACCGGTATGAACTCCGCTGGCGGCACCGCCCCGAGATCGGGATGCGTCCACCGGCACAAGGCCTCGGCACCGACGATCTCGCCCGAGTGCAGGTCGAGCTGGGGCTGGAACCACGCGCTCATCTCCCCGCGCGCGACGGCACCCGGAAGCGCGGTGCCGACATCAATCATTCGACCACGATAAACCAGAATCGACGCGCGTTTTTCACCCGGTCAAATCATGTTCTAGAATCCGAACACGGGCACAGAACTGGAGAAATATGCCTACCCCGACCCCTGACGTGCTAACGCGCAATAACGTTCACGTCATCGGCAATCCTGACGGTCAGCCCATGGTCTTCACGCACGGCTTCGGAGGCACCCAGGAGTCCTGGCGCTTCGTGACCCCGGCGTTCGAATCCGCGTACAGGATCGTGCTTCACGACCACGTGGGGGCAGGGCAAGCGGATGCCTCGGCCTACGATCCCAGCAAGTACGACTCGCTGCACGGGTATGCCGACGACATCCTCGAGATCATCGACGCCCTCGACCTGCGCGACGTCATCCTCGTCGGTCACTCGGTCAGCGGAATCATGGCCGTCCTCGCCGCCAACCGACGACCCGAATTGTTCAGCAAGCTCGTGTTGGTGAGCCCGTCGCCGCGGTACATCGATGACGACGCCTACACCGGCGGCTTCACGCAGGAGTCGATCGACGAGCTTCTCGATTCGATGGACTCGAACTACCTGGGCTGGTCGTCTTCCCTCGGTCAGACGATTATGGGCAACCCGGAACGGCCGGAGCTCGCCGAAGGTCTCGGGGAGACGATCTCGACGATCGACCCGGCGATCGCGGCCCAGTTCGCCCGCGTCACCTTTCTCTCGGACAATCGACGTGACCTCGCCGATGTGACGGTTCCCGCCCTGATCCTGCAGTCGGAAGAGGACGTCATTGCCTCTGTTCCCGTCGGCCGGTTCGTTCACGAGCACATTCCCGGTAGCCGACTCGTCGTCATGCCGACACGCGGCCACATTCCGAACCTGTCGCATCCCGACGTGGTCATTCGCGAGATCCAGGCCTACCTCGCGTGAGCATCGATCGCGACGATCTCCTCGAGAATGCGCCGTGCGGACTACTGGTCACCGATACGGACGATGTTGTCATCGAGGTCAATTCGACCTTCCTGCGCTGGACCGGCTACGAACGGCACGACGTCATGGGGCGAGAGTTCCATATGCTGCTCGACCGCGGTAGTCGGGCGTTCTACGCAACGCGCTACCAGGCGGAGCTCTGGGCGCAATCGCAAGTGCAGGAGGTCGCGCTGACGGCCCTTCGCGCTGACGGTACGCCCATGCCCGTGCTGGTGAACGCTTCAATGATGTACGCGTCGGATCGTCCCAGCGGCATTCGTGTCGCCGTCTTCGACTCCACAGCCCGCACGGATTACGAGCGCGAGATGCTCGGCGCCAAACGCCTGGCGGAAGCCTCCGAAGCTCGCGTACGCGTGTTGCAGGAGGCGTCGACTCTCTTCCTTGCAGCACGATCGGAGACCGAGCTGGGAGCGGCGATCTCCCTGTCTGCCCGCAACGCTTTCGCAGCGACCGATGTCGCCGTTGTCGCGTACAACGCCGACGGCATCGGTTTCCGACCCATCGTCGGGGACCATCTTCTCGACCTTCTCGGCGCTGTTCGGAACTCACGGCCGGCGGGATCCGGCGCGCTGGGGCCGAACGAGATCTTCCACATTGCGACGCTCGAGGACGCCTTCAGTCGCTCCGCTGCCGTCGGCGAACGCTTCCGTGCCCATCGCGCGGAAGCCCTGTCAGCCGTGCCCATCGCCGACGGGACCAACGTCCTGGGAGCTTTTGTGTGCACCTTTGGGCACTCGCGAACGTTCGAGCAGGCGTCTGACGAGGTGCAGCTCGCACTCGCCCGGCAGGCCGGACTCGCCTTCTCCCGTGTGAACCTGCAGGAGCAGCTGGCGAAGATGGCCATGCACGACCAGCTGACCGGGCTGGCGAACAGGGCGCTCCTCGACGAGCGCGTGGCCCATTCAATGGCCGCCTCCGACCGTTCCGGCGAGTCGATGGCGATCCTCTTCGTCGACCTCGACGGGTTCAAGGCGATCAATGACGAGCTCGGCCATCGCGCCGGGGACCTCGTGCTCAAGGAAGTCGCGCGGCGGATGAACGACGTGGTGCGCGAGGTGGACATCGTCGGTCGCTTCGGTGGCGACGAGTTCCTCGTCGTCTGCGAGACAGCCGACCGCGATGGAGCCGCTCACGTCGCCGAGCGGCTGCGACGAGTGATCAGCGAACCCATCCCCGGGCTGCCCGAGGGACTGGGTGTCTCCGCGTCCATCGGCATCGCCGTCCACGCCCCTGATGCCGCGGTATCGATATCGGCAGACTCTCTCGTGCTCGTCGCCGACACGGCGATGTACGAGTCGAAACGCGCCGGCGGTGACCGCGTCACTTTCGCCTCGGTGTGAGTTCTTGCGGGATCACCTCAGGCGGACGCCGCGCAGCTGCCGTCGTGAGGTGACATCGAGCTTTCGGAAGACCTTCCGCAGGTGATAGTCGACGGTGTTCGCGCTGATGTACAACTGTGCCGCGATGTCCGTGTTGGTTGCGCCGTCCGCTGCCATCAAGGCGACTGTCGCCTCACGCGACGTCAAACCGGTCGCCTGCTCGAGGTGGTCGACCGTGAGGGTCGGGAAGTCGGCGAGTGCAGCGGGAGCCGTTGACCTCGAGGCGAACAGGAGGGCGACGCGCTGCGCGGAGAGGCGTCGTCCGACGAACGCGAGGACCGCGAGAGACTCGGCATCGATCCACTGGGCATCATCGATGAAACAGGCGACCGGTTTCGCTTCGGAGAGGTGCGACAGGAAAGCCAGCAGGGCGAGACCGATGACAAAACGGTCGGCGGTGGGGCCGTCATCCAGGCCGCTTGCCGTCAGGAGCGCGCGGCGAGGTGTCTCCGCGAGCTCGTCGATGCGATGCCGGTGGGCGAGCACGATGCGCTGGATGGCGCCGAACGGCAGCGTCGACTCGTCCCGCACTCCTGCGATCTCGATCGTCGTGAGCTCCGGGCTGGCCGCGAGCACCGACGTGATGAGAGACGTCTTTCCTGTGTCGGCATCGCCGCACAGCACGCCCACGCGCCCGCGGCCGTCGTTGCTCGAACGGAGGATGGCGCGCAGCCATTCCTGCTCGCGATCACGACCGATGACGTGTGCGGGGGACTGGCGACGATCCATGGGAATCCAGGCTCCTGGTCCGGAGGAATGCGGTAACGACCATTACGGTAATGACTGTTTTCGCCCGAGGGAACCCGGGAGTGCATTCCTTCCAGCCGCTGACTACGCGTTCTGCGTGGTGACCTGCAGGTATCGGGTCTGCCAGTGTGTCGGTGATATCCGCGCCCCACTTCGTTCACCGACACTCGAGAAGGCAGGACCACCATGACCACCACCGATGCCCCTGACACCATCGTTCTCATCCACGGCCTGTGGGTCACACCGCGCAGCTGGGAGGGGTGGAAGGCGTACTACGAGGCCAAGGGCTACACCGTCATCACGCCGGCCTATCCCGGATTCGATATCGAGGTCGAAGCGCTGCGCGAGAACCCGGCGATCATTTCGAACCTGACGGTTCCGGAGACAGCCGACCATCTGGCTTCCGTCATCGAAGCCCTTCCGAAGCCGCCCATCATCATGGGGCACTCGTTCGGCGGACTGTTCACCCAGATGATGCTGGCGCGTGGACTCGGTGCGGCGGGCGCCGTCATCGACTCCGCGCCGACCGAGGGCGTGCGTGTCACGCCCCTGTCCCAGGCCCGATCGCTGTTCCCGGCGCTCAAGAACCCGGCGAACTACAACCGCGCCGTCGGCTTCACCGCCGACGAGTGGCACTACGCGTTCGCCAACACGCTCAGCCGCGAGGAATCGGATGCCGTGTGGGAAAAGTACGCGATCGCGGCGCCGGGTCACTGGGTGTGGGCGTACGGCCTGCTCGCGAACTTCACTCCCGGTCACCAGGAGACGTGGGTCGACTACTCGGTGGATCGCGCGCCGCTGCTGTTCATCGGCGGCGGCGAGGACCACATCATGCCGCCGTCGGTGAACCAGTCCAACGCGAAGCACTGGGCCAAGTCACCAGCACTCACCGAGTACCACGAGTTCGCGGGACGCGATCACTGGACCTGCGCCGCACCGGGCTGGGAAGCCGTCGCGGATTACGCGCTCGACTGGGCGGTCGAGCACGCGTCGACATCCCACATCCGATCGTCGCAGGAGGCGTGAGCACCGCCACCCTGACGGTCAGCGGCGTGCGGCCACAGTCGCCATCTCCAGGGCACCGATCAGTTCGGCCCTGATCCCGAGTTCGGCGCACACGACGGTGACTGCAGCCGCGGTCGCGGGCTGCGAATAGCGTTCGATCGAGGCGGCGATCCCGTCGATGAAGCGGGAGCCTGCCTGCCCGAGCTCGCCACCGATCACGACGGCGCTCGGATTGAGCAGGTCGCACAGCGTTGCGAGTACCCCGCCGAGCGTTCGCCCCGCCTCATTGAGAATGCGGCCGGTGACGTCGTCCCCGTTCGCGAGGTCGATGGATGCGAGCTCGCTGCCGGGATGGGTGTGCCTGATCTGCTCGTGAACCTGCTGTACGGAGACGACGGCCTCGAGGCACCCGCGATTTCCGCAGCGGCAGGATTCCGTTCGGCCCGGGAGGTTGGTGTGGCCGATCTCGCCAGCGAGACCGTTCGCTCCGCGGTAAGGCTGGCGGTCGATGATGACGCTCGCACCGATACCGTGCGACGCCTTCACGTACAGGAAGTCCGCGTGCTGTTTGCCCGCACCCCTGTGTAGTTCGCCATAGGCACCGAGCACCGCATCGTTCTCAACGCGCACCGGCACATCGATCAGCGCCTGGAGTTCGGCCGCAGGTGCCAGCTCGACCCATCCCGACAGGATGGTGGGCGACTTCACTAGTCCGGAATACCGATCCAGAGGCCCCGGGATACCGGCGACAACCGTCGACAGCGATTCGAGCGAGTGTTCCTCCCGCAGCTCGCGGAGGAGATCAGCAGCGATGCGCATCGACTGCTGCGCGCGCAGGTCCACATCGACCTCGATGGATCGTTCGCCGAACGGTCGACCGAGGGAGTCCCCGACGGCGACCCTGATGTGGTTGTGTCCGAAATCGATTGCTCCGACAGGGGCACCGGATGCCACGGCAACGAGCTTCGTCGCGGGTCGACCGCTCCCCGACCCGCGGCCCTTGGCCTCTGCATCACTCTCGACAATGCGCCCGTCGACGAGCAAGCGACCGATCGCGTTGTTGATCGTGCTCCGGGACATTCCCGTGAGATCGACGAGGTCGGGTCGGGTCAATCCCTCGCCGGAAGAAATCAATTTGTAGAGGTCGTCGCGCGTGCGATCTCTCACCGAGAGATGTCCGTGCGAGTCAGTCATGCCTGAATCATAGGACTCGACCCCTGCTTGATCGCGAAAGAATCCATTTTTTAGCCCATGAAGGTCAAAAAGAATGGCAAACACTACGTTTCATGGCCATTGACAGACCGAACCTGCGTCGCATAGCTTTCAATTTGTCCCTGTCGGGACACGTGACCCCCGCAAGCATTGACGCTTCGGACCAGTCGCGCGGCGAATCGTTGTCAGAGAGGACAACTCCATGCAAGAACCCCGAAAGCGAGCCGCGCGAGGCGCGTCTCGTGCGGCCATCGCGATAGCGGTGTCGGCAGCTCTCGTCACCGCTGGTGTGACGTCGGCTAATGCCGCAACAACAAACCCCAGCCCGGGGGCGTTAGAAACACAGAACGGCCAGCTGTCCAAGCGGGCAGCCACCGAGGGCATGGTCCTCCTCGAGAACAACGGCACCCTTCCCATCGCCAAGACGGGCAATGTCGCAGTGTTCGGCGTCGGTGCATACAAGACCGTCAAGGGCGGAACCGGTTCGGGCGACGTCAACAACCGCTACACGGTCTCGGCTCGCCAGGGGCTCGAGAACGCCGGCTACACGGTGACCACTAACGACACGTATTACAACGCGATGTCGAAGGCGTACGAAGACAAGTACGGCACGGTGAACACCGGAGCTGTCGGCGGGGTCGACATCAACTACTCGTCCGTCGAGCAGGCGCTCACGACGACAACCGTGCAGCCGACCGCGGCGACGGACACCGCCGTCTACGTGCTGCCCCGTACCTCGGGCGAGGGACTCGACCGTAAGGCGATCAAGGGCGACTACGAACTCGGAGACACCGAACGCGCCAACATCGAGCTCCTCGGAAAGACCTACGCCAAGGTCATTGTCGCGCTCAACGTCGGCGGCATCGTCGACACCGCCTGGTACGACCAGATCAACGGCGCGGAGACCGACCCGACCGGCGGCACCGCCATCGACTCGCTGCTTCTCATGAGCCAGGGTGGCCAGGAGACCGGCAACGCGCTCGTGCAGGTGCTCAACGGAACGGTGACACCCTCGGGCAAGCTCACCGACACGTGGGCATCGAAGTACTCGTACTACCCGGCGTCGAAGACCTTCGGTTCCAACGACGGCAACGCGCTCCTCGAGAACTACACCGAGGGCATCTACGTCGGCTACCGCTACTTCGACTCCTTCGCGAAGTCGATCGACCCGGCCAACACCGACTCCGTCGTCGATTACCCGTTCGGCTATGGACTGTCGTACTCCGACTTCCAGATCCAGACGCAGTCGGTGGCCGCGGACATCAACACCGTGACCGTCAAGGCGCGAGTGACGAACGTCGGGAAGGAGTTCACGGGCAAGGAGGTCGTGGAGGTTTATGCATCCGCTCCCCAGACCGGTCTCGACAAGCCGTACCAGACGCTCGCGGGCTACGCGAAGACCGACGCCCTCGCGCCCGGTTCCGCGCAGGTCGTGACCATCACGTTCGACACGTCGTCGCTCGCGTCCTACGACGTGACCAAGGCGGCGAACGTGCTGGACGCCGGTGACTACACGATCCGCGTCGGCAACTCGTCGCGCAACACGCAGGTCGCGTCCGTGCTGTCGCTCGGTTCCACCACGACGGTCGAGAAGCTCTCGAACGAGGGCGACGGGTCCGACCCGGCGCTCGACCTCACGAGCAACCCGAATGACTTCTACTCCTACCCGTCCGAAGCCGATGAGACCAAGGCGGCGCCGCGCATCAGCGTGAGCACCGCGGGCTTCGTCGCCCCGGACAACTCGTCGGACACCCAGCAGGACGTCACCGTCGACTCGTCGTCGCCGTACTTCACGGTGGACGGATCGAAGATCTCCTCCACCACCGCCCTGATCCCCACGGACCAGACGACATGGGAGAACACCGGTGCACCGTACGTCGCGAAGGCCGGTGAAACGGTCAAGAAGGTAGCGACCGACCCGGCCAACACCCTCTTCGACGTGGCCGCGGGCGACGTCTCCATGGAGAGCTTCGTTGCCGGACTCAGCGTGACCCAGCTCGCCAACATCGTCGAAGGTGCCAACGTCAAGGGCAGCACGCTTGCTGCGACAGGCGCCGCCGGATACACGACGTCCAAGTACGAGAGCCTTGGCGTCTCGGGCATGACGCTTGCCGACGGTCCGGCTGGTGTGCGCATTACCAAGCAGATCGCATCGAGTCCGGTGTCGTACCAGTACGCCACCGCCTTCCCCATCGGTACCTCGCTCGCACAGACGTGGAACACCGAACTCGTCGAGGAAGTCGGAGCCGCGATCGGCCGCGAGATGATCGAGTACGGTGCCACCCTGTGGCTCGCTCCCGGTATGAACCTGCACCGCGACCCGCTCAACGGCCGCAACTTCGAGTACTTCTCGGAGGACCCGCTCGTCACCGGCCTCATCGCGACCGCTGAGACGAAGGGTGTTCAGAGCAACCCCGGAGTCGGCGTCACGATCAAGCACTACGCGGGCAACCAGCAGGAGACCTCGCGTAACGCGGTCAACGATGTCGTGAGTGAGCGCGCCCTCCGCGAGCTCTACCTCAAGGGCTTCGAGATCGCCGTCAAGAGTGCACGACCGATGGCCGTGATGAACTCGTACAACAAGATCAACGGCAGCTACACCGCCGCGAGCTGGGACCTCAACACCGACATCATGCGTGGCGAGTGGGGCTTCACCGGACTGATCATGACGGACTGGGGCGGAGTCTCACAGAGTGGCGTCGTTCCCACCCTGTACTCCGGTAACGACCTGATCATGCCCGGTAACAGCCCGCAGGCGGTCATCAACGGCCTGATCCTGGTTGCTCCGTCGATCGATTCCAACGGCACGCCGGTCTACACGAAGTCGGTCACGCCCACGCGTACCTCGTACACGCTGCAGACGGGCGGACTGACGCTCGCCGCTACAGGTGGGGAGACGTTCAGCACGACCATCGACGGCACGACCAACCTGTCCCAGGTGTCCCAGTCGAACGTCATCACGACCGACACGATCAACAACCAGACCGTGGTGCAGGTACCCGCGTACGGAACCGTCAACGCCGCATACACGGCCGCCACGACCCTGCGTTCTGCCCTGAGCACGGCGCAGCAGGCAGCGATCACGATCAGTGATGTCGTCTATCAGACAGCAGGCGACACCACGACGCCCGTTGTCTCGTACAAGGTGACCGTCAAGGGCAACTACCCGGCAGCGACCACCCGCACGCTTCGCCTCGGCGACGTGCAGCGCGCGGCATCGCATGTTCTCGGTGTGGTCTCGCAGTCGGCGTCATTCGCCGAACTCGCGGGCATCCAGAAGGTCAGCGGCGTGACGGCGCAGCCGTACGCCGAGCAGTTCGGCGACCTTCACCAGGCCGTGACCGTGACGCGCGGCACTGTCGTTGCTGCGCAGACCGGTAACGGCCCATCG
>Ga0247810_10001253_pt1 | contig 16723 bp, 11 predicted proteins | sample UWRJL119311C1_FD_179918 | JGI IMG/M metagenome (GOLD analysis project Ga0247810, IMG submission 179918) | Plant litter microbial communities from Arlington Agricultural Research Station in Wisconsin, United States - UWRJ-L119-311C-1 | ecosystem: Environmental > Terrestrial > Plant litter >...
CGCCCATTATCTTTGAGTTTATCCCAGTACAATGTTCTTAAAACTCTTGAAACAGCATCAGCCGTAACAGGTGCAGAGCTTGCAAGGAAAGCATTCGTGACACCACAGACGATGCATACAATACTCACGACTATGGAGCGTAAAGGTCTTCTTGCTCGCAGTGCTATTGTTGGAAACAGTAAATCGTTTAATATTGTAATCACACCGCGAGGCGGCAAAGTACTAGCAGATGCCGAAAATGCACTGGGTACTGTATTTGATACGGCTAATAAAGCACTTACGCCAGAGGAGCATGCCGAGTTAGGGCGTTTATTGCAGCAGCTCGCTTTGGGGTTAAAAGACGTTAGCTAGTAGAGGTATAGGCTTAAGAAGGTGTCTTATTACCTACCCTTCAACCGCTACCTCAAACCCTCCATAGGCCATCCTTGTCATATCGAATGGCGCTGAAAAATCAGTTTGTCCTGCATATAGTTCATTCATTTCATCCATGACTTTTTTGTTTACTTCATCGCGGTGCTGTTTTGAGTTGAAAACGACAAAAGAAAACCAGACATTTTCGTCTGGACCTGCGTTTGCCATTTCAGCAAAAGTTCGTGATTTTTCGCCATTTGCTTCTTGTGGCTTAAGGTCACTTTCTTTAGATTCAAAGTATTGAAGCGCGCCGTGTTTCATCCAGAGATCACGACCCTCTTCTGCCATTTTTTGGTATTCGAGTTCTTTACCTTTGGGGACTACGAGGATGTAGCCGTCGATGTATTTTGGCATTTTTAGGGCTCCTTTCGTTAGGGTTGGTGTACTCTTATTTTACCACTTAAGCGAATTGACCAGCTTGGACGCCCCCTCTACTTCACTAAGTTCTTTGCATTCGCTAACGCTTGTACGATATCAACTTCGGACATATTTTTATTTCTAAATCGTACTAACGGAAGGTTAGCTACTTCAAAGATACGCTCAACTTCCGCGTCACGTTCACGGCGGTCTGCTTTGTCGTGCGTGTAATCATCAAGTTCAATCGCGTAGGTCGGCCGTAGTGTTGCTTTATCACACAGTACATAATCTACCGACTTGCCGTTTATATGACTAAAGGCGTATTTCCACTCCTGTCCTTTTACGTGATGGTCAAGAATGGCAGAGAGGTGTACCTGAGGGAAAACATAGTACCGAGCACTCACCGCCCGCTCTAGTGTTACAAAGAAGTCGCTTTCGGTCTTTGACATCAACGAGTTCTTTGCGATGTATTTATATATATTATTTTTGAAGACTTTTCTCTTACTGGCCTTGCTTGAACTGAGAGCTGATATTAATAGGACCGCAAGTACTGCGAGACCGAGAATAATGTAATTTTCCATTTCTTAACTATAACAAATCGAGCGGGTACAGAGTGAAAGTTGCAGACGAATCCAAATAAATTACCCCAGCTTGCACTAGGGTAATTTATTTGGATTAGATTGTGATACACCAAAAACTAGTAAGCTTTTGTTGCGCCGTCTTCGATTGCTTTAGCAGCATTGTCTTTAGACATCATCGCACAAACAGTTGTACCACATTTTTCGTGTTTGCCCTTAGCCATAAAACCACCTTTTGCAGTTTGGTGAATTGCTGGTGCTGACAAATCAACGCCCTTTTCTTTGCATTTAACGCAGTATCCTGTGACCATAGCTGTCTCCTCTGAATTATTTATAAGTTTGTAGCCTGTATTATTATAGCGCTCGATTAGTATATACCTTTATTAGTGCAAAAAGAACATTAAGGTGCGTGGACGAGGACTCTACCACCGGCTCGCTCTTCGCTCGCCGGGCTTATTGGCCTATTATTTCTAATTTGGTCCAGGGTATGTTCGCAAAACGTGTTAGTCTGCATCCTTATCATTAACGGGATAAAAATATACATTCGAATGTTTCGGAGGTTCATATCTGAATGGATGCTGTACAAACATTCTTACAACCGTTTTAAGAAAAGTCGTCTGCTTCTCAGTATCACCCTTTTCAATAAGCCACACAGGTGGAGATTTAATAGTTGATTTAAGCAATAATGCGTCGTGAGAATATGCATCTATTGATACAGTTACCGGCTCATCGGATGTAGCTTTAATGCTAAGTGTTCCGACTTCATCAACCAAAACTGCATACAAACCCTTAGGTAGAGTGTCTAGGTACGTGTAATATGCACCACCTAATTGATTGACACCTTTAAATATTATGTCTTCACGTGAAGATTCAACCCCTTCGAGTTGCTTTGCCACTTCTGGCATATGGTAACGAATATACCACTCTCCGACGCTGACACTAACGATAAACCACTGCTTATTTTTTATACGACGTATTTTTTTAATCCAGCTTTCAAAATCTTTAATCTGTTTAGGATTTGCCAGCAACACCTCTAATACATGTCGATTTTCTGCTCGTGCAATCTGGCGACCATACTCATCTGTTGGATGACCAACGCCAATGTGCCAACCTTTGATGAATCCGTATTTATCCTGGATCTGATTCCACCCGTAACTAAGGAAACCCTTTGGTGCTTTTGATACAAAGTTGAGGTGATTAGTTGGATAAAATAACGAGAATGCCAATGAAGATTTTCGATAACTATTTATGACTTCATTCTTAAACTTTGCAACCATCTCTTTATCAAGAATTGCATTTGCCAACTCTTCATCTTCCCATTGTTTGCGTTCAGATATAAACTTTTCGACAAGCCCCTTTAACTCAGTGACGTTGTCGCTTTTTGGTTGTTTTTCTAGATACGTTAGCAGAAACGCAGTAGACGTATTCGAAAGCTCATCGGAAAATGTACCCGTTTTTGCGAAAGGTATGCCGTGATAGTCTTCTAGATCGCTTGGGATTTTGTTAAGCTTGAGCATATAGTCGGCCCAGAGTGCTTTAAGTTTAATCTTGAAATCTGGAACAGCACGCATTTTACCGTCCGCTACCAGATCGTAAGTATCAATACGCCACTTATCCGCGTAGTCATTATCAATGCATTCCACCAATACTTTCGTGAGCTCTTGTGCGGAAAATTTGCTGAAATATTTATCAAGATTTTCTTTCGCCTTTTTCTGTTCATCCGTTTCTTTTTTGTTGTCATGCATATATGAAGATACGAGAAGCAAACTACTTCGTACTTTCCATACGGCACCCTCCATCAGGCCTGGATATAAATCATAGTCTCTTTCGACTTCATCCAGGATACGCTTAACCGACTTAAACATTTGAAAATATGACTTTTTATATGCGCCCAGCATGAAACCTCGGGCATCATTCAACCTCGCTTCAAGCCATTGCTCCAGTTGTTCTTGAGTGAATAAACGCGATTGATCATATTCACGTAAATAATATAACAATAAGCCAGTATGCTCTTTAAGCCTAAATGTTAATGCGTCCACTACGCTATTCCGATATTTTGTATTGGATAGAGTTGTTTCATCCGAATATATTAGCTTTGTAATCGCCGATGTAAATGCCTGCTCCGATCGTGCGACTGTTAATATATCAAACTCATTAGTAACATGTATCAAGCTCTTATACATACTAGAAATCAACTGTGTAACAACTTCCTGCCTCTCACCGCGAACAGCATGGAAAAATTCATCGTCAATCACATCGGCAATTAACTGCAACCTGTCCGATACGCTATCTCCATAGAAAGGATGGAATTCATTACGAGCAGTAGCGAAAGTATATCCTGGATCATTGCTAAATTGGAGCGTTGCAAGCCCAGAGGTTAATAAGCTATACACATCCAACGCGTCATCAATGGCCACTAAATCATCTTTATCAATTGCCGACCTTAGCTGTTGCTTGAAATCCTTGATAACGTCGTCAAGTTGTCTATCAACAGAGTCTGGGTGATCGTAGGTGACCTTCATGCACTCTAGCAAGCTATTAGTAAATCGCTTGCTAGGCGTATTACTTTCACTCGGGAGTACAAGCTTAGCTACCTCATCCCGCGAATGAATCACCGCGCCGGGCCGGACAAGAAGTATCAATCGAGCCTTCTGAATAATAGGCTGTATCCCCTTTGCCTTACCGTTCCGAACACTTGTTATTTTTCTATCGTATTCATTCGACATCAAATCATTCATACGATCTATATCAATATTATCCACTATTCCTGCACGACTAATCCTAAGAGGGTAGCGTTTACTCTCATTTTTGTCACGTCGTTCATAATCAATTAACCCATGAGTAACATAAGGAAGTTCTTTAATCGACTCAAAGAATTTATTGAGGCTTATGCGACCTTTTAAACTTCCTTCTAAAACACGTTTCACAAGTTTTCGAATGTAGTCGTCTTCCTTGGATTTTAATTTTCTCCCCTCGAATAATACTCGAACAGCTTCAAATATCGTATAAAGGCTAAGTGCGGTTAGCCCCAAAACGGGTAGATAAAAGAAAGACTGGCTTGGTGACAATAGTAGAAGTAGACTTAGAACAACATAGCTGATTAGTATCTCTCGAAACTGAATAACGCTTGGTAGCACTAGGCGTCTTACATAACCGGAAGAATGCATTTTTTCAAGTAATAATATGAAAACCGGGATCTGAATTGCGAACAGCACACCAAGATAGCCAAATATTTCTTCAAGATTAAATAAGATCCGAAATTGAGGAAGATAAATATCAAAAATTTCAGCTCCAAGCAGGGAACCATACATAAACCAGCTTGCAATTAATAGCGGGACTACCAAGATACTGTTTCGCCATCGACTCTGCTGAAATTTTTTATACATAATTAATACCTTCTCCTGATGCAAGTATAGATCTCTCACACTACGCCGCAAAACATTAGCAGTATTATATAGCCACTCAATCTTACGTAGAATTAAGATTTTTTATATTTTCAGCAAGTATATAAGGAAGTCAGTGCTGCATATTTGTCATTGATTGACTGACTAAAAAGAGGGCACATCTCATCTCCCCTGTTGCCATTCCACAGGGACCCCAGATAAGACGGATGATACCTGGCAAGCATACTCATGACACATGCGAAAGCGACGCACACTGCAAATAGCGAAAGTCTCTTGTAGACTAATGAACCCAGCCCGAGTAGTAAGGTCCATAAATGACAACAATTCGTTAATCGTGCAGGGTGGGCAAAAAAGTTTACACCAATACCTCGAAGATAACTACGATTTAGTGAGGTTAGAGATCGAAAGATGGAGGGATATTTTAGCCGTACCATATGCCCAGCTTAAGAGCAGAGAGATACCGAGCTAGACTTACATTGATATTACTCGAAGTAAGATTTTGTTACCGCATAGAACTGGTAAGGAGAGCTTGTGGCATCGATATCACTTACAATCCGCTTTTCAGTCTCGTTATCTGGTTCAGGAATTAATTCCGCCTTGTCGAGAAGGTCTTTTTGAAATACAGGCTTCTTAACAAGAAAGAGCTTGTTCTCTGGGTCATTACCATCTAGCCCATACATCTCACCAGAGTAGGCTCTTAAGGCCGAATAAAAAATCTTTTTACGATGGGCTATTTTGTTCTTCAAGTGTGAACGGCTTTGTACTATGAAGAAGATTGCCATTCCAAAGAAACCCAATAGTGATACGGTGGCCATCACCAATAGGCTAATGATTAGCTGATTATACTCAAATATTTTACCTATTTCTCCTGAAATTGAAGATGCAAATCCAGTAATAATAAAACCAATACCAACAATATAGTAGGGCTGGCTTCTTAATTCGGCTTTTGTCGTAAAGGGGTTACCATTAAAATAAGTTTCGTTTTCGTCCAATATCTGCTGTCTGCTCTTAATCAAGCCAGCACTAAAAATAATAGAACCAATAAAACCTAATGTCGCCGCCGCAATACTAAACCACATATTTATATGTTATCACTAATCTTTTTTTTAAGAGAGCAACGTACGTGCATCATTAAAGACTATGCTGTTTCCATATAGCTAGAGCCTTATTGAACTCCTTTAGCTCATCATCGCTGAAGTCACCTGAGATACCAATAAGATATTCGACTTTAGCACGAGCTTTTTCTGACCCAGCATATAGCTTAGGGGACTTACAGAAGTATTCAAGTTTATTCTTTTGACTACTATTTAAATTACTCGAATTGTTCGTGTTTACAGTTGGACTGGCTTGCCGTTCAATAGTTTGAGTAGGCTGTTCTGCGTAGTCCGCTTGAAAAGCGACAGTGGGTTGTTGCACCTCTTCTTTTACCGCTACTGCAGGTGGCGTAGACGTACTGTATGTGCATCCGTATGCCCAGTTCGTGCATCCATAGAACAGGTATCCCACCCCACTACGCTTAACTAGTTCGCCATTGTCACACAATGGACACCGCAATGAGTTATCTTCGGTCTCGTCCTGTATTTCTCTGATGAACTTTGATTTCCTGTACCTATTAGTAATGAAAACTACCTGCTTCTTTGTTCTAGTCATCGCTACATAAAATAGGCGACGCTCTTCTCCGTTTTCAAACTGGTCGGCAGAACTCAGCAATAAGTTAAGGATTGGGTCGTCTGCTTTTCCTGACGGAAAACCATACTTACCACTGTTACAGTTAATGAGTATCGCATAATCTGCTTCAAGCCCTTTTGCTTTATGTGCTGTTATGAAGTGCATCTCCAAAGCCTTACCTTGATGTATTCCGCTTGGGATTAAGTACTTTATCAAGCCGTCAGAAAAGCTGACCGTAAAAGCCCTATTACGATTTTTAATTCTTTGAATATCAAAGTTATACCTACCTATGATATATAAGCTGTCTTCTGGTTGAAGACCTTGCTTTAAAAGGCCATCAATAGCACCAATAACAGCATCAGTGTCGTCGTCGTCTGACGTATCTGCCTCGATTATCGTGTAGCCCGTTTGTTCCTTGCCTTGAGGAGCTCGCAAGGACTTTCCTAATTGATGCGGGTTCTTAAGTATAAATTCGGAGCTAAGAGATATTAGCGGGTCATTAAATCGATAGGTTGTTTCAATTTTAGAAGTATAAGTATATCCGAAATGCTTTTCAAAATCGCTAAATAAAGTAATGTCGCTACCTGCAAACCTGTATATAGATTGCCAGTCATCACCGACACAATAGAATTTTGCATCTGGGTTCTGAACTCTGATAGCATTTAGTATCCTATACCTTCCTATGGAAAGGTCTTGGAATTCATCTACGATTACGTAACTTAATGGAATATGGTAATCACCTTTTTCGATGTACTCAGTGGCTTTAGTAATCATATCGTTGAAATCAATCTCACCCGTATCACGCAAGTTAGCCTCATACATATTGTAGAAGGGTTCAAACAAGTCTATGAAAAGACTAGCCCTAGTTTTCATAAACTTATCTTCTCCACTATCAGCATTGAAACCTCGTGCATCCTCGATTGTGTAGCCGTTTGACTTCAGCAATGCTAAGAACGTTTTGCAAAGCTCAATAAAGCCATCGACTTGGTCTTTCCCAGCATCTTTTATGACTTCCCATATTTCTTCGGGGCTCATAGGGTCTAGCTTAACCCCTGCATTTTTAAGGCTTTCAGCTAGCTTGCTGAGTAAATTACCTTCATAGAATTCATAGGAATAACTCTCAATTAATACCGTGTCGTTTTGAGCGTGTACACGCTTTTTCCATTCTAGTAACTGTCGATAACGCCTCGTTGCCTCGTAATGGGTCTCTTTCAATCCAGCGAAGAATGCAGGTACATTTCCGTCCCTATCCATCCCTAGATGCTCTAAATAAAAAGACCCGTTTGGACTAGCGATAGTAAAGTCGGGTTTATAGTTCTTCTTTCTGCCAAACTGGGCATACGGAAACTCGTATTGTTTCTCGTAATCATATTCAACACGGTTAAATATCAGGAAGTTTGCAATAATACACTCTTCGATGCTTTTCACAGTTTCATTCTTGAAGGTTTCTTTTCCTTTGAAGAGTTGCTTCAGCTTCATTCTCTTATACGTAGAGAAGTTTTGGTCTTTCATATACTGTATGTAGTCACCTAAGGATGAAAACTCAAATTGTGACTTAGGAACTTTTACGTAATTTATCAAGAAGTCATTTAGTATTGTCAGATAATCAGCATCTTTTGAAAGTTCCTTCATAAATGTACGAAAGAGTTCACCGCTCTTGCTTTCATCGAAAATAGCGGGCTTTCTGCGCTCTACAGACTGAACGACTGTAAGGCCAAATTTATGGAAGGTCTGGGGCGAAATACCCTTTATATTTATACGCCCTTCCATCTCTTCAGCAGACTTACGTGTGAAAGAAATGGGAAGTATCATATCAGCAGATACATCCAAGAATTCTATTAAGTACTTAATTTTAGCGACAATTGTCATCGTCTTACCCGAACCAGCACCGGCTATGACTAGATTATTGTCTTCATCCGCAATCACAGCACGTCGCTGTTGAGCGTCCAAAGGGAAGGCGGCCGCACTATCAAAGAAACTCGCCTTGTTCTGCATTTCTGCATCAATGAACGTTTCATTGTGTTGCAGTCTTAGCGCTTCAAAATCAACGACAAGCTTCTTCAACTTAAGATATGGGAAGAGCGTCGTTGGATTTATATAGATTTTTATCTTATCAATTAATTTCTGCGGGAGATGTTTTTCTATATCCGAAATGGCATCAGAAGAATATTTGTGCGAAATGAAAGCACTCTTATTCAGCATTGCCATCAAAGCATTCAGGCAATTCTTAACTTCTTCTAAACTCATACCTTTCTATCTTACTAGAATACTGCGGTTTCCACACCCACGCATATTACAGCTCACCGGATGGGATGATTTTTACTAAAATGAAGCGGGTGCGGGTACAGGGACTCTAACCCCAGCTCGCCTTCTGCTCACTGGGCTGCCCTGGACTATCTTCTTCTGATTCGGTCCAGGGTTAGAGTTCGCAGAACGAAGACCAATAAAATAGCCTCAGCTAACACTGAGGCAATTTTATTGGTGCGGGTACAGGGACTCTAACCCTGGACCTCATCCTTGGCAAGGATGCGCTCTAACAGCTGAGCTACACCCGCGTGCACTGAATTAGTATAGCGTGACCGAGGGTAAAATGCAAATACGTTTGGGGTTTGGAAAAGAAAGACCCCCATCTTTCGATGAGGGGATTTCTTTGGTGGCTCCTCCCAGATTTGAACTGGGGACGCCTGCCTCTTCAGGGCAGCGCTCTACCACTGAGCTAAAGAGCCACACAATTGTCTCGAAACTAATCTGGACTTTATCTATTTTACTAGAGGTAGAGCGTTCTGACAAGTTACTTTCGGTTTAAGCCGGTGCCGATGTCGCGCATGGCGTCGATAAACTCGATTGGGAATAGCATTGTTGTCTTTTGGCTTGGTTCGGTGCTAATGCGTTCAATCGTGTTAAGGGTACGGAGGTTTAGGGCTCCTGGAGTGCCTGAGATGATGGCTGCGGCTTCGGCGAGTGCTTTAGCGGCCTCTTTCTCACCTTGTGAGTTAATGACGTTACTGCGTCGTTCACGCTCGGCTTCGGCTTGTTTAGCCATGGCTCGTTTCATGTCTGATGGCAGTTCGATGTTTTGCATTTTGACGTTTTCAATATCAATTCCCCATTGTGAGGCTTGGACGTCAACGATTTCTTTAATCTTCAAGCTAATTTCTTCACGCTTCGATAGAAGTTCGTCGAGTTCGAAGTTACCGGTTACATCACGGAGCGCAGCTTGGGCGAATTGGCTGGCAGCGTAGGTGTAGTTTGTGGTTTCAAGCACAGCTTTTGGTGCATCAACAACGCGGAAGTAGACAACGGCATCAATATTAGCCGTGACGTTGTCGCGCGTAATGACTTCTTGCTTAGGAATGTCGAGCGGTGTTGAACGGATATCAACCCTGATCATTTGCTGAATAATTGGGATAACAATCCGAAGGCCTGGTTGGCGCGTTCCGGTGTATTTACCAAGGGTCAACACGACACCGCGTTGGTATTGGTTAATAACCTTTAGTCCACTCAAAATAAAAATTGCAATAACAATGACAACAGTCCAGCCAAATATGTCCACGAAATACCTCCTTACAGTATGCCTTTCAGTATATCAGGTCTAAAGCTAAGTATCGGCTACGTAGGAGGTATAATAGGTATTATGTCCCGAGGTATTCCATTAGCTGAACGTATGCGCCCAAAAACACTTGATGAAGTGATTGGTCAAACACACCTACTTGGCAACAAGGAAATTATTCGGCAAATCGTTAAAAACCGCGAGCCGGTGAGTCTTATCTTGTGGGGTCCTCCCGGTAGCGGCAAAACAACACTAGCTCGTATTATCGCCCAAGAAGTGCAGGCGGAATTTATTGAAATTTCGGCAGTCACTAGCGGCAAAAAAGATGTCGAGCGCATTGTTGAACACGCTCGCCAAAATTGGAATCTGCAACTTCGCACTATTCTATTCGTTGATGAAATCCACCGCTTCAATAAAGCCCAGCAAGATGCGTTTTTGCCACATGTCGAATCGGGGCTCATCACTCTTATTGGTGCGACCACCGAAAACCCAAGTTTCGAAGTTATCACTCCTCTCTTAAGCCGTAGTCGAGTGTTGGTGCTTGAGCCACTCAACAAAGAAGATATTATCGCCATCCTTAACCACGCGGTAGAAGAAGAAAAAGCCGGCAAACGCATTTCCAAAGAAGCCATCGATTATATGGCAGAACTTTCTGGTGGCGATGCTCGCGTTGCACTGGGCAACCTTGAGCTGGCTTTAACTATGGCAAAAAAAGTTGATATTGAAGTTGTTAAATCTGCCGCTCAAAAGCGACTACCTGGCTACGACAAAAAAGGCGACATGCACTATAACGTTATTTCGGCATTCATTAAAAGTATGCGCGGCAGCAATGTTGATGCGACACTATATTATTTAGCCCGGATGATTGATGCTGGCGAAGATCCTAAATTTATTGCTCGGCGTATGGTTATTTTTGCCTCTGAGGACATAGGTTTAGCTGGCAATGGTGCGCTCGGCTTAGCCTTGAATGCTTTTCAAGCTGTCGAACGCGTTGGTATGCCAGAATCGAATTACATTTTATTCCACGTCGCTACGGCGTTGGCGAAATCTGAAAAATCTCGGGCCACAACCGATGCGATGCATAATGCTCAAGCATTGGCGAAACAATATCAAGATGCACCGGTGCCAATTCACCTTCGCAATGCTCCAACCAAACTGATGAAAGATTTAGATTATGGAAAAGGCTACGAATGGAAAGCTGATTTCAAACATCAAAAGGGCTTTTTACCAGATGAATTGAAAGATCAAAAAATCTTTTAAGAATTGGTTATTTAGTTCCGGAAATTGCGCTTCAAAGCTTCGTACACACCATTAGTCCAACCGAAGCCATCTTGCAGTACGTATTCCCCACCGCCACCTAGGCCGTCATCACTTTCAACGTTGTACTTCTCGACAAACTTCTGCGACTTCGCATATACTTTTTCGTTTAGCTCAACCCATCGCTTGGCAATTTCGTCGGCTAAATCATCGTGTCCATAATTACGCAGTCCTTTAATAGCTACCCATTGCAACGGAGCCCAGCCATTTGGTGCATCCCATTGTTGGCCGTTTTCAATTAAGGTCGTTACTAACCCACCAGGCTGAAGGAAGTCTTTGCGCAACACGTCAGCAACTCTATCGGCTTGCTCTTGAGTTGCTAGGTTAACAAATAACGGGAACACACCGGCTAAACTCGTAACATTGGTTTGGGCACTATGGTGAAAATTGAAATCACGATAAAAACCTTGCTCTTCATTCCATAAATAATCTTGAATGGCTTGCTTGCGGCTTTTAGCTTTTTTCCTAAATTGGCGGGCTTGGATTAAATTAAATGAAGCTTTTGATGCGTCGGCGATTGTTGTTTCCAAATGGTACAGCAAGCAGTTCAAATCGACAGGAATAATATCGGCTGTGTGAATAGTTTTAATATCCATCGGGTCGGTAAACCAACGTGAGCTAAAATCCCAACCAGATTCTGCGGCTGCCCGAAGGTGAAGGTACAGGCGTCGATTATCAACGCGGCCAGATAGTTCGGCCGTCTCAACATCTTCCTTTAATGATTCTGGGCGAGGCGTGTTTTTGTTATCGTAGTAACGGTTCAACAAAGAGCCATCTGGCATTTCAACCAACCGTCGGTATGCCAAGTGGTCGGTGTCAGTTAACTTTGTCTTGCCTTTCATCCAAAAACGGTACTCGGCTGTGAGGTACGGCAGATAATCGCGCAATACTTTTTTGCCTTTTTTATTCGCCAGCATTTCAACCATGTGTGAAAAGAATGGCGGTTGCGAACGGCTTAATAAGTACGAACGGTTAGCGGTTGGAATGTATCCATACTTACGAATCTGGTAAGTATAATTTTTCATCATGCCTTCAATAGAACGCCAGCGGTTTGTTGATGCCAGGCCAAGCATAATAAAGTACGTGTCCCAATAAAACTGTTCGTTAAAACGACCACCCGGAACAATGTATTTATGCGGCAAAGCCAGCAAAGAGCCTCGGGCAACACGGTTGCGTCGCTCTAAGAATGTCCACAATTCATCAATGTGTTCCAGCGGAGTGTGCTCTGGACTACTTTCGTAAACACGTTGATACACACCTTCGGTTGCATCGTAAAAATGACGCGTTACGAAATCGCGTAAATCAAATTCAGGGTCTTTTTTTAGAAGTTTGTATTCTTCTTTAATTGAACGAAGCCGATGTGCTGGAGTTAAATCGACAAATGTTTTACCATCGCCGTATACGTTCATTTTCTGAACATCAAGCAATAGTTCGCCCAAACTTTCGTCGACATCTTTACCGTTCTTTAAAAGAATACCGGTCGTTTTAACCAAAGCTGACTTAAGCGGATCTGTTATTAAATCTGTGTTTATCTTTTTTGCTATCTTTGCCATATGTAATTAGTATAGCCTTAGGCGCTTTCATATACCACAGCTATAGTAAACATTAAGCAAAAGGAAATAAAATATGCTGGCTTTTACACCAGCATATTTTATTTAACGAACAAGTAAACTATTTGTTACGTTTACGTTGGTTAGGATCAAGGAATCGCTTACGAAGGCGAACGCTCTTTGGAGTTACTTCGAGTAGCTCGTCGTCTTCTAGGAAGTCGATTGATTGCTCTAGGCTAAGGTCAGTAAACGGAGTCAACTGAATTGTTCCATCGCTTGATGAAGTACGCATGTTAGTAAGTTGCTTACCACGACAAACGTTAACATCAAGGTCACCTGAACGGTTGTAGAGACCAACGATCATACCTTGGTAGACAGTTGTACCTGGGCCAACATACAGTGTTCCGCGTGCAGCTGCGTTATCAAGTGCGAAAGCAGTTGTTGCACCAGCTTCGGTAGCAATAAGTGCACCGTTACGAAGTTGTTGTAGCTTAGCACCAAGTGGTTGGTAACCGTAAGGCAAGCTGTTCATAATAATCGTACCCTTAGTAGCGGTCATAAGAATGTTACGAAGGCCAATCATTGCACGGGTAGGAATAATGAACGTTACGCGAGTTGCGCCAGAACCGGTTTGCTCTTGCTTAAGAGTAGTTGCACGCCGTGCACCCATTTCTTGGCTAACAGCACCGAGGAATTCGCCACCAACTTCAACAAGAAGTTCTTCGACTGGTTCTTTAACAACACCATCTTCTTCGATAGTTACAGCTTGAGGTCGTCCAACTTCAAATTCGTAATCTTCACGGCGAAGTGTTTCGATAAGAACTGAAAGGTGAAGTTCACCACGTCCAGAAACAACGAATCCAATTCCTTCGTCACGAACACGAAGTGAAACGTTTGTTTCAAGTTCTTGTTGCAAACGGTCACCAATTTGGCGGCTAGTGTTGTACTTAGCTTCTTTACCCTTAAGTGGGCTAGTGTTTGGACCAAGGTACATGCTTAGTGTTGGTGCCTCAACGTCGATAACAGGAAGTGCTTCTGGGCTTTCCTTGTCAGCAAGTGTTTCACCAATGTGAGCGTTACCGATACCAGTAATGGCAACAATGTCACCTGCACCAGCTTCGTCAATTTCTTCACGGTTAAGACCGCGGTAACCAAATACTTTATCAACCTTAGAGGCAACAATGTCACCTTCGCGCTTCATAAGTACGATGCCTTGACCTTTTTTGATTGTTCCGCGAGTAATACGGCCAATGGCGTACTTACCTTGGAAAGTATCGTATGCAAGTGAAGTAACAAGCATTTGGAATGGCATGTCGATTTCAACTGTAGGTGCAGGGATATCGTTGATGATTGCATCAAAGATTGGTGTAAGGTCGGTGTGTTCACCTGGGTTGTCAGGAAGTGATGTCCACGCTTTACCTTCACGGCCAATTGCGTAGTACACAGGGTAGTGTAGTTGGTCGTCACTAATAGCAAGCTCCAAGAACAGGTCAGAAACTTCGTCAATCACTTCGTCGATACGGCGTGATGGCTTGTCGATTTTGTTGATAACAACAACAGGCTTAAGGCCAAGTTCAAGCGCCTTTGAAAGCACGAACTTAGTTTGTGGCATTGGGCCTTCTTGGGCGTCAACAATAAGAAGCACACCGTCAGCCATGTTAAGCGTACGTTCAACCTCACCAGAGAAGTCGGCGTGTCCCGGGGTGTCGATAATGTTAATTTTGTAATCACCGTGGTAAACAGAGGTTTGCTTAGCAGTAATTGTGATTCCACGTTCGTGTTCTTGGTCGCCACTGTCCATGATCAGAGATTGATCCATTTCAGCTTGGTTAGAACGGAAAGTGTTACTTTGCTTTAGAAGTCCGTCGAGAAGAGTAGTCTTTCCGTGGTCAACGTGAGCGATGATGGCAACGTTTCGAATTTGTTTTGGGTCTTTCATAAAAATATGCCCTCCTCTGGGCTGTCATAAAGCGCTGTTTTAGAAGCTATATATAATTAGGTTAATTATAGCATATTTTTACTGTAAGGCAAAGGGTAGAATGCTCAGCGCTGCGACAATGATAAAATACGTGCAATATTGTGTATTTGAGAAATAAAAAAGACTCCAATCGGAGTCGATTTAAACATTCAAATGGTGCGCGCGAGAGGACTTGAACCTCCACGTCCTTGCGGACACCAGCCCCTCAAGCTGACGCGTCTACCAATTCCGCCACGCGCGCATAGTCATTGAACTTGGTTCATTATAGCAAATCAGGTCTGTTACGTACAGACTGTTGCCTACTATTTGCTAGATTGGCATGCCTGTTGATGATGAGTTATTCGCCTCACCATTCCACGCCCAGCCTGGTGAGTCTCCAGATGCAGCTGCAACATCGGCACTACCAAGATACACAGCGGTAGCCTGTACGATGTCACCGATTGCTGGAGTCAGGGCGGTTGTTCGCGTAACCGACACTAACACAGAGGCTGTCCCTGGTAGCCCAGCCCCTGAAACGCTCAACGTCGCAGTCGCACCGGGTGCGAGAGTGACGGCAGCTGACTGTGGTGACGACAATACTGACCCCCCAGTCGACCCGATCGTGTCATAAAAACGCAGGTTAATAACAAACGATCGTGCTTCTGCATTTGCATTTCGCACAGTCACCCTTGTATAGACGGTTTGGTCTGGGACCACACTCCATCGGTCGGCAAAGGCACTGAGGCGCATCGCAACTGCCGAAGCGCTCGCCGCTGTCCCTTGGGCGTATCGCGTTCCTGAAACGTCAACAATAGTTGGACTTATGATGTTTGTGTAACTAGCTGGCCCAGTCGGCCCAATGTAGAACGGATTCTTGTGTTGATTGGTAACAGTCGCCACTCCACCAGCACTATGCCCCGCATACCCACCAGTAGACGGCTGGTTTTTAGTATTAGACATATAGTATGAATACACTCCCTTTGTAGCAGTAATACCATACGTGCGCGGCGAAACGTCGTTGTTGTAACTGTACTCGAGCCCTTGCGTGTCAGTAATACCGGCCGTCGCAAGATCAACAGGATACAGGTCTGTGTTTTGGATAGCGTAGGCCAGGATTTTTTTATTAGCTTGCGACACAAGTGACTGGGCGGCGGATTGCTTAGCTCGGTTTTGGATACCGTTATAGGCCACAATTGTGATTGCAGCCAAAATCGCAATTACTACAACCACGATCAAAAGTTCAACGATCGTAAATCCGCGTTGGTGTTGGCTTGGGTACTTGTGCTGTTTAAGAGATGCCCACATTTCTAGCCTTAACTATGAAGCATAAGAGAAATGGGGTCAAGACTACAATGTAGAATATATTGCAATCAGAGGTCAATTCGTGTACAATCTTTTCAAGTAAGGGCGATTAGCTCAGTTGGCTAGAGCATCTCGTTTACACCGAGAGGGTCGGGGGTTCGAATCCCTCATCGCCCACCATAATAAGAAACTCACTATCGCGGTGAGTTTTTTATTTGGGATAATTATTTACTAGAGCAGTTCAATTAAGGTGTTGTGTAAACCATTCGGTCGCCCACCGACCAGAAGCGCACATCGCTATAGCGATCGGCAGATGACACGAGCATGAAGTCTTTTGGAAGTGCGTGCACACTCTTAGTGTGAACGTACTGCATCGTTGCTTGGTATAAACCAATTGCCGGTGCATCAGATAGCCACTGGTTTGCGAATGTAATGTACTTAGCATTTCGCAGGTCTGGCTCAACCCTAGAGCGGGCACTTGCCAAAGCGTCATCACTCACCGAGCTTTTGTAATTCGAGAAGTTCAAACCCGATGAGGCCTGTGAGCTGTGCCAATAGGCGTAGACATCTGGGTCACCGCCAATAGTGAGCTGATATAGAAGCACGTCATATTGGCGAGGTTGAAGAAT
>Ga0247810_10001254_pt1 | contig 16722 bp, 18 predicted proteins | sample UWRJL119311C1_FD_179918 | JGI IMG/M metagenome (GOLD analysis project Ga0247810, IMG submission 179918) | Plant litter microbial communities from Arlington Agricultural Research Station in Wisconsin, United States - UWRJ-L119-311C-1 | ecosystem: Environmental > Terrestrial > Plant litter >...
GAACTGGAAACTGACCTGGATTGTAGTTCTTGCTATGCCATTATTGGTTTACATTACCCGAATTTTTCAGCGTAAAATGCAGGTTGCTTTTGAGGAAGTCCGCAATCAGATTTCGAATATGAACTCCTTTGTTCAGGAGCGTGTTACGGGAATGAAAATAGTTCAGCTTTTTAACCGTGAAAAAATCGAAGCAGAAAACTTTAGGGAAATAAACGACAAACACCGTGTTGCCTGGATCAAAACGATTTTATACAACTCCATATTCTTCCCGATTGCTGATATTATTTCGTCTATTACTTTAGGTTTGGTGGTTGTTTTTGGTGGATTTAAAATTTTGAACGGTGATAATTTCACGACTTTTGGAGATTTGTTCTCTTATACGATGTTCATCGGAATGCTTTTTAACCCATTACGCCAGATTGCAGATAAATTTAACGAGATGCAATTAGGAATGATTGCGGCAAATCGTGTTTTTGATATCATCGATACTCAGGATCATATTCAGGATACCGGAACTCTGGAAGCTCCCGTTTTTGAAGGAAGTATTGAATTTAAAGACGTTCGTTTTAGTTATATTCCCGAGGAAGAAGTGATAAAAGGGATTAATTTATCTGTGGCTTCAGGTCAGACGGTTGCAATTGTGGGGTCAACAGGAGCCGGAAAATCAACGATTATCAACTTACTAAATCGCTTTTATGAAATTAATAGCGGTACCATTTTTATCGACGGGCACAATATAGAAAATTATACTTTAGCTTCGTTGCGAAAACAAATTGCCGTAGTGTTACAGGATGTTTTCTTGTTTGCCGATACTATTTACAACAACATCACTTTACACAATCCCGAGATTACACGTGAACAGGTTCTAAATGCCGCTAAAAAAATTGGCGTGCATGATTTTATCATGAGTTTGCCTGATAATTACGATTTTGATGTAAAAGAGCGAGGTGTTATGCTTTCTTCGGGACAACGACAGTTGATTGCTTTTTTACGTTCGTATGTGAGTAATCCGAGTATTTTGATTTTGGATGAAGCGACGTCATCGATAGATACTTATTCTGAAGAATTAATTCAGCGTGCGACAGAAACGATTACGAAAGGCCGAACTTCAATTGTAATTGCGCATCGATTGGCAACAATTGTAAATGCTGATAAAATTGTGGTGATGGATAAAGGCCTAATTGTAGAGCAGGGAACGCATCAGGAATTACTAAATAAGAGTGACGGTTACTATAAAAACTTATACGATTCTCAATTTTCTGTGGCTAATTAGATGAAAATTAGAAATAAACATTTTTGAAATGTTAAAACACTGTTAGCGTAATCATAAAATAGCACTTCACAATCAGACAAATAGCTTTATTTTTTTTTTGAAATTGTATCTTTGGAATACAAGAATTTCAAATGAAAAAGAACATGCCACAGATTAGATTTTATCCAAATGAGGAATTTAAAGAAATAGATGTTAATGAATCCTTACAATTTCGATATGCCATTTCAAACAAAGGAAGATTAGTCAGTTTTACTGATGAAATACAAAACGGACGTCTCTTAAAAGGAGGACTGAGCGATGGATATCCCACTTTTAGATTCAAGGTCAAAAAAGATGATAAAATTGTCAATAAATACCTCTTCCTTTATAAATTAGTTGCACACTATTTTATTCCGAAACAATCTGAAGAACAAACTTATGTACTTCATTTAGATTATATCCGAAATAACGACGACGTTAACAATCTGCGGTGGGCTACAAAAGCCGAAATGATTGCACACAGCCGTAAAAGTCCTCACGTTATTCAGGCGAAAAAGAACCTGATTGAACACAATATAAAATCAGACGGCAGAAAACTAACCACTACAAAAGTGATGCTGATCAAAAAAATATTAGCCCGGCCTGAGCAAAAAACACGCCTAAAAATGATTGCCAAACAATTTGGTGTCAGTGAAATGCAGATCAGACGAATTGCCAGCGGTGAAAACTGGGGACATGTGAAAATTTAATTATGAATTGTTAATGGTTAATTACATCATTCTGAATAAGTCTAAGAATCTTAATGTTCTTGGACTTTGTTATTTTGGAAACATACAATTTTTTTCAGATTTATCTTCAAAATAGTATTTTACAATTAATAATTCACAATTTACAATTAACAATTCCCACGATTTCTGTGAAAAAGCCAAAACCATAAGTGGTAAAAATAAATTTTTGAACATTTTTTTAAAATAAATCCTTAAATTCGCAAGCACAAAATAATCGTGAATATTTGGAAAAGAAGTTTCGGAAAATAAGCCTCAATTTCAATATTAAAACTAAAAAACCAAAAAAATGACACGAGCGTTAGCGACTGCATTTTTTACAAATAACAAATAAATAAGCAAAAAATGAAATACGACGTTATTGTTTTAGGAAGTGGTCCCGGCGGATATGTTACTGCAATTAGAGCATCACAATTGGGCTTTAAAGTAGCTGTAGTTGAAAAAGAAAATTTAGGTGGCGTATGTTTAAATTGGGGATGTATCCCAACAAAAGCATTACTAAAATCAGCTCAGGTTTTTGATTATCTAAAACACGCTTCTGATTACGGATTAACAGTTTCTGAGTTTGATAAAGATTTCTCTGCCGTTGTTCAGCGCAGCCGTGGTGTTGCAGAAGGAATGAGCAAAGGAGTTACTTTCCTGATGAAAAAAAACAAAATTGACGTTATTGAAGGTTTTGGAAAACTAAAACCTGGAAAAAAACTTGACGTTACAGACAAAGACAATAAAGTTACAGAATATAGTGCAGACCATATTATAATCGCTACGGGGGCGCGTTCACGCGAATTGCCAAACTTACCTCAGGATGGTGTAAAAGTAATTGGATACCGTCAGGCAATGACGTTGCCAACACAGCCAAAATCTATGATTATCGTAGGTTCAGGCGCTATTGGAGTTGAGTTCGCTCATTTCTACAATTCTATGGGAACAGATGTTACTATTGTAGAATTTATGCCAAATGTTGTACCGGTAGAAGACGAAGATATCTCAAAACAATTTGAAAAATCTTTGAAAAAAGCAGGTATCAAAGTAATGACTAATTCTTCTGTAGAAAAATTAGATACTTCAGGAGCTGGAGTAAAAGCTACAGTAAAAACAGCTAAAGGAGAAGAAATTCTTGAGGCTGATATCGTACTTTCTGCAGTTGGAATTAAAACAAACATCGAAAATATCGGATTGGAAGAAGTAGGAATCGCTGTTGACAGAGATAAAATCTTAGTAAACGCTTACAACGCAACTAACATTCCCGGTTACTACGCCATTGGAGACGTTACTCCGGGCCAGGCTTTGGCTCACGTAGCTTCTGCTGAAGGAATCAACTGTGTGGAGAAAATCAAAGGATTACACGTAGACCCAATCGATTACGGAAACGTTCCTGGTTGTACTTATGCAACTCCGGAAATTGCTTCTGTAGGTTTAACTGAAAAACAAGCAAAAGAAAAAGGATACGAATTAAAAATTGGTAAATTCCCTTTCTCAGCTTCAGGAAAAGCAAAAGCTGCCGGAACACCTGACGGATTCGTAAAAGTAATATTTGATGCTAAATACGGAGAATGGTTAGGATGCCACATGATTGGTGCAGGTGTTACAGATATGATTGCTGAGGCAGTTGTAGCTCGTAAACTGGAAACTACAGGTCATGAAATCCTTAAATCGATCCACCCTCACCCAACCATGAGCGAGGCGGTTATGGAAGCTGTTGCAGATGCTTACGGCGAAGTAATTCACTTGTAATACATACCGTTTACGGTTATATATAAATTTCAATTTAAGAATCCGATTTGTGAAAGCAAGTCGGATTTTTTTATGGCATGACATTTATTTAAGGATTCGTCAGTTCGAGTTAAGTAATAATTTGCAATATAAAATTATTACCAAGTATCGAGAACTCTTCTATTTTTAAGGCTTCTCGATACCATTTTACATATTAATGCTATCGCACTAACATATAAAATCACTTGAAGTGACGGCTAAAATTTTTTAATTTAATGACATTGGCTACTATGCTTCATGCTGGACCGGATTTTATAAGAAAAAATAAGGAATTGGGTTCGAAATTAAAAACGAATAACTATATTTCGTTGAGATTTTGATAATCTGCAAAAATCAAATTGCCAGCAAAGAAACATTTAAAATTTATAAAATGAATATTCTAATTGTTTACAGTCACCCGAGTAAAAAATCATACACTTTTCACGTTCTTGAACGGCTAAAATCATTGATTAGCAAACAAAAGCTGAACTTTGAAGTTTCTGACTTGTATGCCATCAATTTTCAAAGCGACATGTCGGAAAGTGAATATGAAAGAGAAGGTTTTGCCAAAACAGAACTTCCAGTTTCAGAAGATGTTTTGGCTGAACATGCCAAGGTCGAAAAAGCTGACTGCATTATTTTTCTGTATCCGGTTTGGTGGAGCGATTGTCCGGCAAAACTTAAAGGCTGGTTTGACAGGGTATATTCGGTTGGATATGCTTATGGGCAAAACGACACTTCTCCTAAAATGAAAACAGTTAAACTTGGACTTGTAATCTGTACCGCAGGACATCCAAATGATTTTTTAACCGAAATTGGAATAGCACAAAGCATGCAGACCATTATGCTGGACGACCGACTTGGAAAACGATTTGAAGAGAAGGAAATGCTAATTCTTGGTGGGACTTTAGAGCTGGAAAAAGTGAGGGCACAACATATGCGGCAAATTGAAGATCTTGTTGAAAAGATTAAAACCTATTCAGCCTGAATCTGTTTAATTTGAACTAAAGCATAAAAAGGCTTTCAACGTGACGTTCTGCAGTTCTCATTCTGTAATTAAAAAACGATTCAATTAATTATTGCGAAACCATTTGACAAAATTTGCATCTATATTGGCAAAAAACTTTATTTAGTGCAAGAGTGTGCTGACTGCTCCACATCTGAATATGAACGTATAAAATAAATTCATTTTCTTTTTAAAGTTCTTATAAAAATCAGACCTCTGCCCTAGCCCTGATGGAAGCGTCATCCTTTTGTGCCGGTGTTCGGCACAAAAGATATAGCGGACAGCAGGACTAAAGGTAATTATGAAAAATATTGGTTTGCTTCTTAATTTTAAAACAAATATCTTCGATTTCACTTAGGAGGACAAAAAACATACCACTCTGTAAATCTGTCCGAATTGGCACTTATTATTGTCTTTTAACACCCCTAACTTATTGATTTTTAAATAATAAATTTGTGCTTATAATTTCAAAATCATATAAAATGAGTGCGACAGATTTTACCACAGCGATAACCGTAGACCAATCTCCTGAAGAAGTTTTTAATGCCGTAACGAATGTCCGTGGCTGGTGGTCGGAAGAAATTGAAGGGAATGCAGCGAAACTGAATGATGAATTTAACTACCATTATGAAGATATTCACCGTTGTAAAGTAAAATTGACAGAAGTGGTTCCGAATCAAAAAATCGTTTGGCTGGTCGAGGAAAACTATTTCAAATTTACAGAAGACAAAACCGAATGGACCGGTACAAAACCTACTTTTGAAATTGCTGAGAAAGACGGTAAAACAGAACTTCGATTTACGCACGTTGGTTTGGTTCCGGATTACGAATGTTTTGACATTTGCAGGGATTCGTGGACCAACTACATTCAGAATAGCTTAAAAAAACTGATTACTACAGGCAAAGGGCAACCAAATGCCAGCGGAAAACCTCAGACAGAAAACGAAAAGAAGTTAAGTTCTAACGGGTAATTTTTGACCAACAGAAACAATCCAAAAAGTATTAAAATATTCAAGTAATCAGATTAACTTTGCGGTTTATAATTAATCTGACAAAACGTTTAAAAAGCAGCACTATGAATATTTTAGAATTAATGAAAAAAAGATACTCGGCTAAGAAATATAACGCTGACAAGGTAGTTCCTCAGGAAAAAATTGAGGCTTTGAAAGAAGTATTATTTCTTACCCCTTCTTCCATAAATATTCAGCCCTGGAAATTTACGTTTGTACAAAATCCGGAGATTAAGGCAAAATTAGCTTCGGTTTCGATGCACAATACCGAAAAAATAAATCAGGCGCAAGTATTGGTAGTTTTTAGTGTTGCAGATGATCTGGACGCTTTTCAGGAAATAGTAGATACCGAATTATCGGAAGCGAGAAGAAATTGGTACAACCAAATTAAGGCAAACAAGCCGGAAGCCGATTTAAAAATATGGTTTTCCCAACAAGTATATATTGCATTGGGAGTTGGTTTAACGGCAAGTATTGCATTGGGTCTCGATTCAACAGCCATGGAAGGAATTGAATCTGATAAATACCAAACTATTCTGAATATGTCAGCGTACAAACCTTTATTTGCTATGGCTGTAGGTTATGGTTCTAAAGACGATTTTAACAGAATTGAAGTTACGCCAAAATCGAGAAGACTGCAGGAAAATATAATTGAAAGCATCTAAAGGAGCTGAATCTTCAAATTATATCTTTCGTTTAGAACCCTTTAACCCACAATAAATCGCTATCGTTACATGACAACCGACATCATCGAGTTAAACAATTTTATTGTACTGATTGAGCATTCCAATGCCGAAAAGACATTTGTTCAGAAATGTGAAATAGACGGAGATTGTGTTGGTTTTGCGTTTTATGGTTCGGGCAACGTAGAATTAGAGATTAAGCACAATAGTCAGACAAAATATTTAACGAATACGACAGGTATTGCAATTTCATTTTTTGGAAACCAAAAGGTAGAATTTGCCCATAAAATATCGCCCAATAAACCTTTGCAGTCTATTAGTGTTTTTACAAAACTTAAAAATCTGCATACTTTGTCTGCTGTCGAAAAAGAAATTTTCGAAAAGCAATTACCTGAGTTATTAAATCCGAAAGAACATTTTGTGAAAGGGCCTTCTTTTTTTATGACATTGGATATGCAGCTGGCTGTTCAAAAAATTTTCAACACCACTTATTCCGGTAATACAAGGCTGTTGTTCTTAAAAAGCCAGGTTAATGAATTGCTGTCCCATTTCTTTGCACTTTTATCTGAAGATAAAAAAATCGAACTTTGTGAAAAAGACAAAGAGAAACTTTTTCAGGCAAAAGATATTGTGAGCGATCAGTATTCAAAACCTCCCACTATAACCGAATTATCAAAGCTTATTGGCCTTAACAGCACCAAATTAAAAAAGAATTTCAAGGAATTATTTGGCATTCCAATTTACAAATACATTCATGAAGAGCGATTGAACAAAGCTTACGAATTACTTTCCCAAAGCGAAAAAACTGTTCAGGAAGCTGCCTGGGAAGTAGGTTATGAAAGTCTGAGTTCGTTTTCGAATGCTTTTCAGAAAAAATTTGGATCAAGACCCAACGAAATAAAAAAACAATTCCTTTCAAACAAATCTTAATTCCTTTCCGACAAATGATTTGATTATGACTGGTGCATCTTTGCAGTATCATTAATCAAAAATCATGTATCATGGAAAATCAAAAAATCTTAGTCCTGGGCGGAAACGGAAAAACAGGCCGCAGGGTAACACAATTATTAAAAAAAGTAAGCAACGCCGAAGTTTACATTGGTTCCCGAAGCGGAATTCCTGCTTTTCATTGGGAAAACCCGGAAACATGGTCTGAAGTAATAGAAGGCATTGACACGATGTACATTACTTTTCAACCCGATCTGGCTGTACCGGGTACTCCGGAAATCATTCAGAAATTTACAACGCTGGCCACACAAAAAGGAGTTCAAAAAATGGTTCTTCTTTCCGGAAGAGGAGAAAAAGAAGCACAGGTTTGTGAAGAAATTGTAAAAGCTACAGCCAAAAAATGGACGATTGTGAGAGCCAGCTGGTTTAATCAGAACTTTAGCGAAAGTATCTTTTTAGAACCTATTTTGGCAGGTCATGTTGCTTTGCCGCAAGCACAGACTTTAGAGCCTTTTACAGACGCTGATGATATTGCAGCTGTTGTAACCGAAGCACTTCTAAACGAAAAGCATAACGAAAAAACATACGAACTAACCGGTCCGCGTTTACTCAACTTTGAACAAGCTATTGCTGAAATAGCAAAAATTACAGACAGGGAAATTAAATTCCAATCGCTTTCTTTAGACGAATACATCAACATGCTTCGCGAATATCAGGTGCCGGAAGATGAAATCTGGCTTGTAAATTATCTTTTTTCGGAAGTTTTAGATGGCCGAAATTCCAGCATCACCAACGATATTGAAAAGGTCTTAGGGCGAAAAGCCAAAGATTTTACTGATTACGTTAAAGAAACCGCACAAACCGGAATTTGGAATACCGTAAATCTATTATCATGAATTACTTAAGAGCCGTTTTATCAGGTGCAATTGGGTGGCTCTGTCTCGTGATCACTTTTTATATTTTAGAAAACATTCCGCTCTTCAAACAATCTTTAACAGCACAGGGCATTATTGCTGCTTTTTCCATTGTCTTTTATGCGTGGTTTGCAGCCTGGTTTTATTATAAAAAAGCAGAAAAAAAATGGGGACTTCAAGTTGGAATCGTTATCACAGCCACCGCATTACTTTTAGACGTTTTGATAACCGTTCCTCTGATCGAAATTCCAAAAGGAAGCAGTTATCCGTTATTTTTCAATAATCCCTTATTATGGATTCTGGCGGTTCTAAACGTAATTACGGTATTTGTGTATTGGAAACGAAACTTTGCTGCTGAACATTAAAAATTATATTCTTTCATACCCGTCCGATTTGTGCTAAACAAGTCGGATTTTTTTTTATGGCATGCCCCGCAGAAAAAGCGGGTCGGGCTATTCGCTAAATTCCCAATTAACAAAAACTACGGCTAAAAAGCCTTGTTTTTCTAAATTGGGCGATATCGCTGCTATCCCTCATGCGGCAGTGATTTTCATAAGAAATTTTATTTTTTAATTATGAGGAATTAAATTTAAAACAGAATTTTCTTATATTTAATTTTACTTAAAATCATAAAAATGAATTGGTCTTCCAAATTAATCCATCATAAAAAAGAAATGCGAATCGCTGTCTATTTTGAAAAAAATGTACAATTAATTGAACGGATCAGGCAATTTGAAGGTGCCAAATGGAGTCAATCCTTAAAAGTATGGCATTTACCGGATAATGAAAATAACCGAATACATTTTAAAATCGAATTACCCCCAACAGTTTCAGAAGAGGCGATTGCACAAATTCAGAAATTTGCTCATTGGTTAAATTCAAAAAGATATAGTCCCAATACGATCAAGACTTATACAGAAGCTTTAAAATCGTTTTTACTCTTTTTTAAAGAAAAACCAATAGCCGAAATTACAAATGCCGACATCATTTGCTATAATAATCAATTTATTCTTCAAAAGAACTTGTCTTCTTCCTATCAAAACCAAATTGTAAATGCAATCAAGCTATACTTTACAACCATCTTAGATACAAAAATTGAAATAGACAAAATTCATCGTCCAAGACGTGAAAAAATATTGCCGAATGTGCTGAGCAAAGAAGAAATAAAACAAATTTTAACTGCTCATTCTAATATCAAACATAAAATGATGCTATCACTAATTTACAGTTGTGGTCTTCGCTGTGGTGAATTATTAGCACTACAGCCTATTCATATCGACTCTAAAAGAAACATCATATTACTTAAAAGCTCAAAAGGCAAAAAAGACCGAATTGTACCATTAAGCCCTAAGATATTAACAATGCTTCGTGAATATTACATCTTATTCAAACCTACATTTTATTTGTTTGAAGGTGTAAATGCTGGTGAAGCCTATTCTGAAAAAAGTTTGCAAAGTGTATTGAAACAGGCACTCAAAAAAGCTGGCATAATAAAGCCTGTCAGTTTGCATTGGTTGCGCCATAGCTTTGCTACTCATCTGCTTGAAAGCGGTACTGATTTAAGATATATACAAGAATTATTAGGTCATAACAGCAGCAAGACCACTGAAATTTACACCCACGTTAGTACGAAAAGTATTCAACAAATAAAAAGCCCGTTTGATGATTTATAAAATAAATATCCTATTTTTGAAAACAAATAATCTCTGCCATTTGTCAGACATAGCCACCCAATTCAAGGTAGATAAATCGGATATTGTCAGACATATATACAAGTTAGCGGTCAGCTTAAAAGACGACACCGAAATGAAAGAACCAGAAGAACATATTGACAATATTAAAGTACGACGAGACTTTTTTCAGAAAAATTTTGACTTAAAAATTGGTTTACAAAGAACAGATGTAAATAGCGCTGAAGTTTTAAAAAACTCTTGCCCAGTTTGTGGTTATTTGACATTGGACAAAAGAAATACATTTGATATTTGTGGCATTTGCTTTTGGGAAGACGATGGAATTGATGACTTTGAAGAAAATGAGGAAAGCGGACCAAATCATATGACATTAAAAGAAGGACGATTAATTTTTCAAGACGCTAAAAGTAAATTATTGAACACAAAATTTAATGACAACAAATTAATGGAAACATTAAAAAACAGTTTTATTAAACTTGACAATTTCATCATCCAAAACAACTCCATAAATGAAATAGTTAAACTGCAAAATGAAATACTTGACTTATTGACGGAAAATAAAATATATGGAATTGAAAAACTATTCAACAAATAAAGCCGAACCGCTAACAGCCGTTTGGCGAGATTGGGGTTTTAGGCTGAGTGGAAAGTTGGTTTTGTACTGGGAAAATTTGTGTTTAACCGAAAAATCCCGCATCTTTATTCCCCAACCTCGCCAAGCGCCAGAACGTTATGCCTCACCTTAAAAAACGACGCAGATAACAAACAAACTTTTAAAAGTTGAAAACAACAATGATTAGCCAAAATCATTTAATTTCTATGGATATTTATGATAGATTATGAAAAAACTGTACAGAAAATAATTGACTCAATAACTAATTTTTCATTTGAATTTGAATTTGAAGCGCTTAAAAAGGAAATGGAATTACAAGAAGTTTCCCAAGCTGAATTAGATGAATTAGGAGAAAATAAAGTAAAGGAAAAATTTAATAATGGTTTTTTTAAAATTAAGATGCCTAACGGCAATTTAATTGATGTTGAAACTATTTATAAACAGAGCATAGAAAAAAACATTAAGGAACCAGTGCTCTTTATTAATCCTGATTTCAAATATGTCAAATGGAGTGTAAAAAAAAACTTCACATTGCCACAAATAAAAAAGCATATTAGAAATCAATTAACTAATAACACCGATTTAAATCTTGCTGAAGTACAGAAAGCTTTATTAATCGAAGAAGTAAAAAATAAGGAAGTTGAAGGTTACCTAAACGAACTCCCAATAAAAACAAGTGAAAATATAAGTGAAGGCAAATTCCATATTCAATCTTCTTGTTCTCGTGAAAGTGCAATAAAAATGGTATTTGATACAATTGAAGAATTAAATAAAGACAGGAAAGTCTACATCGAAAGTAAATTAAAGCAAGATTACAAATACGTATTTTTTTATATAATTTTTGTATTATTTATCTATTTACTTTGGTTTGTCAACAAGCAATACGAAACATTACCATTTTGGCTTTCAAATACAATTAGTTCAGCTTTATTTTTAATTCCTTTAATCGTTATGCGTTTAATAAATCATTCTATTTTTGATAGTGTACTTTTTAGAAAAAAAGCAGAAAAAAAATATGAGAAAGAATTTAACAATAAAGTAAACTGATAAAAAAAAGGCGAGGCATAACAGCCGTTACACGAGATTTGGGTATTTGGCTGAATTTAAAGATGGTTTTGTACTTGGGAAATTGTGTTTAACCGAAAAACCCCGCATCTTTAATCCCAAACCCGCTGTAGTGCCAGAACGTTAGTGGCAATATTAGAAAACCGTATGAAAAAGACATTTATAATTATTATTTCAATTTCTTTTATTTTGAATAGTTGTAAAAGTCGTACTGAATATTTTATCCCAAAAGGAATAATTGACAGAACTGAAGAGCTTAAAAGCAAATTAGAATGGACAGCGCTCAATGATAAAGAAAGTGTAGATAAATATACTAGAATAGGAGATTCAATTTTTGGTGGAGAAATAGCTTGTAACATAAAGCCTTTGAATGGAATTGAAGTAAAATCATTTAAAGTTTTGGCAGGTACTAAATATGCAAAAGATGATAATTATGTATATTATCCAAAAGAAATTAATTGTATTGATTATTCTGATTGTGGAGTTTGTTATTATGGAAAAATAATCGTCGAAAATGCAAACCCAAAAACATTCAAATATTTAGGGAAAGATTATGCAACTGATGGCGTAAACGCTTTTTTTCGTGGCAATTTAATTAAAAATGCTGATGGTAAAAGCTTTAGAGTAATAAACGGTCCAGATTATTTCTATTTTGCAGTTGACCAAAATAATGTCTATAAGCATTCCGAAATTTTCAAATCTGCCGACGCTAAAACGTTCTATTATAGCAAAGACGACAAAAGAAATATTGGAGATATATTTATAATTGGAGATAAAAATAGAGAATGGGAATTCATTCCACCAGGCTCAATAAAAGAAATAGCAAAGAAATAAATACTGCCACTAACACACGCTACAAGCAATTTGGGCATTTGGCTTAATGGAAAATTTGGTTTGTATTTGGAAGATTTGGCAAATCCGAAAGATAACGCTGATTTAATCCCAAACTTCTTGTAGCGCGAGAACGTTATGGGTAACTTTAAAAAACTTAACGATAAAAAATGGGACTTGACATTAATATTGGAGTAAATAATGACGAAATTGTTTTTTCTGATGCATATCATAATGACGAAAATGGGTATTTCGAAAAACATAGTCTGAGTAGAGAATTTTGTAATTTCATGAGTCGACAACATGTTGTAGAACATGAAGCAGAACTTGACCAAATTGGAAAAATAACGGATACCGATATTTCTTCACTTTATGAAATGGAAACCTATCCAGAAGAAGATGGTTTTGAGTTTTTCCTTGAAAACGCAGAATCGGAAGAAGAAAAACAAAGAATTATTGAGGAAGCAGAAACTGATAAGAAAAAACTAAATGGAAACATTGACAAAATTCTTTACACTATAAATACTTTAATAGAAAAATTAAATAAGATTGATAATCTCTCAGAATTGTTAATAGAAACCGATTTTGACACACTAAATAACGCCGTTTACTTTTCTGATTTTAAAATTGATAAAGGTCAAGGCTACATCGATAATAATTTTGGACAAGACTTACGAAATTTCAAAAGCTTCTTGGAATATGCGAAAGAAAAAGGTACGGAAACTGTTTGGTTTAATTACGGATAAAAAAGCTACCCATAACAGCCACTACAACGGATTTGGGCAATTGGCTTAATGGAAAAATAGTCTTGTATTTGGGAGATTTGGCAAATTCGAAGATTGGCCTTAATTTAGTCCCAAACCCGCTGTAGTGCCAGAACGTTACCTGCCATTTTCACTCACGAAACTGCTAAAGAGAAACTTAAAACAAAAAAACATTCAATAAGTAATTTGTTTCATTTTTTATAGTAGAATGTTTAGTATACTTACTCTACCCATTCATAACTTTGTAATATGAAAATATTTAAAGATTTCAAAACGTTCAATCAATACATAGGTTTGCCAAATCCTTTGGATAATGATATTGACGTGGGTTATTACGACCCGCCTAATATGCTTTTGAATTCAAAACCTGTGATGGTTGAATTTTATAGGGTTTCATTTAAAACTAATTTTGTAGACAAAACGACACCCAATGCAAAGCCTGTGAATGCTGTATTTTTCAACAGTCCTGAAATGATTGGTGGATGGGATATTGAACCTACTTACAAAGGAATGTATGTGCAATTGTCAAAAAAAATTATTGAAGAAAATCGATTTTTATTCAAAAACTATCTTGATTATGGTCGGCACGAACCTTTATTTCTAACAGACAATGAAATTTTAGAAATTACTACTCTTTTTGAACTAATGATTAAATATTACAACAAAGAAAGACAAAATTTTGAAGTATTACTTTCTTATGTTAATGTATTGATTTCGTTGGTAGAAGCATTTTACAAAAGACAATTTTCTACAGACCCGAAAGAATATAATCGCATCGTAACTGATTTTCAACAAGGGATAAAAGATTATTACAATCAGCCTGTTTCCCAGCTTCCAAATGTTCAATATTTTGCAGATAAATTAGGGCTGACCCCAAACTATTTAGGGGACATTGTAAAACATTTTACTAATAAATCTGCACTCGAAAACATTCACGATTTTGTAATTACAAGAGCTAAAGAATTGTTGGCAAATGACAAAAAATTAAACACCGCAGAAGTAGCATATGAATTAGGTTTTGAGTATCCCAATTATTTTTCTAAATTTTTCAAAAAACAAGTCAATCTAACACCAAAAGAATACCGATTGCAAGCAATCAACAAAAATTAATTACAACAAAAACGCCTTCAAAGAAGGTGTTTTTTTATTATCAGTAATTTGTTTCTTTTTTAGTAGTATTCTGTTTCCTTGGTTAGAAAAGCGAGTTCCTACCTTTGCCTTATCATTTTAAAACACATAACATGAAAGCAAAAATCATTCTTATAACATTCTTTACAATGTTATTATTTGGAACAAAATCAATAGCACAAACAGTTGAAAAGGTTACATTCAACAACAATAATCTCAAAATGGCAGGGAATTTATACTTGCCTAAAGATTTTAATGAAAACAAAAAATATCCTGTAATAATTACTGTTCATCCAGGCGGTGGCGTTAAAGAACAAACTTCGGGTTTGTATGCTCAAAAAATGGCAGAGCAAGGCTATATTGCGTTAGCGTTTGATGCTTCTCACCAAGGGGAAAGTGAAGGATTGCCACGATTTTTAGAAGACCCAGCACAAAGAGTTGAAGACATTAGAAGTGCAGTTGATTATGTAACTACTCTAAAATTTGTTGATACCGAAAAAATTGGATTAATAGGCATTTGTGCAGGCGGTGGTTATTCTATAAATTCAGCACAAACCGAACACAGAATAAAAGCAATTGCAGTTGCAAGCTCTGTTAGCACAGGTAACAAAAAAGGTTGGGACGGAAAAACTCCTATTTCAGAATCTATAACTACATTGGAAGCAGTTGCAAAACAGCGCACCTCAGAAGCAAACGGAGCAAAACCAATATATATAAATTATGTACCTGAAAAACCTGATGCAAACACACCAAATGACTTGATTGAAGCATACAATTATTACAGAACACCCAGAGCACAACATCCCAATTCAACTAATATTTTTCTGTTTACCAGTTTAGACAAAATGATGGCTTTTGATGCATATGCAAATATTGAAACTTTGCTCACACAACCAATTTTAATAATAGTTGGTAGCAATGCGGGTTCACGTTGGCAAGGAGAACAAGTTTATAAAAGAGTAACAAGTCCGAAAACATTAAAGGTTATTGAAGGAGCGACACATATGGATTTATATGATATCCCAAAATATGTAAATCAAGTTGTGGACAATATGACAAGTTTTTTTGATAAAAATTTCTAATAATTAAAACAAAGTAAAAATGACAAAGAAAGTATTACTAATCAATACACATTTAACCTATCCAAATTGGACTGAAGGAACATTAAATAATTCATTTATACAAAAAGCTAAAGACTTTTTCGAATCTAAAGGAGTTGAAGTTTTAGAAACAAAAGTTGAAGACGGATACAATCCAGAAGAAGAAGTTGAAAAGCATCTACAAGCAGATATTGTAATTTTACAAACGCCTGTAAATTGGTTTGGAGCACCGTGGATTTATAAGAAATATGTGGACGAAGTTTTCAATGTTGGTTTAGGAACGAAAAAATTATTGGATGATGATGGTAGAACACGTTCTGACCTAACTAAACAATACGGAACTGGAGGACATATGAAAGGCAAAAAGTTTATGATTTCGGCAACTTGGAATGCACCCGAAGAAGCATTTGACAATCCAGACCAAACTTTATTTGCTGGAAAAGGTTTGACAGATATTTTTCTACCCATTACAAGTAACTACAAATTTTGCGGTTATGATATTTTAGAAAGTTATAATTGTTTTGACATTTTCAAGCGTGAACGTGAACACATAGCCAAAGACATTGAAAATTATCCGAAACATTTGGAGAAAATTTTGGATATTTGAAACAACTAACCGAGAAAAAAACGGCAGGTAACACACGCTACAAGCAATTTGGGCATTTGGCTTAATGGAAAAATTGGATTGTATTTGGAAGATTTGGCAAATCCGAAAGATAACGCTGATTTAATCCCAAACTTCTTGTAGCGCGAGAACGTTGTGCGTGATTGCTCCCAAATTGGAAATCAAAAAGCTGAAAACTAATTGGAAGCTGAAAATTGCACTGCGGAAAATTGGAATCTAAAAAGCAGAAACTTAAAAATTGGATTTCGATAAACCGAAACTTGAAAATTTAAAATCTGAAAAGCAGAAACTTGAAAGCTGGATTTTAACAAACTAAAATCGGAAAATCCTAATCTGGAAAATCGAAATCTAAAAGCAGAAAATAATATTGAAACCGCATAACCGAACTGTTGGCGATTTTCAGAACTTGCTCACTTTGCGTGTCGCAACCTCGCACAACACACGTCTCTAGCTATTTGCAAGTTTTGTGGAATTATCGTTTTTAATTCCTATTTTCGTTTAGCCGAAAAGACTCGTTTCCATAAGTTGCAAACAGCTAGAGGCGCAAAAACGTTG
>Ga0247810_10001255_pt1 | contig 16712 bp, 14 predicted proteins | sample UWRJL119311C1_FD_179918 | JGI IMG/M metagenome (GOLD analysis project Ga0247810, IMG submission 179918) | Plant litter microbial communities from Arlington Agricultural Research Station in Wisconsin, United States - UWRJ-L119-311C-1 | ecosystem: Environmental > Terrestrial > Plant litter >...
AACCCATTAAATTGTTCTTACAATAATAATTCTGGATTTGCTTCTTTGGCGAATCCAGGTAAATAAAATGAAAATGGAAAAGTTAAAAAATAAAGTAATCGTCATCACTGGCGCAGCAATGGGTCTGGGATTGGCAAGTGCATTAGAAGCCGCAAAAAATGGGGCCTTATTATCTCTGGTAGATTTTAATGCCGAATCGCTGGAAACAGCAAAGAAAGAAATTGAATCAAAATATCCTGATACACAAATCCTGACTACTGTTGCGGATGTATCAGATGAGGAAGCAGTAAAAAAGTATGTAGAGGAAACGGTAAATACTTTTGGCCGGATTGATGGTTTTTACAATAATGCAGGCATAGAGGGTAGACAAGCTCCTTTAGTGGATTATGATCTGGACATATTTAAGAAAGTAGTAGATATTAACCTGATGGGAGTATATTATGGCTTGAAGTATATCATTCCCATTATGCAAAAACAAGAATATGGAAGGATTGTAAATGTTGCCTCAGTAGGAGGAATAAGAGGAGTAATGAACCAAACCCCTTATGTTGCTACTAAACATGCTGTTTCAGGTATCACTAAAACCACAGCGTTAGAGTACGGTAGATTTGGCATTTTATCCAACGCAATAGCTCCGGGAGCCATCCTAACGCCAATGGTTGCAGAAGCTTTTAAACAAGTAAACCCATCCGATCCCCAGGCAGCCGAAGATGAATATGCAAAAGCAAATCCTACCAAAAGATTAGGGAGACCTGAAGAGGTAGGTAAATTGGTTGTATTTCTACTGAGTGAAGATTGCAGTTATGTGAATGGCCAGGTGATTGCTATTGATGGTGGTCAATCCAACTCTTACGGGAACGTTTAGCAATAGATGAAGTCAGGCACTATACAGGCCTGACTTCATCTGTATGATACCTCACATAAGTAGCATTGATATATTGCTCAATCATTGCAATTGCGTTAGGCACGGTGTGATCACTTTTTAAATCGAGCATTTCCAGAATCACTTTTTCATGATCCTGCCGGAATTTTTGTACAGCCTCTTGTACAGCACTCTCCATACCGGACTCTGCTATCTGAGCCAACAAATCGTCCTTCTGCCCTACCCAACATAAAGTGTTCGTACGGTGGTCGGCCAGACGTTCATTATATTCGTCGTATTCGTCATCATGCAAAAAATACATAATCATTGACGCAAAGTCATCAGCATGTTTTTTGACATACTCCTTTATTTCATAAACCTGTTTCATAACGTTTTATATGTGGCTGCACAAAAATAATAAAATTACCAAAAATATGGCTCTTCGACCATTTTTATTAGAATAAATAATATCTTCTTTAGTGTCCGAAAATGGAGGACTCAGGAAAACGGTATAGAAGAGATGAAGCTTTAATTAAGCTGGTGGGCCAGAATATCCGTAAGTACCGGAAACTAAAAGGTTTCACTATTGCTGCATTTGCCACAATGATAGAAATGGACGCCAAACAACTTTCAAATTATGAATTGGGGAAAGTAGATACAAATATCACTATGATAGGTTTGATTGCCAGGAACCTTGATATAGAACCGCACGTATTATTTATCAAATAAGAATTTAGAAATATTATTCAATAGTATATTAGGCTTAGACAAGCCCCAAATCTGGTAAAGATCCGAGGCTTGACAGCTTGTAATTCACTATTATCTTGTACCTGCTTTATAATATAGTTCTGCCAGTGTTTTTTGATAACCTGATATCATGCTCTCGCGTTTGATTTTCATGTCTATCAGTTTGGACTCGCGACTATTGATGAGAAATAGTGTGCTTTCGCCCAAATCAAATTTCTGAGTTTCCCCCTCCAATAAGATCTGCTGGTTACGGATACTTTGTACCTGGACGTTAAGTTGTGAGGAATAGGCAGAAAGATCGTTATAGGAGGCAAAAATGTTATTCCTGATCTCCCGCCCTGTTTGCTGCAGGTCGTAATCCAGTTCTCTCTGTTTGATCTTTACTTCTCGTAATTTCCCACGCTCTGCACGTAGAAACAGTGGAAATGCAAACTCAACACCGAGTTTGTAATTGCTCCAGTTGAAATCATAATAATCGGGCACATAACCTCCCAAGCTTGTCCTGTTGGATATTAAGGTACCGCTAACATTCAGTTTGGGCTTCAGCATCTCCTGGCGGTAACTCCTTTCAATAGCCAGTTGACTACCCTTACTTTGTAATTTGAGCAGTTCGGGATGCTGGTTTGCAGCCTGACCAATTAAGGTATCCAATACCAATTGCCCTGGCTTTGTGATATTTTCATCTATCTCCTGCGGTGCTGCATTTAATGGCAACTCCAGTGGACTGCCTTGCTCACTCCACAGGTGATTAGATAATATCAATCGCGCATTCTGCAATTCTATACTTGTCTTTTCCTTCTGGATAATACGCTCCTGTACGGTAATATAGGCTTCCACAGAATCAATTGTGGGTTTATCACCAATTGCGGTCTGCCTGCTCAGTGCTTTAAACCTGCGCTCGGCAAGTTCTACGCCTTCATTCACCAGCGCAAATTGTCTGTAAGCATAATACCAGTTCCAATAATCTTTGACAACCGCATACCAGGCACTGTTAATTTGTTTCAGCTGTTCTGCTTCTGCATACTGAACCATTATTTTCGATTGCCTTAGGGTATTGCGACGGGCATCAATCAGCAAACCCTGCCCTAGTGGGATACTGATGCCTACACCAGATAAACCCTCAGGTGATGTACGCGTTTGCGGGTTGGTATAGGTACCGACACTACGGTCATATCCAACTTTTAAATCTGCACCGGCAAGCCATAGCGGGATTTTAAGTTCACTGTTCCAGTTGTTGTAATATTCTGTGTCGCCAAATAACTTCCGGTTAAATCCGGCTTTCAGGGCTGGATCAAAATAGCCGAGCGACTGCAGTACGTTTGCCCGGGCAGATTCGCTGAGCAAAGCCGCCTGTTTGACTATAGGATGATACCTGAAAACTAACACCTGCAGGTCTTCCAGCGTAAATACGCTCGATGTATCATTTACAGATTTTGTTTGTGCAAAGCTCCTGGTTGTGATCAGGAGCAGCAATATCATTATGCATGTGGCAGGAAATCTCCTGAAATATCTATTCATCTCATCACCTCCATCGTTAACTTTTATCTTTACTACTTGTTGGCTCTTTTTCCAGACTTGGCGGGAAACCGTTGAGCTGACGCCAGATTTCGTACCATAGTGGTACCGATCTTAGAATAATACGGCCATATACTCCTGAACCTTGTCTGAGTTGTGGCGGCCAGGGTTCGTCTTTTGTTGGAACCGGACTGGTCTGCCTGATGAGCAATCTATATTTACCTCCACTGCTGCTTACACGGTCGATCGCTGAAACCTTACCAGCAAAAGTACCCACAGCTACCGACGGCCAGCCGGAAAACTGTACGGAAGGCCAGCCTTCAAATTGCAGGCGGACATCGCTGGTATCCAATATCAACGGTACATCCATAGCACTCACATACAACTCGGCAGCCACTAATGGCGATTTAGGTTGTAAGGTTGCTACCGACTCCCCTTCTTTAATATTTTCACCTATACCAGCCTTGAGGGTTTTCACCACATATCCGCTTTGTGGTGCCCTAACCACGTACAGGCCGCGTCTGATATTGATATTTGAGATATCATTCCTCAGCTTGGCAATATCGCCCTGTGCACTGGCTCTGCTGGAAACTGCGGAACTCATATCTGACTGTGCTTTGGCGAGCGACTCCTGGTATTTAGCCCTGATATTGTCCAGTTCTATGCTGGAGTTGAGCAGGTTTTGAGCGGAATTGCTGAGTTTGTTCTGCTGACTGATTACCTTTGCATTGTCTTCCTGCAATTTAAGTCTGCGCGTTTCAATATCGGTCAAAGAGAAAAGTCCATTTTTATAACCAGCTTCATAACGCTCCAAACGTACTTTAGTGGTTGCGTAAAATTGCTGAACCGCAAGCAGGTCAGCACTGTCAATCCGAACGTAGTTTTGTGCCTGTCTTACTTTATTCTCTGCAGCACTGAGCTGATAACGCAAACCATCACTCAAAGCTCTGATTTGCGAATTTGTAGCATCCATTTTTTGAGATGCAGCAGTTTCACTGCCCCTTTTTGCATCAAGTTGCTCATTTAGGCGTGTTGGTAATTCGGGATCAAAATAAGACTGACTCGTTTCTGATATCACCAAAATAGTATCCCCTTTTTCTACTTCCTGACCTTCGCGCACAGCCCAGTGTTCAATACGACCACCAATTTGATTTTGTACGGTCTGAGGTCTGTCTTCAGGTCTTAATGCAGTAACAGTACCACGCCCGGGGATCGTTTGCCTCCAGGGCATTAGCAGCAATCCTATAAAGAGGAAAAGCAAAATCAGCATCACCTTTCCTAATATTTTAGGGCCTTTTGCCTGTAGAATTTTACTGTTAGTTTGAACAGATAGCTCTTCCCAGTTTTTGATCTGGGTTAAATTCTTACTCATCTTAGCCATGTGTAGTATCTCCTTCCTCTATTTCCAGATCGGTTACTACGGCAAGCTTTTCACTACCAGTTACCATATCAAAAACGGTATTTAAATTGGTCATTAGTTTTTCTATCGCATAGCTGATCTGGACAATAATAACTTCCGCAGCTACAAATTGACCGAAGGTCATTTCACGCTCTACCACAAAATAGGAACCCAGTAAAAGCAGTGATCCCATTAAGATGGTTCGCATGGCTACGGCACTGACAAAAAACCTTTTAAGGATGCTAAAATGGTCATTTCTTGCCTGAATATAATTAGCAGTTATTTCATCAGTGCGGGTAACGACTTCCTGACATTTAGCAGCGTTATGGCGGTAGGCATCAAGATCACCAGCTACCTCTTCCAGGTAAGCTACCACTTCATATTTATATTCCGATTCTTCAATACTAGTTTGCACCCCTTGCCTGTAATACAACACTACAACCAATACGATCACCAGCAAAACAAAAATGCCAAAGGCCATAAATACCGGGTGATAGAAGGATAACAGGATAACGCTGAAAAATATCAGCACTGCAGCCGCTACAATATCTACCAGTAACTTAGTTAGTCCTTTTTGTATGGTAAGGATATCAAAAAAGCGGTTAACCAGTTCTGAGGGGTTTTCACCTTCCAGTGCCTGCTTTTTTATCCGCGGTAAACGGAAGGCAAATTCGAGTGCGGCTTTGGCAAATATTTTCTGCTCGATCACCTCTACCAGAGTAAGCTGACCGATCAGCAGCAGTCCGCCGATGACGATACCGATTAAAATAACAGCAATAAGAATATAGGTGGAGCTGTACATCGCACCATTAGACAACAAGTTGAAAACTGCACTTGTGCCCAATGGCAGGGTGAGGCCAATTAAGCCGATCAGCATCGCGTAGATGTAAATATAATTGATAGTAGAACGTTCGTAGTAAAGAATACGCACGAGTCTTTGCCAGGGAGTTGGGGCTCCGGCAGTATGATGTTTCTTCATTCTGATGAAAATAGGAATTGATAAATTATTTCATGAATCGCAGGCAGAGCACTGCACGGGGTAATTGAGATCTATTGCTTAGCGCAAATTAGAGATAACTTAAACGATCTGGTTAGGAGGAGGCGTCGGGACTGTCTTTAGCGGATGAGTCCCAATCTGCATGATGTAGGAATACATGCTGAGTGGCAAATGATTCACCAATAAATCGTATCCGTGATCTATATAGGCAAAACCAAATGTGAGCATTTTCTTGTCTTTTTTATCAAAAGCTTCCTCTTTGATGTCTTTTCCCTCTTCTGCACTTTTTTCAATGGCCAGAGGATTAAGGGAAGATGAAAGATAAGAAATTGAAAAGGCACATACTTTCAGCAGCATGATACTTAGTAACACGACTCCAAATACGTTTTTTAACAATTGATTCCTTAATAGCTTCATCATCAGACATTGCAAATATAAAGCATTATATTTTCATCCTTTAATCTGTTTAAACACAGGAATGTCATCTGTAAGCCGTAAAATCTGCTATACATTGCGCGTATCTGCCAAGGTGATTATAATTTGATTAGAGAAAAATATCCTCAGTTCACAGCACTTTAGGAGAGTGGAAGGCTAAAGAAAAATGTAGCGCCTTTACCTAACTCACTTTCTGCCCATATTTTCCCGCCATGCCTTTCAATAATCTCTGAACTTAAATAAAGCCCTATGCCAAATCCCGAGATATGCTGCATATTATTACTTTCTACCCTGTAAAAACGTTCAAATAGTTTCTCCATATCTTCAGGTTTAATACCCATCCCCTGATCATGAATTGCAATGGTTACACTGTTATTTTCGACGAAAGACCTGATCTCAATCAATTTATTGTCTGGCGAATATTTGATCGCATTGCTCAATAAATTAGATATCACAGAGCCAATTTTATCACGGTCGGCATCAACTTCAAAGGCTTCTTTATGCTCAAAAACTAATTGGTGCTGACTATGTGAGAGTTCCGTATCATCGATAATTTCACTCATGAGGGTATTAAGATCAAATTTGCTGGTAGCAAGAACAATTTTGCCCGACTGTAATCTGGATACATTTAGGAAACCATTGATCATGGTACCCATCTTTTTCACCTGTCTCAATATCCTGTCCAGTTTATCAGTAGCAAAATTATCATCTGATTTCCGGGCCCGCATTTGCAGTACTTGCGTAAAGCCGCTCAGCGTTGTCAGTGGTGTTTTAAGTTCATGACTCACCATCCCAATAAAATCATCTTTACGCTGACTATCTTCTTTAATTTCAGTAATATCCAATATAGTTCCAATCACGGAAATTGCCTCACCCTTCTCATTCAACTCTATCCTACCACTGGTATTGAGCCATTTTAGCTTATTGCTTCCTACAGGATAGATTTGATAATCCTCATTAAAGCTGCCTTTATTTTCAACAGCTTGTGCAATAGCAGATAAAAGTTTTTCACGGTGTTCAGGAACAACCATTTCAGCAGCACCCAAAAATGTGAGTTCCTCATCAGGCGCAAATCCATGTAGTATTCTGGCGCGCTCAGAAATGATCAGGTTACCTGTAGCTATATCTGACCGCCATATGCCCATTGCAGCGGCATCAACAGCAAGTTTGAGGGTATCATTTACCCTTTCCAGTTCATGGCGGGCCAAAACCTGTGCAGTTACATCTGCAGCGACAGCCATCATACCGGTTACTCTTTCGCCATCTTCACGTAATGCCTCAAGGGTCAGGTTGATAAAAAGCTCTTCTTTTTTGCCAAAACGAACCAGCTGAACTGGAATATCGCCAGAGATAAAGCGTTCCGCTGTCTGATAAACATGGTCCATAATTTCCTTGAAACCCTGCGAAGCGAGTTCAGGAAGAGCATGAAGTAAAGGCTGCGCAATGACTTCATTTGCTGTCCTGCCCCAATATTGCAGCATCCTGTCATTCGCCATTTCAATAGTATGCATTTTCCCGCGGTAAATCGCAATTGCTACCGGTGCTTCGGTAATCAGGTTGCGGAGCTGCTGCTCAGCACGGTTACGTGCTTTAGTAATTTTGATCTGGGTACTGATTTTAGTGAGCAGTTCTGAAGCCGAAAAAGGTTTCACCAGGTAATCATCAGCTCCCGCTTCGAGTCCGTCTATCCTAGCCTCTTCACCGGCACGAGCCGATAAAAAGATCACTGGCAGGCGCATCGTTTCATGTTGTTGCCTGATCTGTTCCAGCATAGTTTTACCGTCCATCACTGGCATCATGATATCACTCAACACAAGATCTGGTTCAAAATCCGGGATTTTTGACAGCGCATCTTCACCGTTTACAGCTATCGCCGTAATAAAATAGGGCTCCAGAATTCTGTTCAGATAGGCACGCATATCTGCATTATCATCTACGATGAGTATGCGTGTATTTTTATCAACGGCAACATCAGGATAAGAATAATCAGCCGTTACTTCGCTATCATTTATAGGAGGTTGACTTTCCGTTTGTAAAAGACTGGAGGCTTCTTCTATAAAAGAAGTTTTCTGTGCAGTGGTGTCTATCTCTTTAGGATGGCTTTGAATGAGTTCCTGTGGAAGATGGGCTTTACCCATTGGTATAACGACAGTAAAAGTTGATCCGCTTCCCTCTATGCTGCTCACACTAATTTGCCCACCATGAAGTTGTACCAGCTCAAATACTAAGGAGAGTCCTATACCTGTACCCTCATGTGTTCTTCCGGCGGAGTTTTCCACTCTGTGAAAACGCTCAAACATATGCGGTAACTCTTTTTGGGGGATCCCCACTCCTGTATCTGAAACTTGCAGTACCGCAGAATTCCCCTCACGGAAAAGACTAATTGTAATTGTTCCTTCAAGCGTATATTTGAAAGCATTGGAAAGTAGATTTAAAACAATCTTTTCCCACATCTGTCGGTCGACATAAACATCTCCATCCAGCACCGGGCTGTTTACTAACAATTGCATACCCGCTTTTTCAATAATAGAGCGAAAACTGCTGGCAAGATCGGTGGTTAACTCTGCCAGATCTAATTTCTGGTAAGCGGCTTGGGTACGACCGGCTTCTACACGACTATAATCAAGTAAATTATTGACAAGTTTTAACAGCCGGAGTGCGTTGCGTTGTGCAGCTTGAACAGTTTCCTGTACATCCTGAGGTAACTGACCGCGGTTAAGCAAGTCATCCAATGGTCCGAGTATCAACGTAAGCGGCGTTCGGAATTCATGACTTACATTGCTGAAAAAAGCAGTTTTAGAGCGGTCTATCGCAGCTAGTGCTTCTGCTCTCTTTTGCTCCTGTTCAAAAGCATATACATTGGATACGGCAGTGTTAAAGGTATTCGCCAGCTGGTCATAAAAATTAAGGTAGTCACTGTCCAGCGCCCTGGATGCACTCACCCCTGCTACCACGAAACCAAAAACATCTTCTTGTCCGCTGATTTTAAGCGGCAATATCATAGCCGATTCCGGCCCGTTAGCATAGGGCTCACAGTTAAAAGTACCGAAACGTTCCTGCAGATTATTCAACTCTTGTAGCTGACCAGAATTGTTGACTTCCGCAAAGGGCCACAGACTTTCTTGTGCAGATAAGTCCACTTCTACAGGTGCTAAAGTAGTGCCGTCGGCTAATCCGGCAGAATTGATTAGATGAGCAATTCCTGCTTCCGCATCTAATTCATATATCAGTATAAATGGAATATCCAGCAGATATTCCGAATAATTTTTTTGTGTAAAACTGCCAATATCCTCAATACTTTTGGCTTTCGCCAGTACCACACCCAGCTCTTTCAATACCTGAGTTCGCCGGCCACTCAGCATTTTTGCGGTGGTTTCTGTAATGGGATGAAATATCCCGCCTACTCCTCCAGATTCATCCCGGATCGGAGCAAAAGAGAAGGTCATCCATGCCTCTTCTATATAACCGTAACGGTCAAGAAACATGCGTTGGTCATTAATATATGTTCCTTCCCCTTCTCCACCACGCTCAAATGCATCGCCCACCACAGGTAAAGCGGTTTCCCAGCAAACCCGGAAAGGCATACCCATAGATTGGGGATGTTTGGCTCCGCAGATTGGACTATAACTATCATTATAAATTTGTATCCGATCTGGTCCCCAGGCAATTAGAATTGGAAAAGTGGAAGAAAGACACAGACTGACCGAGGTACGCAGGCTTTGCGGCCAGGTTTCAATAGGTCCTAATGCAGTAGAAGACCAATCCATTGAGCGGATAAGTTTACCCATCTCTCCGCCACCCGACAGAAATTGTTCTTTACTTTCAGAAGAGCTTAAAATCATAATTGAACATAACAGCATTGAACAAATATTCACTATACTGTGGTGTAAAGATATGCATCTGATTTGTTTAAGCAAAAAAGAGAATACGCTAATTCCCTCTATGCCTCATTGCGTTCTGTAATACGAGATATGAACGCTTTCAAGTGCTGAATCATTCATTTCATGTATCCTGATGCAGCTAATAAAAAGATTTTATTATTTGTATTAATACTAATATTATTAGTATTTTTGAACTATGGGAATGGATGAAAGATTTGGGTTTCAAAGGTTATGGCCTATATACGATGAAGCAAAAAAACGCAGTTGTTTTATTTACGATAAGAGCAGAAAAATGTGGTATACACCAGAACATTTCAAAGAAAAATACGGCAATATAAATGCTACAGAGAGCTTTATAAGTAGTTTTTTAGAAGATTTGGTTGTCCGGGATCCAGTATCAGATCTCCATGCTGGTCAAAAGCAACTGGTCGAGAAAATTGATCAGTTAAGGGCCGAAATTGCTGAGGAATTGCAAAGATTAGGCGATTTAAACAATAGCGATTTAAAATCTGAGCAAGGTAACGAAGAGGAATAACACAGCTGACACACTCTTTTTACTAAAAATAATAGCAATAAGAGTGTGGTAATTATTGTTTATCAAGTTACTTAAAGCGTATAAATACTTGTGTTTTTTCCGTATAAATCCTCTCTGTTACACTTATATATGTATGTAACTTCGCCGCGAATAAATACACATTAATATAGGATAAGTGTCTATTTAATTTGAGTAAGTTAACAAATTACGAAAAACATGCATAATGATATTAAAATAGCTGAATATAAAACCGCGCTAATAGCACTATGGAAAGCAGAACCAGAATTGCAGATCTCAATGGGCTTAAATTCATTTTTAAATATATTCATTCCATCAGCAAATGATAAAATCCCAACTCTTCCAATAGTTTACGTTAATAACACTGATCCGGGCCAGATTATTTCAAGAATCAGGCAGCTATATGACCAATGCTTTTCTAACAACTAATAAACCGCTCTTTAGGGCACCATAATTATTCTCCCTAATTTACCAGTTTGTTCTGCAGCTTTATGCGCGTCCCTCACATCAGCAAGCTTGAAAACCTGATGAATGGGAACTTCCACCTTTCCTTCTGCGACCAGCTTAAGGCTGGATTTCAGCAAATCGCGAACAAAAGGTTCATGCATAATAACACCTAATAAACATCCTATTACTGTAATGCGGTGGGATAAAAGATATAAAGGATCTATAAAATTTGCTGCACCAGCGCGGCCGGCAATCAGTACCACTTTCCCTCCATCCTTAACGGCTTTCAAACCGTCAATCAAGACATCCATGCCTACGGTATCTATAAAAACGTCTATACCTTCTTTTTTGATGATTCGTACCTGTTCATGAATAGGCTTTTCCCCTACAAGAATAGTTTCTGAAACACCAAATTCTTTTAGAGATTGTAGCGTATCGGCATGCCTTCCCGAAGCAAACACTTTTACGCCATCATTGGCCAGTAGCTGGACAACTGCACTTCCAACTCCTCCCGTGGCACCACTTACCAAAACGCTATCGCCACGTTGCACACCGCTGAGCTGGATGGCTAAAGCCGCTGTACCAACACCGATGAACGCAGCTATAGCTAGTTGCAAATCCATTCCATCAGGTATGGCAAAGGTTGTGGATGCTGCAACTGCTCTCAATTCAGCGTGTGAACCAGCCCAGCTAAAGGTGATTACTTTCTGCCCCAACTGAAAACCGTTTACCTCAGCTCCTAATTCTATAATTTCTCCCGCAGCAGCATAACCGACAATATGTTTGGGTACTGACGGTAAGGAAAGCTGTCTGTTGGATAAATCTCCTCCTTCGATGCTAATCGCTTCTACTTTAATAAGTACTTCATTGGCTTTAGGGACAGGATTTTCTACTTCTTCATAAGAGAACACTTCTGGTCCCCCGTTTTCTGAATATACTGCTGCTTTCATTCTAAATCTTCTATATAATGTATAGGGAATAACCTGTTCAGGCTCCAGATAGTTCAATCCAATTTTTTATATGACAGTTTAATGTTGCTGATGCGTATGCGATTACGCGCAAGCCAATTATTCATAAGCCGGCCTGTTGGATTGAAAGAGCAGGACGCTATTGATATAATTCCTGCTCTTTAGTATAATAGGTTTTACGACCACCAATCTCTTCCACCAGGATATTTTCTCCTGTAGGGCTTTGCTTGATGCCGGCACCATGAACCTTTAGAAAATCTTTAATCTCACCACCCAATTGGTCGGGCAGCAGATGGCGGATTTGTTTAATCTCCAGCTTCAATACCTCTCTTATTGTGTCATGAAGTACTTTCACCTGATCTTTAGGAATTGCTTTGGAGACAGACATAGGAGAAATTCTCGCGGCCCAGAGAATCTCGTCTGCATAAGTATTTCCGATACCTCTGATCACTTTCTGGTCCATCAATACCGTTTTAACAGGCGTCTTTTTTTTAGCAAGCAATTCTTCGAGGTATTGCAGGCTCATCTCGGGAGACAAGGCATCGGGTACCGTAGAAGATACCGGGTTAAGTGTTGGCGTTGCTGCCTTCTGAAAATCTGTTAGCGCAAATGCTTCGTTACCCGCAAAATGCAAAGCTATGATCTGATGTTTTGCCACTTCCTCCCCATCCAGCAATTTCAATTCGCCATGTAACATAAGATGCAGACCCAGACTTGCTCCTCCTCCAAAATGCAGCTGAATGGTCTTACCTTCACGGCTCACCGTTTGAAGTTTGTGCCCTTCAAGTGCCGTTTTTAACTCTTGCTCGCTCACATTAAGTTTTCTGTTCACATTGACAACCACCTGCTCAAGTGTTTTATTTTTGAAGCGCTTCTCCAGGTTCGCTGCGAATACTTCTAAATCTGGTAATTCCGGCATAATACAATTCTTTTTATTTCTTTTTCAAATAGTTCCCCCGAAGGCCAAAACAGCGGTTTGGTCGTCGAGAGATTGCTATTTTAAATATAATGCGAATAACTGGAAAAATGTTTTTACCAGGAAAGAACTGGCCAATTATATGCGAATTTATCATCGTATGGTTACTTTGAAAAAACTTAGAACTGTTACCGGCCAGCAGGAATCTAAAGCAATTTACCGGCACAAGGCAAACTGCTTGACTTACTTGGATGAGTCGAAAACTGAATTTAAAAGCTCGTAGATAAGCTTTACATCAAAAGAGGCTATCCCGAAAGGAATAGCCTCTTTTGATGTAATTTCTGAGCATATTCCTCAGATTTATGTGGTGCCTGCCCTTCGTGGATTACCCGCTCACAGGACTTTTTTTTCACTGAAATATAAATCTCTTTCTTATAACACAATTTAAGGAAATGATTTCTCATTGCCAATTTTAGTTATTAACATTTTTTGAAATACCAATTGATATAGCAAATGATAAACCAAATCCTTATAAACGGCTTAGTTTTTGAAGGAAAAAAACTAAATAATTTATTTATGATCCATACAATTAAGCCCTTCCTTTCTAAACTAGCCGTTGCTGCTACGCTAACACTCACATTCACTCTTCAATCTTGTAATGAAGATCCTGATAGATTTTTTGGTGTTGCTGTCTTAAACACAAATACCATCTCCGATTTCGGAACACCTATCCTGGCAAAACATATCAATGATGAAACCGTTGAATTTGCAGATATTCCTTCCAGTAAAAAGAAAGGCGACGAGGCAACACAGTATGTTGCAAGAAACCTGTCCTATATGGAAAAATCATTGAAAGATATCAAAGCCCTGGGTGAAGGCGGTGACGACCGTAAGGAGATTAAAGCGCAATCCATTGCCCTATATGAATATGTAATTCCGGTATATAAAAATGAATACACTGCATATGCGAAGTTATGTGACACTAAAGCACCGCAGGAACAAAAAGATGAAATCATCAAATTTATTGCACAAAAATATAATGCAGAATTTGAGCGTAAATACGGTCAATTGTTGGCAAGTGGTAAAACGTTTGCAGATAAACATGGCATAAATGTAGACTGGAAATAGATTTTCATTCGAATAATAACACTGCCATCCAATCTGGATACAATAAAATCCTATTTGGAAACACCGCTATCCTAAGCCTGTCTGATCTTTGTATCGTACAATTTAAACGGTAGAAAATGCAGAAAACAATTTTTATTACAGGCGCATCGGCAGGCTTAGGAAAAGCTACAGCTAAATTATTTCAATCAAGAGGCTGGAATGTCATTGCTACCATGCGAAATCCAGAGCAGGAAACTGAACTTACACAACTGGAAAACATTACGCTGTTGCCACTCGATGTAACCGATCCTGAACAAATTAAAACCACCACGGCCAAAGCGATTTCCTTATATCCAATCGATGTAGTCTTCAATAATGCAGGCTATGGCTTAATGGGAGCTATGGAAGCGCTTAGTGATGAACAGATTTTAAGACAGATCAATACCAATCTTTTAGGCGTTCTACGTGTTACGCAGGCATTCATCGCACATTTCCGGGAAAAGAAAAGCGGTTTATTTATTAGCACAACCTCGATAGGCGGACTATTTGGTTTCCCCTTACATTCTATTTACCACGCTACAAAATTTGCTATAGAAGGCTGGTCAGAAGGAATATCTTTTGAACTTGGCCTCCACAATATTGGCATCAAAACGATTGCACCGGGTGGTATTGCAACAGATTTTATTGGAAGATCTCTTGACAGAACTTCACATGCGGATTATGCCGACATAGAGGACAAGTTATTCTCTGCTGTAGATGGAATGATGGCAGCGGCTTCCTCGGCTGAGCAAATTGCTGAAGTAGTTTATGAGGCAGCAACTGATGGCAAAGATCAAATCCGTTATCTGGCAGGACCAGATGCAACAGCGATGTATGCACGCCGTCTGGAAATTGGCAACGAAGCATTCAGGAAAGAGATCAGAAAACAGATTTTAGGCTAGAAATAAATCTGCCTGACCGAATGATAGCTGATTATTGTAAATTTGTATAAAGGTGCACATGAGGATCATCAATTCTATAGCCGAAAAACATCGTTTGGTATCCTTACCGGAGCCACTACATCCGCTGGTCAGTGTGATTCGTATTGCGGATCTACGTTTTACGGATAATCCGATATGGGAACAGTTTGCGGTGAATTTTTATTGCATATCCCTGAAAAGGAATATCTCAGCAAGAACAAAATATGGTCAGCAATACTACGACTACAACAAAGGTGTAATGACCTTTGTTGCCCCAAAACAGATCATGTCGCTCGATGCTGCTCAAACCGACCCGCAGAGTCCTGCATCAGGCTATGCATTATTAGTACATCCAGATTTCCTGTACAAACATCCCCTGGCAACAACCATCAAAAACTATGGATTCTTTTCTTATGCTGTGAATGAAGCATTGCATCTTTCAGCTAAAGAAGAGCATAACATCGCAGAAATATTCGAGAAGATTGAGGAAGAATATCAGCATATAGACCGCCACACGCAAGACATCATCCTTTCTCAGATTGATCTGTTGTTAAACTACAGCAACCGCTTTTACGAAAGACAATTTATAACGCGGAAAGCTGTAAACCACGATGTGCTGACCAAGATGGAAATGTTATTAAACAATTATTTTGATCATCATGAATCCCTGAAAAGCGGTCCTCCCTCAGTTGAATTACTGGCCAGTCAGCTTAACTTGTCGCCACATTATCTGAGCGATCTTTTGCGTTCGCTTACAGGGCAAAGTGCCCAGCAACATATTCAGGACAAACTGATTGATAAGGCAAAGGAATATCTTAGCCTGACAAATATGTCAGTTGCCGAAATTGCCTACCATTTGGGTTTCGAATATCCGCAATCGTTCAACAAACTATTTAAAAAGAAAACTGCAGTTTCTCCGCTTGAGTATCGGCAAACATTTAACTAAGCGCTTTTATAAGTGATGAGTTAAATGTTCAGCTTCAACTGCTGAATCTTTTCTGAAACGAAAAGTCGGGATCATGCATCTCGATTTCATTCTTGCTGGTTTCAAGCTGTGCTGCCTTAGCGTATACAAACATCTGTTGTTCATAATCATTTATAGCTGAGGTTATAGTTTTAAATTTCCCCTGGGTGAGATGATCAGCTAAAATCAGTGCATCCAATAGTCCGATATTTACACCCTGACCAGCAAAAGGTGGCATCAGATGCGCAGCATCACCGATAAGCGTTATAGGTAGCGGGCGATTAGTCGTCCAGCCCGGATCTAATGGTATTTTTCTGGTCGGTAAACCAACAAAAGAAGAAGTAGACCGGAACAGTTGCGTGTAACATTCGTTAGAAGAAGAGAACATAGCGGAAAGAAATTTGATAATACTTTCCGGATTTTGGAAGTCCAGCCTATTTTCATGAACCCACTCCGCAGTTTTCCTAAAACTTACGTTATAGGTTAATACACCGTTGTTATTTGGGATGGCGACTAAATTAATACCCTGAACTGCCACCATGAGAATAGTATCGTTACACAGTTGGTAGAACTCCATGCAGTTGAGTTCCGGCTGAACCACTTCGCCTTGTATCATAAAAGTTCCTGTGTATTCTACTTCGGCATCCGTAATATATTTTCTGGCGTTGGACATTCCTCCATTGGCTCCGATAACAAAATCGGCAGTTGCGGTCGCCTCATCTTCAAAATGCAAAAGCCATTTCCCCTCATGTTCCTGAATCCCGGTAAATTTTCTGTCCCAAATCACTGTATCGCTGGTTAGGCTATCCAGCAATATTTTTTTTAAGTCGTTCCTATTAATTTCAGGACTATCATATTCAGGCGCTCTGGTAAAAAACACCTTACCCTGCTCATCAGCCAGCGTCCTTCCCATGGGTTTTCCTAATGCAAAATAACGTTCCAGCAAACCTGCCTTTTTCAGT
>Ga0247810_10001256_pt1 | contig 16709 bp, 15 predicted proteins | sample UWRJL119311C1_FD_179918 | JGI IMG/M metagenome (GOLD analysis project Ga0247810, IMG submission 179918) | Plant litter microbial communities from Arlington Agricultural Research Station in Wisconsin, United States - UWRJ-L119-311C-1 | ecosystem: Environmental > Terrestrial > Plant litter >...
CACCCAGAAGCTTTCAAAGCAATACTTAATAAAGTAAAATAAACGTTTTATAAACTCAATTTAGATTACTTACTTATATAAAAGCCCAGTCGAAAGACCGGGCTTTTTGCTTTTATAGAAGTACACTTTTCACAATTGTATTTATAGTTATATTTACATAAAATTCACAATATATGCATTCAGTTCTTATTAACCACATTCAGAAATTCGTAAGCTTAGAACCATCAGAAATTACTCTTTTAGAATCATCTCTAAGTCTTTCTAAAATAAAAAGGAAAGAGCATGTTTTAGAAGAAGGTCAGGTTTGCAACGCGATGTATTTTATAATAAAAGGCTGTTTTAGGCAATATATCATTAATAATAAAGGAAATGAACAGACACTTCAGTTTGGAATTGAGAGTTGGTGGATTACTGATTATCTAAGTTTTCACAATAACACTCCCTCGCATTTTTATATTCAGGCAGTAGAGAATTCAGATATCATTGCGATTGACAAAACTGTTCTTGAATCATTATTAATTCAAATACCGAAACTAGAACGTTATTTTAGGATTGTCTCACAAAAAACATTTGGTGCCTCACAAATGCGAATTAAGTTTTTATTCACCATGTCGGCAGAAGAAAGGTATCGACATTTCAACAACCTAAATCCAGAATTCGTTCAGCGTGTTCCTCAATACATGCTTGCCTCCTATCTCGATTTTTCCGCTGAGTTTATGAGTAAAATCAGAGCTGGAAAAGTCTAAATGCATTTCTTGAAGTAGTTCAAGATTTTTACAATATGATTCCCTGACCTTTGTTTCAACTTTAAAAAACAATTAAAATGAAACCAAGAATCGTTATTCCAACAGTTGCGCCAGAAGCTTATCAGGCGCTTATTAATTTAGAAACTTATATTTCTAAAACCTCATTGACTACAACACATAAAGAACTTATTAAAATCCGTGCTTCACAAATAAATGGTTGTGCTTTCTGTATTAATTTACATACAGCAGATGCCAGAAAATATGGCGAAACGGAACAGCGTATTTATCTTATTAGTGCATGGCGTGAAGCTGATATTTATACGGAAGAAGAAAAAGCAATTTTGGCTTTGACCGAGGAAGTAACCTTGATCAGCAATCATGTTTCTGAAGATGTTTATCAAAATGCAGCCAGATTGTTTGATGAAAAATATTTAGCGGAAATTATACTTGCTATTATTACAATCAATTCATGGAATAGATTTGCCATTACTACTGGATTAAAAGTTGCATAATCAGTTAGATCAAATGATTATTTAATCAAAAAACAAAACCCTCGAATATGAGGGTTTTGTTTTTAATTGAATTTATATTTGAAAATAAACTACGTTTTTAATTTTTTCTTTTTTGCTGCAGGAAACAAAACATTATTTAAAATCAATCGATATCCAGGAGAATTTGGGTGCAAATCCAAAACTGTTGGCGGATCGCCTACCTGATGTTGAAAATCCTCTGGATCATGTCCTCCAAAAAATGTAAACATTCCTTTTCCTTTTTCACCGTGAATATAACGTGCTTCACCATTGATTTCGCAAGTTCCCATAATTAAAACATTCGATTTAATTAATGTAGCATCAAAAGAAGTAGTTTGCCCCATAAAACCTTTTACTAATTGTGTATGATTTTGACACAACATACTCGGTATTGGATCCCATTTTGCTGAAAATTCCATCAAAGAAAAATAATCCTTTTCTGGAGAAATTCTACGTTTGGTAGTCATATCTATATCTGAAAACTCATATTGTTCTGGTCTTCGTTCAAGGGTAAAATCTTTAAAAGCAAAAGAATTACCAAAATTTAATTTTGATTGATAATTCGATTCACTTGGGTCACCATCAAACATTGCTTCACAAATATCAACACCATCGGCTGTCAAAGAAATATCAAAACTATCGGTTGCAGAACACATTGCAAACATAAAACCACCACCAATAACAAAATCTCTTATTTTTTTTGCAACCACTCCTTTTTCCTGTGATACTTTTGAATACCCTAATTTTGCAGCTAAAGCTTCAGCATCTTTTTTTTGTTCAATATACCAAGGTGTATTTTTATAAGCTGCATAGAATTTGCCATACTGTCCGGTAAAATCTTCGTGATGTAAATGCAGCCAATCATAAAGTAATAATTGATCACTTAAAACCTCTTCGTCATAAATTGGTGTAAATGGAATTTCAGCATATGTTAAAACAAGCGTAACGGCATCGTCCCAAGGCTGTTTACCCTTTGGAGTATATACTGCAATTTTAGGTGCTTTTTCCAAAATAACAGACTCCATATTTTGAGAAGGACTCGAAATCTCATCTAAAATAGAAGCTTCTTCATTATCAGAAAGAATTTCAAAACTTACGCCACGAATTTTGCATTCTTTACGAATTTCATCTGCATCAGGTAGTAAAAATGAACCTCCTCTATAATTTAATAGCCAGCTTGCTTTATAATCCTTGCTTAAGCACCAATAAGTTATTCCATAAGCTTTAAGATGATTTTGCTGTGTAGTTTCATCCATAGGAAGAAGTATAAACGAAGCTTTGGCGGATAATGAAATTAAAAACAATACTATATATAATAAACTATGTTTCATTGATAAACTATTTACTGTAAAGGTATAAAGGAAGCTCTAAAAAACCACATCAAGAGACTGAATTTTATACGTACAAAAAATCATTTATATGTTTATGGTTTTTTTTAACCATAAACATAAGAACAGGTATAAATACTTACAAACAAAAAAGATATTCTGATTAAATTTGACAATCTAATAATAAACTTGTAGAAAGAAATGAAAGGAAATGAAACTAATAAAGAATCGAAACAATTAAATCTATTACAAAAAATAACTCTTTTCTTAATAGCACTTACTATTATTTTGTATTATGTGGTGTCTATTCAATTTTTGACCAGTTAGAATTAAAGACTTATAACTGCAATTTCATTTTGAATAGCATACACTACTAATCCTGCAATATTTCTTGATTCCGTTTTGAGTAATAAATTATTTCTGTGTCCTTCAACAGTCCTAGGACTCAAAAAAAGTTCTTCAGCAATTTCAGCAGTTGTCTTTTGGTTACAAATAAGTTGAAGTATTTCTATTTCGCGTGGTGACAAAAAACCTGATTCTAAATTAACCTTAGAGTTCTTGGAATGTAAAACAGTGTCTTGTATTGTTTTTAAAGTGGTCTCATTATAAAAAAAACCTTTATTTGCCACTTCATTAATTGTATTAATTAAATCTTTTGGGGTTGTATTTTTAACTAAGTAAGCCACCGCACCAACCTGAATCATATTATTAACAAATGATTTTGTATCATAACTGGTTAGGGCAATAATTTTGATTTCAGGAAAGAATTTTCGAATAACTTTAGTAGCTTCAACTCCATTTAAGACAGGCATTTTCAAATCCATGATAATAATATCAGGTTTTGTTTCGTTACTATTCAAATTTAAAATCAATTCTTCACCATTTGATGCTTCAAAAAGAACATCAATATTTTTTTCTCTTTGAAGTAAAAAAGAAATTCCTTTACGAAATAAGACTTCGTCATCAACTAAAACTATTTTGATAGCAAGATCACTCATTTTCTTTGGATTATAATCTTTTTATAATTTCGAAATTACAAAATTATATCATTCATAATAATTTAATTAATCATAAAACAATAAGTTTTTAAAATGTAAAAAAAACTTCAATTCCTTTATTAATATCAGAACTTATATTAATGTTTCCATTTAAAAAAGATATTCTACTATCAATGTTCTTCATTCCAAGTCCTTTATGATTTTCAGAATTTTTAGAATTAAAACCCACTCCATTATCCTTATAAAAACAGCCATTCGTACTGTTAACTTTATCGAAAATTATTGAAATTTCTGATGCCTTTCCATGACGTAAAGAATTATTCATCAACTCTTGCAAAATCCTAAAAACATGTAAATGTTTATCTTTTTCGTTCTCATCAAAATCTATTTTATTTTGATACGAAACTTTAACAGATTTACAACTTTCAAATTCTTCACATAATTCTTCTACACCAGCATGAAGTCCAAATTTATCAAAAACAGGGGGCAATAAATTATGGGCAATTTTTCTTGAATTATCTAATGCTTTCGCTGTAATATTGATAATATTAGCTGTAATTTCTTTTGTTTCAGCTTCTGTTAAGTTCGAGGAAGTAAGTAAATAGCTATTTAATGAAACTACATTTAGCTTTGAGCTAATATCATCATGCAAATCCTGAGCTATTCGTTTACGTTCTTCCTCTTGAGTGATGAGAACAGCATGCAATTGTTCTTTTTGATGCGCAAGAATTAAATCATTCTTTTCTAATTCTTTTTGAATAATTTTTTTTCTTGAAAAATAGAAAAATACAATTAAAGCAATTGACACAATCATAAAAAAAAGCGAGATATATAAAATAATCGCAACTAGCTCTTTTTCGGGGATTGAATTTACATTCATATAAATCTGTGGTATTTCTTTTTACTATTGAACATAATAGTAAACCAAAGATATTATATTTAGAAATACATTCTTCAAATAATTCAACAAAAACTATCAAAACCTAAGTTTTTAGCAGGTTTCTTGATTGAATTAATATGTGTTTCAAATATCAAAAAAGCAAAAAAAAGCCAACTGATTTGTTGAAAATGGACTATACCCTGTTTTACTAAACTGAAAATTCTGCATGGAGATCAGTAGCCATCTTAATCATCTTCAAAGTTGTTGAATTAACTATCTACTAATGCTTTTTTTATAAAAACTTACTTTCCATTCGTATAAAATAATAAACTCATAAACTAAAAATAAAAAAGCATTCAATTTCCATGTTAAATATTTTACATCACTACCAAGTCCTAAAGAAAGGTTTCCAATTAAAAATAAAACAGTACTTGTCATGAAATAAAAAATGAGACCAAAATTAACATAATAATATTTTTTAGTTTCACTAAGCATGTTATAAAAGTGAATCAAAGCAAAAACTACTATAAATAAAGATGTTAAAGTAATCTCAAACAAATTAAATTTTAAAAATTGGCTTGAATCCATTACAAATTCAACAATCAAAAATAAAAGTACTATTAGAAGGGATATCTTTAGAAATAACTTTTGGCCTTTAAGATAAAATAGAGAATTATAAAATAACCCTAATAATATCATTTGACCTATAAAAAATATATTAACTACAAATAAATTATTTACTTTAAGATGATACAATAATTCCATAGAAAATTGCATTAAAAAAGCAAAAACCAAGTAACTAACAAAAAAAATATTAGCTTTTTCCTTTCGGAAAAAGCTATATGTATATAGTATCAGATTTAATAATAAAATTAAATTTCCTGAATAAATTAAAAAGTCAATCACTTTTTATACACTTAATTTCAAATTAAAAAGGTGGACTAGGACGTGTACCATCATAAACTACCTCTCCATCAGCTTTTGCTGCATCTTGTGTTGGAGGTGGTCCATAAACATCAATGTATTTACCTGTTTCTTTGTCCAGATTTGCTCCAACAAAAAATAATGTTTTTTCATTTTGATCATTAATACCGATATAAGCGCGAACAGCATCAGCATTAAGCTGTAATACAATTTCTAAACTTTCTCTTGGTATTAAATAAGATTTTACTTTACTCTTACTATCTTCAACGGTAGTATCCTCATTGTATCTTTTTTCCCATTCTTTAGCAACTGCTAATGAGATTTCAATAGGTCCCGGAAATTTTTCTTCTGCCATAATTCGATTTTTTTTTGGTTAAATGTTAATATTAATTATTTAGCTAAACTAAGGAATTATTTTAAAAAATTAACATTAAGCAATAAAAAAACCGTGCTTTATATTTTAAACATAAATACTGATAAACAACCACTTATATTAATTTTATTAAAAAAACAGGTATAAATACGTATATGTACGTTTTGGTTATGATTTAATTTTGTGTATTAAATTATTAATCAGAAAAAGAAAATAGCTACAAAATCATTTATTCTGAAATTCTTTTGAAATAGGTTTTATATCTATAAGAAATTAAACTCATAATACAGATATAGAAATCTCCCTTTCATAACATAAAAAGGGCTATCCATGTCATTTTATTGTTTATAAAATATCTTATAATATATTTTTGAACAGTTAGAGTACTCACCTCATTAATAATTAAATATTTATCTCATCAAATGATTAAGATCAAACAGAAAAGATAAAACACATATAATTTATTTTTAACTATTATAACTAAAACTATGTCAACAGAACCATTCATTGGAGAAATCAAACTTTTCGGATTCAATTTTGCACCAAAAGGATACATGACCTGCCAAGGGCAAATTTTATCAATTGCACAAAACACAGCATTATTTTCACTATTAGGAACTACATTTGGCGGCAATGGACAAAACACATTTGCTCTACCAGATTTGCAAGGACGCATGCCCATAGGTCAAGGACAGGGACCAGGACTTCCTCCTCATGAAATGGGTGAAGTAGCCGGAACAAACACTGTTTCAATACTTACTTCAAATATGCCAGCACATGTACACACATTAAGTACAGTTAAGGCAAATATTGCAGTAAATACTGCAGTAGCAGATTCAAACACACCGGAAAGTGCTTATTTAGCTACTAATAACACCACAGCTTTATATTCTGAAGGACCAGAATCAGGAAAATTTCTTGCTCCGGCAACTATTTCCGGAACAACAGATATTGCAGGCTCGGGATTACCGATTAGTATTACAAATCCTTATCTGACAATCAACTACTCAATTGCAGTGCAAGGTATATTCCCTAGTAGAAATTAAAAAACATAGAAAGGAAATTTTCATGATGAAAATTTCCTTTTTTCATACTTTATAGAAATGTATGCAGACAATAGGAATTTTATTAGTCCGTTCAACTTATTACCATACTATAGGTTTTGACCTATACGAAGGACTGCGGTCTGGATTAAAACAATTGGAAAGAAGTAACATTAGAATAGTTACAGAAAACATAGGATTTGGAGCAGATAAACAACAATGTTATCGAAGTGCTGAAAAACTGTTACTGGAAGAAAATGCCTCAGTAGTAATTGCTTACATAGGTCATCGTACTGCTCAATTACTGCGTCCTCTTTTTCTGGCAGCTAATAAAATGCTGATTGTACTGGATGCCGGTGCTAATCTTCCTCAGGAATGGTCTTCCTGTCCTAATATTTTTTACCATTCACTTCATAATTCATTGGGTGCATGGCTTACTGGAAAACAAGCAGTAAAAGATGGATATACAAATGGAGGAATGGTTACAGGTTATTATGATGGTGGTTACTTACAAACTTATAGTATTTCAAAGGGATTTGAAGATGCCGGTGGTAAAATTTGTTTCAACCATGCCACCGGTCATAAAAAAGATGAATTTACAATGGCACCGCTCAAAAGCTTTCTAGAAGAATTTGATAATTCGGCACTATTGACATTATTTAGCGGGGATTTTATACAATGGAATTTTGAACAATTAAAATACACAATTAATAAAAAAACACCAATTTATTTATCTCCATTTGGTTTTGAAGAAACGATGTTAGAAGAAGCAATACATCCTCATACTAAAACTAAAGGAGTTGCTGCATGGTCAAAATCAATTGAAAACGATGAAAATGCATCATTTATAGAAACTATTGAATCAATTGGCAGGGTACCAAATCTATTTTCGCTGTTGAGTTGGGAAAGTGCTCAAATTGCTTTAAAAATTTTAGATCTTTTAAATGACAACAATAACAATATCCTGCTAACATCACAAGGTTTACATTCTTATGAGTTCGATAGCCCAAGAGGAAAAATTAAATTTCATGCCAAAACAAATACTTCAATAGCTCCATTATATAATGCAGAAATCATAGCTAATAATGACGGAAAATGCCAAGTGAGATTAGATGGAGCGATATTGGATGCAGCTACAGAATTTGAGACAATGACACAACTTCAACTGGACAACATCTCATCAGCCTGGTACAATAGTTATACATGTATATAAAATGGAAAAGCAAAAAAAAATACTTGTACTATGTGGCGGAAAATTCGCATTTCAATCATTGCAGGTACTTGCCTATGAAAAATTTTTATGTGGTGTGGGTATTGGTAAAGGAAGTGATCTAATAACAGATGCCTTTGAAAGAGAATCTGAAGATAATGGGATGGCTTTTAAATCTTTTCCGGATAAAAAAAGCGTCAAAGATATGAGGGTTTGGTTAGATGAAGTAAAGCCGGATTATATTTTTTGCATATCCTTTCCTTTTTTAATTCCTGAAGAGGTTTTGTCTTATGGACATGACAAATTCATCAATTTCCATCCAGGGCCATTACCTCAATATAGAGGGCCAATGCCAATTTTCGAAGTATTGAGAAATCAGGAAAACCATACGGCAATTTGTGCGCACTTAATGAGCAGTGTTTTTGATCAGGGCAATATCATATTTAATGATATTATTCAAATCGAAAATAAAGACAATTACGGTAGACTGACTGTCAAATTAAGTAGCCGCATGGCGCATGTTGTTTTAAATATGGCAAATATGGTACAGTTCGCAAGTAAAATACCAAATCAGCCACAAGACGAATCTGAAGCTTGCTATTTTGAAAAGCCTGATTTTACTGATACTTATATCAATTGGCGAAGAATGGATTCACAAGAAATAACATCTTTAATAAATGCCTGTAATCCCTGGAATATAGGAGCAGATGCAACTTTTCAAGGGGAACAAGTGAAAATTATAGCTGCTTCAGTAGTTGATAAACCTCATAATAATAAACCTTCAGGGATGATTATTTCAATAGACAAAGACAGCAGTATAAATGTTGCCTGTTCAGATGACAAACAAATTGCAATAGAAATAATGAGTACTGATGAAGGAATAATTACCCCAAAACAATTAAACCTACACCGATATTTAATAGGAACGTGTTTCAATTAAAAATTAATTAATCAATAAAAGAGAAAACTTCAAAATAATAACCCTTTAAATAAGTTAGACATGAGAAAGAAAATTACTTTACTAATAATGTTATGCCTGTTTTGCATGAATGGGTATGCGCAAAATCCTTTCTGGAGCGATACCTTCGAGGACGCAGGTGCGCCTTCCAGTGGTACTAGAAATGTCGCTTCGGCATTTACAACAAGTGCCGATAGACTTTTCAATCGAACCAATGCTGCAGGAGTAAGTATAGTAGGAGCAGCAGTTGTAGGTACTTCGTATGTATATTCAGGTATTGAGGGAACTAAATTTTGGGCTGGAGAAGATACTGATAATGGAGCCACAGTTACAACAGCGAATGTTTTGAAAACAATAACCTGGACTATTAATATTTCAGGTAAATCCAATATTAAATTGAAAGGTCTTTTTGCTGCCGGTAATACAACTGGTGGCGGCTATGAAAATGGAAGTGCTTCCTCTACAGGAGTAAATGACTATATGTCAATGCAATATAGCATAGACGGAGGATCAATTCAAAATTTATTGAGCTTTTATCCTTTAGCCAATGCTGCAACCAATTTATTTCCTGATAATAATTTTGATGGGAATGGAGACCCTGCAACAACAGCTTTAAATAATACATTCACAGAATTCACAGGAAATGTTGCTGGAACCGGTAGCACTTTGACCCTATATATGAATATGTCAATGACTGGTTCAGCCGAAGAAGTGGCAATCGACAACTTGAGGTTAATAGAAGTACCTTCTACAGTAGCTCCAACGGTTAGTACAGCCGCTGCAACTCAAATTGGCGGATCACAAGCTACGCTAGGAGGAAATGTAACTGTTAATGGAGGTGATCCAGTTATAGCACGTGGAATCGTATGGGCTACAACAAGCAACCCAACACTTTCTAATAATGTCTCTGCTAACGGATCCGGTGATGGTATTTTTAGTGGTACTGTAGCCGGTTTCCCTCCTTCAACACTAATCCATTATAGAGCCTATGCTACTAATGGAATAGGAACAAGCTATGGTGCTGACCTTACTTTTACTACTGCTGCTGCTTTAGGTACATCAGCTACATCACAAACCAATATAGCATGTAATGGTGCAACTAATGGATCTGCTTCGGTAACTGCTTCAGGTGGTTCGGGCGGATATACTTATTCATGGTCTCCTACAGGTGGCACAGGATCTACAGCTACAGGACTTGCGGCAGGTAGTTATACCCTAACAATTACAGATAATGTGGGTGAAAGTATAATAAGAAATTTTTCTATTATACAACCTGCAACAGCTTTAGCTGTTACTCCAGCTTCACAAACTAATATAGCTTGTTTTGGAGGATCAAACGGATCAGCTTCTGTTAATACTCCAACCGGAGGAACTCCTGGATATACTTACAATTGGGCACCGGGAAATCCAGCAGGAGATGGAACAGCAAGCGTGACGGGATTAACTGCCGGTACTTATACAGTAACTGTGACAGATGCAAATGGATGCGCGGCAACTCAGTCTTTCACAATAACCCAACCTGTTTCGGCTTTAGCTGTAACAGCTTCTTCACAAACTAATATTGCCTGTTTTGGAGGGGCAAGCGGATCGGCTACCGTTAATACGCCGACTGGTGGAACTCCTGGATATACTTACAATTGGACACCGGGAAATCCAGCAGGAGATGGAACAGCAAGCGTGACGGGATTAACTGCCGGTACTTATACAGTAACCGTAACCGATGCAAATGGATGCACGGCAACTCAGTCTTTCACAATAACCCAACCTGTTTCGGCTTTAGCTGTAACACCTTCTTCACAAACTAATATTGCCTGTTTTGGAGAGGCAAGCGGATCGGCTACCGTTAATACGCCGACTGGTGGAACTCCTGGATATACTTACAACTGGACTCCGGGAAATCCAACAGGAGACGGAACGGCGAGCGTTACGGGATTGAGTGCAGGAACTTACACTGTAACTGTAACCGATGCAAACGGATGCAGTGCAACTCAGTCTTTCACAATAACCCAACCTGCTTCTGCTCTTAGTACTGCTACAGGTGGCGGACAAACCAACGTATCTTGTAATGGCGGAACAAACGGAACAGCCTCTGTTTCTCCTTCAGGTGGAACTCCTGGATACACTTATTCATGGTCTCCTGCAGGCGGAACGAGCGCAACAGCTTCAGGACTTTCTGCCGGAACTTATACCGTAACGGTTACGGATGCCAATGGATGTACTGCAACTCGCACTTATACCATTACTCAACCTAATGTTATCAGTACAGCAGCAGGATCTCAAACCAACGTATCTTGTAATGGCGGAACAAACGGAACAGCCTCTGTTTCTCCTTCAGGTGGAACTCCGGGATACACTTATTCATGGGCTCCCTCTGGCGGAACTGCTGCAACAGCTTCAGGACTTGCTGCAGGAACTTATACCGTAACGGTTACGGATGCCAATGGATGTACGGCAACTCGTACTTATACCATTACTCAACCTAATGTTATCAGTACAGCAACAGGATCTCAAACCAACGTATCTTGTAATGGCGGAACAAACGGAACAGCCTCTGTTTCTCCTTCAGGTGGAACTCCGGGATACACTTATTCATGGTCTCCTGCAGGCGGAACTGCTGCAACAGCTTCAGGACTTGCTGCAGGAACTTATACCGTAATGGTTACGGATGCCAATGGATGTACGGCAACTCGTACTTATACCATTACTGAACCAGCTGCATTAATTTCAACAGCTACACTAGCTGGAGGAACAATAACTGCTGACCAGGCTGGTGGCTCATATCAATGGATTCAATGTCCTGCAACTATATTAGTTGGTGAAAACGGGCAATCATACACACCAACAACTATCGGCTCTTATGCGGTTGTTATAACAATTGGATCATGTAGTACTATCTCATCATGTATTCTTGTAAATACTTTAGCCAATCCTAATTTTGAAGAAAAAGCTAAATTTATAATGTATCCAAATCCAAGTAAAGGCATTGTAAGCATAGAATCCGATCATGATAGTGATTTAAACATTACTAATCAATTGGGACAAACAATTAAAACAGCAAAAGTAAGTTCTGATACAATTAATACAATTAATATCGAAAGTTTTGCAGACGGTATCTATTTTATTACAGAAAAGAAAGGCAGCAAACTAGTTACCCACAAATTAATTTTGAAAAAATAATTCCAAAAGGTTTTATTAATTCTTTAAACTCAAAAGGGAAAAATCTAATGATTTTTCCCTTTTTTTATTGTAAATTTTATTTAAAGATTTAATGCTTGGTTAAAACGGTACATCACTATCATCGTCGTCATCATTCAGGTTACTTCCGAAAGCCTCATTCGCAGAAGGAAGATTTTTAGTAATAAACGGGTTATCATCGTGATTCATTTTAGATGGTAAATCATCATAACTACCTGAAAAATCATCAAGATTATCAAATTTACCAAGATGTCCGATAAATTTTAGTCGAACGTTTTCTATACCACCATTACGGTGTTTCGCTATCATAATTTCTGCCTGACCAGTTGTTGGCGAAGCTTCATCATCATCCCATTCGTCAATTTTGTAATATTCTGGTCGATACAAAAATGAAACAATATCAGCATCCTGCTCAATTGCTCCAGATTCACGAAGATCAGACAATAAAGGACGTTTACTGGATCCACGTGTTTCAACAGCACGCGATAACTGCGAAAGTGCAATTACCGGAACGTTTAGCTCTTTTGCCAAAGCTTTTAAGTTTCGGGAAATTGTTGAGATCTCCTGCTCACGATTTCCTCCTCCTTTATTATTTCCTCCGGCAGTCATCAATTGCAAATAATCAACAATAATGATTTTAATACCGTGTTGGGAAACTAAACGACGACATTTTGCTCTTAAATCAAAAATAGAAAGTGATGGAGTATCATCAATAAACAAGGGTGCTTTTTCTAAGTTTTTCACTTTAGTACTCAACATTTCCCATTCATGAGGCTCTAATTTACCAGTACGCAATTTCTCTGATGACAATCCTGTTTCTGATGAAATCAACCTTGTAATCAACTGAACCGAAGCCATTTCCAAAGAAAACAATGCTACTGGATGTCCAAAATCAATAGCAATATTCCTAGCCATTGAAAGTACAAATGCGGTTTTCCCCATTGCTGGTCTTGCAGCAATAATAATTAAATCACTTGGCTGCCATCCGGAAGTAAGCTTATCTAAATTAGTAAAACCTGTTTCAACACCACTCAAACCTTCTTGTTTCGCAATTTCTTCAATACGTTTTTTTGCCTGAAGCACTAAACTCTGTGCTGTCTCAGAACTACGCTTAATGTTTCCTTGTGTAACTTCGTATAATTTTGATTCGGCCTGATCTAATAAATCAAATACATCTGTTGTTTCATCATAAGAAGCTTCGATAATTTCCGTAGAAATTCGAATCAAACTTCTTTGAATAAATTTCTGAAGAATAATACGAGAGTGAAATTCAATATGCGCCGAAGAAGCAATTTTTTGCGTAAGCTGAATTAAATAAAAATCTCCTCCTACTAAATCTAATTTTCCATTTTTCCTCAATTGTGCCGAAACAGTCAATAAGTCAATTGGCTGCGTATCGGTAAAAAGTTGAACGATTGCTTCAAAAATATATTTATGAGCATCTTTATAAAAAGCATCAGCCTGTAAAATATCAATTACATCATCAACCCCTTTTTTATCAATCATCATCGCACCAAGAACAGCTTCCTCCAAATCAAGTACTTGCGGCTGAAGTTTTCCTTTTTCTAAACTGATAATTGTGGTTTTTTCAACCTTTACAGGGTTTATATTTTTGAAATTTTCCATATTGCGAAAGTAACGAAATTTAAAAAAAGATTACTATCTAGTTATAAGTAATAATTGTTTATAAATAAGTGTTTTTTGTTCATAACCAAAAAAAAATCCGAAACGATAAGGCTTCGGATTTGAATTCGTTTTTAATTAATTTATTCTTTATACTCGCCCATATTACTGTATTTGTCCATTCTTTGGGCAATTAAGTCGGCTGTTGATAAATCTTTTAATTCGTTATATCCTTTGGTAATATATTCCGCTACGGTTTTAAAAGTAGTTTCTCTGTCATAATGTGCTCCGCCAAGTGGTTCCGGAATAACATCATCAACTAATTTTTGTCTTTTCATGTCAGACGAAGTCAATTTCAAAGCATCAGCTGCACGTTCTTTATATTCCCAGCTTTTCCATAAAATTGAGGAACATGATTCCGGAGAAATTACAGAATACCAGGTGTTTTCTAACATATATACTTTATCTCCAACACCAATTCCTAAAGCTCCACCAGAAGCACCTTCACCCACAATAATGGTAATAATTGGTACTTTCAAACGAACCATCTCAAAAATATTTCTTGCAATAGCTTCTCCCTGTCCTCTTTCTTCAGCTTCCAATCCTGGATATGCTCCCGGAGTATCAATTAAAGTCAAAACCGGAATACCAAACTTCTCTGCCATTTTCATCAAACGCAAAGCTTTACGATATCCTTCAGGATTTGCCATACCAAAATTACGGTATTGACGGGTTTTTGTGTTATATCCTTTTTGTTGGCCTACGATCATAAACGATTGTCCGTTTACTTTTCCCAAACCACCCACCATCGCTTTATCATCTTTAAAGCCTCTGTCTCCATGAAGCTCTAAAAAAGTATCTCCGCAAATAGCTCTGATATAATCTAAAGTATAAGGTCTGTTAGGGTGCCTTGACAATTGAACACGTTGCCATGCCGTAAGATTTTTGTATATATCCCTTTTAGTTTGTTCTAATTTTTTGTTGATTTCCTTACAGGTTGGCGCTACGTCAACATCAGATTCTTTTCCAATTATAACACACTTTTGTAACTGTTCTTCAAGTTCTTTGATTGGAAGCTCAAAATCTAAATATTCCATGGATTTTTGAATTTTGTTTTTAAATCGAACCGCAAATATAAAAATATTATATCATTGGAGAAGTGAATTGTTATTTAAACTATGAAAATGTAATTAAAAAATAAGGTAAATATTACACTTTCTTTTTATTTTGATAATGCTTAAAAACGCCATTTAAAATAACTGTAATTACAATTATCAGGGCGCCAATATAAAACTCAGTACTCATTTTTTCTTTTCCTCCCAAAATAAAATAGGCCAGCATAATTCCGTATACAGGCTCTAAATTAGTGGTTAACATTACAGTATATGGTGTTAATTTCTGCATAACTTTTACAGAAGCTGTAAACGCATAAGCCGTACAAACGGAAGCTAAAACGAGTAATAAAATCCAATTGTTTATTGACATGGTGAAAAAATCATCATTGAATTTACCCTGTACCAAAAAATAAATGGTTATAAAGAAAACCCCGGCACCAAATTCATAAAATGTAATTACTGAAGGCTCATGATCTGAAATCAATTTTCCGTTCATTAGAGTAAATAAAACTCCTAAAATAATAGAAGCTAAAGCGTAATACATTCCGTTTAGATATTTTACTTCAACCTGCATAATCAAAGCTAAACCTCCAATGATTATTAATCCGAAGAAAACTTCGTACCACAATATCTTTCTTCCATAAAAAAGCGGTTCTAACAACGATGCAAAAAAAGCACCCAAGGAAAATATCGAGAGTGTTATTGAAACATTAGAAACATGAATAGCTTTAAAAAAGAAAATCCAATGAAGCGCAATCAGCAATCCTACAAAAATTAATTTGGCAAAAGAATGTGCTGATATTACAAAAGACTGTTTTTTATATACTATAAAAGCAGCCAGAAAAACTCCGGCAAGAAGCATTCTGAACCAAACTAAATTTTCAGCATCAATCGTGATTAAAGCGCCTAAAATAGCCGTAAAACCCCAGATAAAAACAATCAAATGAAGATTTAAATAACTTTTTAAATTATCGTTTCGCATTACGTAATAAGTAAACTGCCAGAATTCCGAAAACAATGTTCGGAAACCAAACAGCTAATAAAGGTGAAAAAGTAGATTTTTCGGCAAGAGTACCGAATATTTTATCAAAAAAGACAAATGAAAACGCAATAGCAATTCCTATTGCAAGGTTAGTTCCCATTCCGCCACGACGCTTCATAGCCGAAACTGCCACAGCAATAATAGTCAGAATAAAAGCAGAAACCGGTACACTGTATTTTTTATAAAGCACTACCAAATAAGTATTAATATTTCCGGAGCCTCTTTTTCTTTCTTTTTCAATAAAATCATACAATTTTCCAAGTGAAAGCGTTTCAGCAATATAAACTACCGGAGTTAAATCGGCCAGTTCAAACTTAAAGTGAACCTTTTTTTCCGGGGATTTTTCAATTTTATCACTTAATTCACCAAGAGTTCTTTTAGTATAGTCATACAATATGTAGGTCTTTAATTTTGGATCCCATTTAATACGACTGGCCGTAATTTTATATGTCAGTTTGTCTTTTTCAAAATGCTCTAATGAAAAATTAAAAGCCGTTTTTGATTCCTCGTTAAAACTATTTACAAAGATAAAATCGTTATCATTAAGTTGTCGGTAAACATTGGTGTTTTCACCCCGCATCAGCTGTTTTCCGTTTCCTTTTAAATACGTATATCTGAAATTATTAAAGCCTTCACTTGCAGCAGGCACAATAAAAAATCCCATCACCAATATAAAAGTAGAAACAATTGTAGCTCCAATAATAAAAGGCCTTAAAAAACGTGTAAACGAAATTCCGGAACTTA
>Ga0247810_10001257_pt1 | contig 16701 bp, 16 predicted proteins | sample UWRJL119311C1_FD_179918 | JGI IMG/M metagenome (GOLD analysis project Ga0247810, IMG submission 179918) | Plant litter microbial communities from Arlington Agricultural Research Station in Wisconsin, United States - UWRJ-L119-311C-1 | ecosystem: Environmental > Terrestrial > Plant litter >...
CCGTCGGCGTCGTCGGGGCCGTCGGCGTCGTGCCGACCGTCGTCGGGCCGACCGTGCCGGGGCCGCAGACGAGGGTGCTGCTCGAGGAGGTCGAGTTGGACGTCGACCCGGTGCTCGTGTTCGGGGCCGCATCGACGTTCTTGAGGACGCAGTTGGAGAGACCGCCGACGGTACCCGGAGTGGTGATCACGACCGGCACGGTGATGTAGATGATCTTCGTCTCGGGGACGACCACGACCTCCTCCGGCACGAGCACCTCGGGCTCGACGACCAGCGGTGCGCCCGGCGGCGGGGTCGGGCCGACGAAGGGGGCCGGCTCCGGCAGCGTCACGGTCGCCGTGATGGCGTAGGTGGGCGTGGGGTCGCTCAGCAGGATTCCCGACGCTACGACAGCGGGCACCACGACAGCCACGATCGCGCCCCGGAGGAGGGATCGCGACAGGTACCGCGGTGCGGTACGAGGTCGGGCCATGGTGGGAAGTCCAGCGTCCAAGCGGCGTGCGAAAGCTCGCGGGATCGAGCGGCCGCGGGGCCTCGCCTCGAACGACGGCCAACCGGGTGAGACATCAGTACAACATGAGCCCTCGACAAAAACAAGGCAGTCTGTAACGTTTTACCCGCAAAGTGGGGGCACGGCCGATCTCAGTCGAAGGGTCGCCAGACGACCACTTCGTTGGCCTTGTGGGCCCGGGTACCTGCTTTGAGCGAGACCACGTCGCCCGCAGTGCTCGACGCGAACACGCGTCGGCCCGGGCGGTTGAGCAGCTCCTCCGCGAGGGCGTGCTCCAGTTCGCGCATGCGACCACGCAGAGCGGTCACCTCGTTCTCGAGGGCGAGGATGCGCGCGATCCCCGTGAGGTTGAGTCCTTCGGCGGAGAGCGCCGCGATCTCGCGCAACTGCGCCACGTCCCGCATCGAGTAGCGGCGGGACTTCCCCGCCGTGCGGGTGGGGCTGACGAGCCCGAGCCGGTCGTACTGCCTCAGCGTCTGCGGGTGCATGCCGGCCAACTCGGCCGCCACGGCGATCGCGAACACCGGGGAGTTCTCGTCCAACTCGGGACTCATCATCAGCCTCTCGCCCTCGCGAGCAGGTCGGAACGCGGGTTCTCGACGGGCATCGCCTTCGCGAAGTCCTCGAGGGCCTTCTGGGCGTCGCCCGGCAGGTGGCTCGGCACCGCGACCTGCACGGTCGCGAGCAGGTCACCGACGCCCTTGGGCGTGGTCACCCCGCGGCCCTTCACGCGGAGCACCCGCCCGGAGGGCGTTCCCGGCGCCACACGCAGTTTGACCGGGTCACCGCCCAGGGTGGGCACCTCGATGGTCGCGCCGAGCACCGCCTCCACGAAGGTGACGGGGACGTCGACGCGCAGGTGCAGACCCTCGCGCTCGAAGACCGGGTGCTTGCGCACCTCGACCGTCAGCACGAGGTCTCCGGGCTGCCCACCGTCCTGGCTGGGCTCACCCTTCCCCTTGACCTTGATCTTCTGGCCGTCGGCGACCCCCTGGGGGATCTTCACACTGATCGTGCGGCCGCCGGCCTGCTCGAGTTTGACGGTGTCGCCCTTGATCGCGGTCTCGAAGTCGAGACCGACCTGAGCCGACAGGTCACGTCCGCGGGACGGCCCGCCGAATCCCTGGAAACCACCGCTGGACTGCCCGAACATGCCCCCGAAGATGTCCTCGAAACCACCCCCGGCCTGCCCACGACGGCCACCGCCGCCGGGCTGGCCGAACATGCCACCGAACACGTCCTCGAAGCCGCCGGGCTGGCCGGGGCGGCCGCCCGCGCTGAAGCGCGCGCCGCCACCCATCGCCCGAACCTGGTCGTACTCCCGACGCTGTTCGGTGTCCGAGAGCACCGAATAGGCCTCGCTGATCTCCTTGAAGCGCGCCTCCGCCTTCGCGTCACCCGGGTTGGAGTCCGGGTGGTACTGCCGCGCGAGCTTGCGGTACGTCTTCTTGAGGTCCGCGTCCGAGGTGTCCTTGCCCACGCCGAGAACGGCGTAGAAGTCCTTCTCGAACCAGTCCTGGCTTGCCATGCCGGCCTCCTAGGACTCGGGGGAGGAGACGGCCACCTTCGCAGCGCGCACCAGGCGGTCGCCGAGGGCGTAGCCGGTCTCGATCACGTCGTGCACCGTCTCGACCTCGACCTCGGCGGAGGGCAGGTGCACGACCGCCTCGTGGAAGTGCGGGTCGAAGGGCTCGCCGACGACACCGACCGACCGCAGTCCGTAGCGCTCGAAGCTGCCGCGGATCTTGGTCGCCACGATCTCGAGGGGGCTACCCTCCAGGTCGCCGTGCTTCTCGGCGCGCGCGAGGTCGTCGAGCGCGGGAAGCAGCGAACGGATGACCTCGGCGACGACCGCCTCGCGGTTGGCGACACGGTCACGCTCGACGCGCGTCCGGAAGTTGACCAGCTCGGCCTGGGCCCGCGCCGCCTGCTCGCGGTAGTCCGCGACCAGGTCGTTCGCGGCGGCGTCGAGGAGGGCCTCGTCGTCGGCGCTCAGCGGCTCGGCCGCCTCCGCGGAGTCGAGGGTGTCCCCCGACTCCGCGGCGGTCTGCTCGCCGTCCGTCGCCTCGGCATCGGTCGCCTCGGTGTGAGTCGCCTCCGCGTCGGTCGCCTGCTCAGGAGTCTCCTCAGGAGTCTCCTCCGGCTCCTTCTTCGAGTCGTCGGTCATTACTTTTTGTCGTCCTCGTCCTCGACGACCTCGGCGTCGACGATGTCCTCGTCGTTCGCCGCGGCCTCGGGGGCCTCGTCACCGGTACCGGCAGACGCCGTCTCGCTCTGGGCGTAGAGGGCTTCGCCGATGCGCTGCTGGCTCTCGCCGAGCTTGTCGGCAGCGGTCTTCACCGCGGCCTCGTCGTCACCCGCGAGGGCCGTCTTCAGCTCGTCGACGTCGGCCTGGACCTCGGTCTTGACGTCCTCGGGCAGCTTGTCCTCGTTGTCCTTGATGAGCTTCTCGGTCGAGTAGGCGAGCTGCTCGGCCGTGTTGCGCACCTCGGCGGCCTCGCGACGCGCCTTGTCCTCGGCGGCGTGCTCCTCGCCCTCGCGGACCATGCGCTCGATGTCCTCCTTGGAGAGACTCGAGCCACCCGTGATGGTGATGGATTGCTCCTTGCCGGTGCCCTTGTCTTTCGCGCTCACCTGGACGATGCCGTTGGCGTCGATGTCGAAGGTGACCTCGACCTGCGGGATCCCACGGGGCGCGGGGGCGATGCCCTGCAGCTCGAAGGTGCCGAGAGCCTTGTTGTCACGCGTGAAGTCACGCTCGCCCTGGAAGACCTGGATCGCGACAGAGGGCTGGTTGTCGTCCGCCGTCGTGAAGGTCTCGCTGCGCTTGGTCGGGATGGCCGTGTTGCGCTCGATGAGCTTCGTCATGATGCCGCCCTTGGTCTCGATACCGAGGCTCAGGGGGGTGACATCGATGAGCAGCACATCCTTGCGCTCACCCTTGAGGACACCGGCCTGGAGGGCGGCGCCGACGGCGACCACCTCATCCGGGTTGACGCCCTTGTTGGGCTCCTTGCCACCGGTGAGGCTCTTCACCAGGTCGACGACCGCGGGCATGCGGGTCGAGCCACCGACGAGGACCACGTGGGCGACCTCGTTGATGGAGACACCCGCCTCCTTGATGACGTCCTGGAAGGGCTTCTTGGTGCGCTCGAGGAGGTCCTTGGTGAGCTCCTCGAACTTGGCGCGGGTCAGCGTCTCGTCGAGGTTGGCCGGGCCGTTCTCGGTGAGCGAGAGGTAGGGCAGCTGGATGCTGGTGGACGCGGAGCTCGAGAGCTCCTTCTTCGCCTGCTCCGCGGCCTCCTTGAGGCGCTGCTTGGCGATCTTGTCCTTCGAGACGTCGACGCCCGTCGACTCCTTGAAGCGGGTCGCGAGGTAGTCGACGACGCGCTGGTCCCAGTCGTCTCCACCGAGGCGGTTGTCACCGGCGGTGGCGCGCACCTGGATCGTGGAGAAGTCGTCGTCCTTGCCCACCTCGAGGAGGGAGACGTCGAAGGTTCCGCCACCGAGGTCGAAGACCAGGATGAGCTCGTCGGCCTTGCCCTTGTCGAGGCCGTAGGCAAGGGCAGCGGCGGTCGGCTCGTTGATGATGCGGAGGACGTTGAGGCCGGCGATCTCACCGGCGTCCTTCGTGGCCTGGCGCTCGGCGTCGTTGAAGTAAGCCGGGACGGTGATGACCGCGTCGGTCACGCTCTCGCCGAGGTACTGCTCCGCGTCGCGCTTGAGCTTCGCGAGGGTACGGGCCGAGATCTCCTGCGGCGTGTACTTCTTGCCGTCGACGTCGGTCGTCCAGGTGGTGCCCATGTGGCGCTTGACGCTCGAGATGGTGCGGTCCACGTTGGTGACGGCCTGGCGCTTCGCGGTCTCGCCGACGAGAACGTCGCCGTCCTTGGTGAAGGCCACGATCGACGGGGTGGTGCGGAAGCCCTCCGCGTTGGCGATGACCGTGGGCTCGCCGCCCTCGAGGACCGCGACCACGGAGTTCGTCGTACCGAGGTCGATACCTACTGCTCTTGCCATTGTCTGGTGTTCCACTTTCTGCTGGGGAGCGCGTGTACTTGAGTCGCGCTGTATCAAGTTTGAAACCTGCGTCACCGCGTGTCAAGTCGCCCCGCTGAAAGTTGAGTGGGAACGGCTCAAGCCTGCGGCTACCGCCCGTTCACCCCTCGGCACTAGCGTGAACCGCATGACGGACAAGAAGATCCCGACGACCGCGAACACCCTCGCCGTCGGCGTCGTAGGCCTCGACCTCCAGGCGGACAAGGTCGTCCCCCGCAAGCAGGTCTTCGCGTGGGCGCTGTGGGATTGGGCCACCCAGCCCTTCAATACCGTGATCCTGACATTCGTCTGGGTCCCGAGCTTCCTGACCTCGTACTTTTTCCTCGACCCGGCCCTGGCGGCGAGTGGTGTTCTTCCGGACGGGACGCGGATCGACTGTGATACGGCGGCAAACGCGGCGCTCGCCTACTGCGGCGGACTAGGGCAGCTGGCAATCCATCTCGGGTGGGGCGTGACGGCCGCCGGGATATTGATCGCACTCCTCGCCCCGGTCATGGGTCAACGCGCAGATGCCGGGGGGAAGCAGAAGCTCCAGCTCGCGATCTTCACAGCCCTCCTGATCGCAGCCCAGCTCGGCATGCTCTTCGTGGAGGGCACGCCCGACTTCTTCTGGCTCGGTGTCTCGTTGATCGCCGTGGCCAGCGTCTTCAGTGAGATCGCGAACGTCAGCTACAACGCCATCCTCGTGTCGGTCGCCACCCCGAAGAACATCGGTCGCGTGTCCGGTCTCGGGTGGGGCTTCGGGTACCTGGGCGGGATCATCGCGCTGGCGGTGGTCGTCGGCCTCATCCTCAGCGGAGTGCTCGACGGCGCCGAGCCCATCACCTTCCAGATGATCGGACTCGGCTCCGCCCTCTGGACCGTCGCCTTCGTCCTGCCCATCTTCCTGACGGTTCCCGAACCTCCCCGACTGCGCGAGATTGCACGGGTCAACTTCTTCCGGAGCTATGTCGAGCTCTTCCACAGCATCGTGCGTCTCTGGCGCACCGCGCGGCACACCTTCTGGTTCCTTCTCGCGAGCGCCGTCTACCGGGACGGCTTGTCGGCCGTGTTCATCTTCGGCACGGTGATCGCCGGCCAGGTCTTCGGCTTCGGCTTCACCGATCTGGTGATCCTGGGGATCGTGCTCAACCTGGTGGCCGGTGTCTCGACGATCCTCGCGGGACGCCTGGACGATCGATTCGGGCCCAAGCCGATCATCCTCATCGCGATCGGCGGCCTGGTCATCTGCTGCCTCGTCGTCTTCTTCGGTGCGCCCCTCGGCAAGCCGCTCTTCTGGGGAGCGGGCATCCTTCTGGCGGTGTTCGTCGGGCCCGCTCAGGCCGCCTCACGATCCTTCCTCGCTCGCGTCACGCCTGCCGGGTACGAGGGCGAGATCTTCGGCCTGTACGCGACCACGGGTCGCGCGACCGGTTGGATGGCCTCGCTTCTCTGGGGTGTGTTCATCGCGCTAGCGGCGAATCAGACCTTGTTCGGGATCCTGGGGATCGCAGCGGTTCTGGTCATCGGCTTCGCCCTGCTCTGGTTCGTGAAGGCGCCACCCATTCGTCGCGAGATCTAAGAACCCGCGAGTTACCACTTTCCGGGGGTGCAACGGGCCCGAGCGCTCCACAGACCCCCGGAAACTGGTAACTCGCGGAGGGGGTCGCGGGGTGCGGGGCGCCGGGCGTAGGGTCGGGCCATGAGCGAGCAGCGACCGATCGGGTTCTGGCTGAAGCTCGTGGACCGGCTCATCGACGAGCAGTTCGCGGGCACCCTCGACGAGCACGGGGTGACCAGACGCCAGTGGCAGCTCATGAGCGTGCTCGCCCGCAATCCCGCGAACGTCGCGGAACTGGACGCGGCCGTCGCGCCCTTCCTCGAGACCGGCGGAGAGTCGTCCGCCGAGCACCTGACCGAGCTCATCGAAAGCGGCTGGGTGGATGCGACGAGTGAGGCCTACGAGCTGACCGACCGCGGCCGACTCGCCTTCGACCGGCTCGGGGAGGTGGTCGCCGCCAATCGCGCGACGATCACCGACGGCGTCCCGCAGCCCGACTACGACGCGACCGTCGCCGTGCTCGAGCGCATGGCCCGCAACCTCGGCCACACCGCCTGACTTTCGTAAAACAGGAATCCGCGGGCCGAAAGGTCCGCAATGGCAGCAAATCCTGCCCTCACGGGCCCATATTCCTGTTTTACGAAAGCGCGAACCAGATGAGCAGCATCGTCACGAGGAAGCCCGTCGCGAAGTTGAGCCACAGGAACCGCTTCCACCCGCGGTTCGCCTCCTCCGCCCGCTCGTCCGTGATGTTCCAGTAGACGGCGCAGCTGACGGCGTAGGGCAGGGCGAGCAGCGCGGCCAGCGGCCCCGGCCACTCGCTGAGCAGGAGCAGGACACCGGCCAGCACGTATGCCCCGACGCTGAGCCGTACGGTCAGGCGGGCACCGAAGACGGTCGCGATCGACGCGAGGCCGCCCTCGCGATCGGCAATCACATCCTGCACGGCGCCGAAGGCGTGTGACGCAAGGCCCCAGAGGAAGAAGGCCCCGAGCACGGCCCACAGTTGCGGCGTGAAGGTCGCGCCCGCCAGCACGAGTCCGTAGACGGCGGGGGAGACGAAGTGGGTGCTGCTCGTGAACGAGTCGAGCACCGGCTTCTCCTTGAAGCGCAGGCCCTTCGCCGAGTAGGCGACCACGGCGAACACCGAGATCGCGAGGACGAGCCACGACAGCGGGGATCCGACCACCACGAGGTAGATGAGGAACGGGACGTTCGTGACGATCGCCGCCACGATCGTCGGCCGGTGCATGCTCGTGTCGAGGACGGCACCCTCGACGCCGCCCTTGCGCGGATTGCGGAGGTCCGACTCGTAGTCGAAGACGTCGTTGATCCCGTACATCGCCAAGTTGTAGGGGATGAGGAAGTACAGCGTCCCGATCACGAGCGTCAGGTCGATGCCGCTCGCGAGCACGTAGGCGGCCGCGAAGGGGAAGGCCGTGTTCACCCAGCTCAGCGGTCGACTGGAGACGAAGAGCGCCTTAATCATTCCGCCTCCGCGCCGGCAGTAGGTTCCACACGGTCGGCAGCAGCACGACCGCGGCGATCGCATACGCGAAGTCCTCGAGGGGGGCGATCCCGATGAAGGCCCCACTGATCCGGGATGGGTCGTAGCCGACCAGGCCGACCCCGATCATCACGTTGTCGAAGACGGCGGTCAGGATCAGGAGGCCGATGAGCGTCACGGCGACGGCCCGCCACCGCGGCGCACGGCGTGCGATCGCGGCGATCACGACCACGGCGACGACCACCGCGAGGAAGACGGCGTTGAGCAGCCAGTACGTCACGACCGCACCTCCGACCTGCGGGTGAGAAGGCCGTACACGTTCATCGTCACGTAGCAGAGCAGGGTCAGGAAGAAGAGCTCCTCGACCGGCAGCTCCGGGGCGACCTGCAGGCCGGTCATGAACGAGGTCTCGCCGCGGAAGAAGATACCGAGACCGATGCCGAACAGATCCCAGACGACGAAAAAGACGATCCCGACGACGAGCACGATCGCCGCACGCAGGGCGTCTCGCCAGAAGAACAGCCTCCACCGTCGGTCGATCAGCACCATCCCGGTGATCGAGATGGCGAGCGCCACCAGGTAGAGGATCCCCATGTCAGCGCAGCGGTTCGGGCAACGGCCCGGCCGAGGTGTCGCCGCGGAGCCGCTTGACCAGCACTTCGGCGCTGATCAGGCACATGGGCAGGCCGATGCCGGGGATGGTGGACCCGCCGACGTAGTACAGCCCCTTCACCTTGCGGGACTTGTTGCCTGCGCGGAAGAAGGCGCTCTGCTTGAGGGTGTGCGCCGGGCCGAGGGCGGTGCCCTGCCAGGCGTTGAGGTCGCTGGCGAAGTCGCCGGGCGCGACGGTGCGGCGCACCGTCACGCGGGAGGCGAGGTCCTCGACGCCCGTCCACTCCGCGATCTGGGCGATGACGCGGTCGCCGAGCGCCTCCACGTCGGGGTCGCCGCCCTTGCCGATGCCGGGGTCGGCCGGGACGGGGACGAGCACGAACAGGTTCTCGTGCCCCGCGGGGGCGGTCGCCTGGTCGATGCCGCTCGGCTTGCAGATGTAGAGGGAGGCCGGCTCCGGGACCGTCGGGTTGCGCTTGTCGAAGATGGCTGTGAATCCGCGCTTCCAGTCCTTCTGGAAGAGCAGCGTGTGGTGCTCGAGCTGGGGGAGCGAACCCTCGACGCCCAGGTAGAGCAGCAGCGCGCCGGGGCCCGGCGTGCGGCGGTCCCAGTAGGACTGGGGGAAGGTGCGCTGGTTGCCGGTGAGCAGCTGCGTCTCGGTGTGGTGCAGGTCGGCGGCGGAGACCACGATGTCGGCGGCGATCCGCTCCTGTGCACCGCCCAGTTGGTACTCGACCCCCTGCGTGACGAAGTGGTCGACCATGATGCGGGTGGCGCGGGCGCCGGTGACGATGGTCACGCCCTCCTTGCGGGCGAGCGCGGCGATGGTCTCGATGAGGCGGGTGAAGCCGCCCATCGGGTACCGCACGCCGTCCTCCATGTCGAGGTGCGACATGAGGTGGTACATGCTCGGCGTCTTGTAGGGGGAGGAGCCGAGGAAGACGGCCGGGTAGCCGAGGATCTGCCGGAGGGCCCGGTTGCGCACCGTGCGGCCGACCTTGCGGGACAACGGCTCGAGCAGCAGGCGCATGAAGGTACCGGCGCGGCGGCGCACCTCCTTCGAGAAGGCGGGGCCGAGTCGCTGGAAGCTCGTGTAGAGGAAGTTGCGGGTCGCGAGCTCGTAGGTCTCCTTCGCCGACTTCAGGTACTTGTCGAGCTTGGCGCCCGAGCCCCGCTCGACCGACTCGAACATGTCGAGGTTCTCGTCCCGGCTGGCCGAGATGTCGAGCGGTGCGTCGACGCCCTCGAAGTACACGCGGTAGCCGGGGTCGAGCGTCACGAGGGAGAGCTGCTGCTCCGCGCTCGTGCCGAGCAGCTTGTAGAAGTGGTCGAACACCTCGGGCATGAGGTACCAGGAGGGGCCGGTGTCGAAGCGGAAACCGTCCTTCTCCCAGACGCCGGCGCGACCGCCGATCTCGTCCCGCGCCTCGAGCACGGTCACCTCGTGGCCGTCCCGCGCGAGCAGCGCTGCGGAGGCGAGGCCGGCGATGCCGGCCCCGATGATGACGATGCGACTCACTGGGGAAGCCTTCCGCTCGCGGCGGCGACCGCGAGTCTTGCCTTGACGGGGTTGGGCACGCGCACGCGGGTGGTGCGGAGGGTGGCGGCGGGCGTCGCCCGGAGCCGACGGGAGAGTTCGGCGAACAACGACTGCGCGAGGGCGACAGCCCGGCGACTACTGCGGGGGAGGCGGGGGAGGACCGCCGCCGAGACCGCGAGGTCGGCGTCGATGTCGTCGAGCAGCCGCGTCTTCTCCTCCTCGGTGAACGTCTCCACGTTCACGCCGGGGAAGTAGCTGCGGCCGAGCGCGTCGAAGTCGGCGGCGAGATCGCGCAGGAAGTTGACCTTCTGGAAGGCGGCGCCGAGGGCGCGCGCCCCGGTCTCGAGCCCGGGCAGGTCGTCGATGGTCTCCCCCTGCACGAATGCCCGCAGGCACATGAGCCCGACGACTTCGGCGGAGCCGTAGACGTAGCGGTCGAAGGAGGCCTGATCGTGCTCGGTCTCGGTGAGGTCGGCGCGCATGGAGTCGAAGAAGGGCTTCGTCAGCTCCGAGCCGAAGCCCGACTCCCGCGCGGTCAGGGCGAAGGCGTGCACGACGAGGTTGGTGCTGAACCCGATCTCGATCGCCAGCTCGGTCTCGACCTCGAGCGCGTTGAGCGCCTGCCCGGTCTCGAGCAGGGTCAGGCCGGCCTCGGCCCCCGCGCCGTCGACGATCTCGTCGGCTACGCGGACAAGGGCGTAGATGTTCTCGACGTGCTGGCGGACGCCGGCGCCCAACAGGCGTGAGGCGAGGGCGAACGAGGTCGAGTAGCGGTTGATGACGACGCTCGCGGTCTCCTCGGCGACGGAGTCGTAGAGGCGGGCCCGGCTCATCGCACCCGCCCGAGGACGGCGTCGGCGACCGGGTGCAGCTCAGCACGGAGGGCGGGCGGGATGTGCGGCTCGGCCAGGCGGGCGAGCGCGCGGTTCGCGTAGTAGCGGGCGAGACCGTTGGCGAAGTTGCGGGCACCGCTCTTCATGAGCACGGCCCGTACACGGTCGGCCTCCTCCTCGGTGAGGTCGTGCTTGCCGATGAGCGGCTCGATCGCGTCCCACTCGTCGGTGCTCGTGGCGTAGGAGATCATGACGGTGCGCTTGCCCTCGCGGAGGTCGCCGATGGTCGTCTTCCCGGTGTCCGTCTCGGACCCGAACACCCCGAGCACGTCGTCGACGACCTGGTAGGCGATCCCGATCTCGCGACCGAAGTCGCCGAGCGTCGCGATGACCTCGGAGGGCGCCCCGGCGAGGATCGCGCCCGCCTGCAGCGGGCACTCGAAGGTGTAGACGGCCGTCTTGAGGCGCTCCATGTGGAGGATGTCGTCCACCCGCGGCATGTCCAGGGCGGTCGAGAAGTCGACATCGATGAGCTCGCCGGCCGCGGAGGCGAAGAGGGCCTCGTCCATGACCTCGATCAGCTGGAGGCGGATGTCGTCCGCGACGCCGGCCTTGTCGATGAGCCGGTAGGCGTTGAAGAGGGCGAGATCGCCGGCGATGACCGCGGCGGAGAGCCCGGAGTGGGCGGCCTGCGTCGCGGTGGCGCCTCGGGCGATCGCCGCGTCGCGGTAGGTGCCCGAGATGTTGGGGGCGCCGCGACGGGTGAAGTCGTTGTCGATGACGTCGTCGTGGACGATGAGCGCCGTGTGCAGCAGCTCGAAGGCGGCCCCGACACAGGCCGCCGCCTCGAGGTCGGTGCCCCCGAGTGCCTTGTAGGCCGAGATCACCATGCGGGGGCGGAATCGCTTGCCGCCGACGGTGTTGTTCTCGAGGGTCTGCCAGAGCTCCACGTAGGTGGGCCCGAAGGACTCCGCCCGTTTCTTGGCTAGGCTGAAGAACCGCCCGAGAACGGCATCGACGTGGGCCTGACCCGCATCCACACGGCCCGCCTCTGCGGCAGCCACAACCCCGGATGCATCCACTCCACGAGGATAGCGTGACCATGAACCAGTCCCCTGAGCTTGTCACCCTTCTCGATGACGACGGCACCCCGATCGGCGAGGCGGACAAGGCGCTCGTCCACACGACCGACACGGCCCTGCACCTTGCCTTCTCCTGCCATCTGTTCAACGAGGCGGGCGAGGTGCTTCTCACCCGTCGGGCGCTCGCCAAGAAGACCTGGCCGGGCGTCTGGACCAACTCCTTCTGCGGCCACCCCGCCCCGGGGGAGGCGATGGAGGACGCCATCGTCCGGCGTGCTGCGGCCGAGTTGGGTGTCGCGATCGAAGGCCTGGAGGTCGCCCTGCCGGACTTCCGTTACCGGGCCGTGGACGCCTCCGGGATCGTCGAGAACGAGGTGTGCCCCGTCTACCGGGCCCACGTCGCCGGGCCGCTCGCACCGAACCCGGACGAGGTCGTGGAGTGGCAGTGGGTGCGTCCGGACGACCTGCGTGCCGCCGTCACCGCGACGCCGTTCGCGTTCAGCCCGTGGATCGTGCTGCAGCTGGACGCCTGGAGCTACTGACCCTGCACCGGCGTCGGGAGAGTGTCCGCCGCCTCGCGTGGCGCCGCGAGCGGTAGCCACACGACGGCGGTCGTGCCGTGCGTGCCGTCGGACTCCAGGTGCACCGCGCCGCCGAGGCGCTCGGCCAGGCCGCGGGTGATCGCGAGACCCAGACCGGTCCCGGGCACCTGCGCCGCGCTGGCCGCCCGGTAGAAGCGCTCGAAGACCTTCTCCAGGTCCTCCACTGGGATCCCGGGGCCGTCGTCGATCACGCGGATCGTGACGCCGTGCTCCTCGCGCTCCGCGACAAGGCGGACCGTGCCGCCATCGGGGGTGAACTTGACGGCGTTGGAGACGATGTTGGTCAGGATTCGGGCGACCTCCCCCCGCACCGAGTCGATGCTCCCCACCGGAGCCGCGGAGACCACGGTGACGGTCACCCCTCGTCCGGAGGCGAGCGGCACCATGTCCTCGCGAGTCTCGGCGATCAGAGCATCGAGATCGAACTCGGCCACGTCGCGCTGGGTCGACGTGGCCGTCATCCGGCTCGCGTAGAGGAGGTCCTCGACCAAGCCGCTCAGACGACGCACGTTGCGGTGCACGACATCGAGGTACGTCGGCGCCGGCTCCTCGAGCTCGAGGTCCCGCAGCTCGTCGGTGAATCCCACGATGCTGGTGAGCGGAGTGCGCAACTCGTGGCTGACAGCCGCGACGAAGTCCTGCTGCTGGCGGCCCAGCTCCTGCAGCCGGTCGACGATGGCCCGCTCGTTCTCGAGGGCGTTCGCAAGCGCGGTCGCCGCCCGGGTGCGGGTGGTCGTGTCCTCGGCCTGGACCACGACGACGTAGCCGCCCTCCACATCGTCGATCCGGGTGACGTGGACGCGCAGCGTGGTCACCTCACCCGGGACATCGAGATCGCCGTCCCACTCGAGTCCCGGCGTGAGGCGTGCGCGCCGCACGTGATACGTCACTTTGGCGGGGAAGTCCTGCGCTCGGATCACGGAACCCACCTGGAGGCCCTCGTGCAGTTCGAACATGCTGCTCGCCTGCTCGTTGAGCGCGGTCAGCCGAAACTCGGAGCCACCGGTGTTCTCCATGATGACGAAGCCGCCGGCGGAGCCGAGCAGGGCGCTCCGGAGCACCTTCTCGCGCGACCGCACCCGGGTGACCAGCTGTGCCCGCTCGGTCTCCCCTTTCGCGATCACGAGCATCGAGCCCGCGGTGATGACGACGAAGGCCTGGATGAGGTGCGTGGTGATCGTCGGATCGCCCTGGATGTCGATCGCGAAGGGACCCCCACCGAGCGAGGTGAGTGCGGTCACCGCTACCGCCACGGCGATCAGCTCGGCGACGAGGACGCCGGTTCCGAAGCGGATGGCCGCCCAGGCCAGCACCGGGTAGGGGAGGAAGGTGAGGGGCAACGGTTGCCACGGCGCAAAGGCGATGATGACGAAGACGGCGAGCGTCGCCAGCTGGGCTGCGAACTCCTTCCACCGTGTGACCCGGAAGTCGGAGGGCTTCGTGAGGGCGAGCGGCAGCAGGATCACCACGGCGCTCAGGTGCGAGGTCATCAACGACACGGAGGTGACCGTGAAGTCTCCGCCGGCGAGCACGGCAACGGCACCGCCTGCCAGAAGTCCGAGCACCACCCCGCCGGCGAGGATGGCCAGGAGCAGTCGGATCGCCGAGACGATGGACACGATCTCCACGTTCCGATGGCGACCGCCCGCGATGCTCACGACGATCCAGGCCTCCAGGGCGTTGGCGATCCCGAAGGCCAGCGCGAGGGGCAGCGGTCTTCCCGCAGCGAGGTTGGAGCCCGTGATCACGGCGGCGACGGCGATGAGCACGAAGAGACGGTTGCCGCGCGAGCACAGCACCGCGACGATCGAGAACGCGGCAGCCGGCCACCACGTGGCCACCGAGGATCCGGGAGGCGACAGCACGATCGCGATGGTGCCGAGCGGGATGGTCAGCAGTAGAAGGAGCGCGATGACGAGCCGTCGCTGCATCGCGGGCAGAAGCGTCACGATGGTGACGAAGGTCTGGCCGTTCATTGCCGCGTGTCCACTCCGACCGACGGGCGTCAGCCTCGTGTCTTAGGGTACGTCGCGACGACCACGGTGGACGTGCCGTTCTGCTTCACTGCCACCTCGGCGCCCTGTGCTCGAGCGGCGGCGGACGTGCGCTCGACTTGCGTCCGTCCCGTCTCGATGAGCAGCCGGCCCCCCGGCGCGAGCCAGTCGCCCGCTTCCACGGCGATCCGTCGATGCACCTCCACCCCGTCGTAACCGCCGTCGAGAGTTACGGTCGGCTCGTGGTCGCGTGCCTCCCGCGGCATGAGCGCGATGTCGGCCGTCGGCACGTACGGCGCATTGGCGACGATGACGTCGAAGGAGCGGAGGAGGGAGCGCGGCAGCGGCTCGAAGAGATCGCCCGCGTACACCTCGGGCAGGGTCCGTCGCGCGCAGGCGACCGCCGCCGGATCGATGTCGGATCCGACGACGCGGGCGCCCGGCCGATCCCGCCGCAGCACGGCACCGATGGCCCCGGCCCCACAGCACAGGTCGAGCACCGTCCCGCTCACCGGCGTCGCGCGCGCCGCCAGACGGGCGAGATGGATGCTGCGTTGCCGCGGCACGAAGACCCCCGGCGCGATCGGGATGCGCAGCCCGTCGAAGTCGACCCAGCCGAGGATCACCTCGAGCGGTTCCCCCGCCTCGCGGCGCCGGACGTTCGTCTCCAGGTCACCGTCGGCCTCGCTGAGGAGGGCCGCCTCCTCCTCCGCGAAGACGCAGCCGGCCCGCCGGAGTCGCTCGACGAGGTCCGTTCAGTGCCCCTTGGCGCCCGCGTCGGTGACGGAGACGTCGACCTTCGAGAAGTTCTGGAAGCTGCGGCTCGCCGTCGGCCCGCGCTGCCCCTGGTAGCGGGAGCCGTACTGGCCCGATCCGTAGGGGTGCTCGGCGGGTGAGCTGAGCTTGATGAAGCAGAGCTGCCCGATCTTCATGCCCGGCCAGAGCTTGATGGGCAGGGTCGCCATGTTGCTCAGCTCGAGCGTGACGTGGCCGCTGAAACCGGGGTCGACGAAGCCGGCCGTGGAGTGCGTCAGCAGGCCGAGCCGGCCGAGGCTCGACTTGCCCTCCAGGCGTGCGGCGATGTCGTCGGGCAGGGTGACGAGCTCGAAGGTCGAGCCGAGGACGAACTCGCCGGGGTGCAGGATGAACGGCTCGTCCGGGTCCACCTCGACGAGACGCGTCAGCTCCGGCTGGTCGAGCGACGGGTCGATGAAGGGGTACTTGTGGTTGTCGAACAACCGGAAGAAGCGATCGATCCGCACATCGATGCTCGACGGCTGCACCATCCCCAGGTCGAGCGGCTCGAGGCCGATGCGGCCCGCGTCGATCTCGGCGCGGATGTCCCTGTCGGAGAGCAGCATGGCCCCACCCTACTAAGCCGTCACGCCCAGCAGGAGGCCTCATCCGTCGAACACACGCCGGTCGCCGGCAACAGCAGGTCGATCCGGCTCGCGGCCTCGACATCGCCGGCCAGGTGGGCGACGATCGAGCGCACCTGCTCGTAGCCGGTGAGGAGCAGGAAGGTGGGCGCGCGGCCGTAGCTCTTCATTCCGGCGAGGAAGAAGTCCGGCTCCGGGTGGCGCAGCTCGGCGATGCCGTGCGGCGGCACGGTCCCGCAACTGTGCAGGTTCGGGTCGATCAGCGGCGCGAGGCGACGAGGCGCTTCGATCACCGCGTCGAGGTCGAGACGGATCTCCCGCAGCATCGACAGGTCGGGCCGGAAGCCGGTGGCCACGACGAGTTCATCGCCCGTGATCGTCGCACCATCTCTCCCATGCAGCACGGCGCCCTCGACCTGCTCGACCGCGAAACCGGTCACGAGGGTTACACGCCCCGCGTCGACGAGCGAGCGCAGCCGCGAACCCAGCGAGGCGCGCCCCTCGAGAGCATCGGCCTCGGCACCGTAGACGCGGGAGGGGGAGGAGGACCGGATCACCCAGGTGACGGACGTGCCCGGCTCCTCGAGCGCGAGGGTCGCGAGCGCGATGAGGGTGTTCGCGGCGGAGTGGCCGGATCCGACGACGACCGTGTGGCGTCCCGCGAACCGCGACCGGTCCATTCCCAGGACGTCGGGCATCGCCGGCGCCGCGGTCTCCGTGGGCAGGCCCGATGCCAGCACCGGGTTCGGCTGGTCGAAGGTGCCACTGGCGTCGATGACCGCGCGAGCACGGAGCGTGGTCCCGTCCGACAGCGCCAGCACGAAGGGGGCGGCGGCGCGACCGGTGCTCCTCGTCCGATCCATGCCGTCGCGGCCGATCGCGAGCACGCGGGTGTCGTAGCGGATGTGCTCCACGAGCGCCGCAGCGAGGGGGAGCAGGTAGAAGGCACGCAGCTCGGCGCCGGTGGGCGCGCGGCCGGTCGCCGGCTCCTGCCAGTCCCCGAGCAACCGGACCGCTGCGCGATCGACGACGTGCTCCCACG
>Ga0247810_10001258_pt1 | contig 16690 bp, 13 predicted proteins | sample UWRJL119311C1_FD_179918 | JGI IMG/M metagenome (GOLD analysis project Ga0247810, IMG submission 179918) | Plant litter microbial communities from Arlington Agricultural Research Station in Wisconsin, United States - UWRJ-L119-311C-1 | ecosystem: Environmental > Terrestrial > Plant litter >...
CGTCGCCAAACTACACTCGACCATTCCGAGAAGTTGAGGTAGGTGGTGATGACCACGCTGGTGTGTTCGCACAGTTTGGACAGCAGGTGAAATAACAGGGCACCGCCGCTTTGAGAAGGGCAAATATCCCAGCTCATCTAGTATCATCAGGTCTGTGCGAAGCAGTCCCTGGGCGGTTCGGCCTGCCTTGCCGTCGTATTTTTTAGGTTCCAGCAGATTCACCAGATCCACGGTGGAAAAGAAGCGCACGCGTTTGTTGTGGGCCGTGATTCCGGATACAGCCAAGACACTTGCCAGGTGTGTTTTCCCGTTTCCAGGGCCGCCGATGAACACGAATTCTGCGCGGTTGAGTGAACGCTAAGCTGGATAGATCGTTGACCAGCCGGGCATCAGCGCTGGAAGCGCTGAAGTCAAAGCCTGCTAAGTTACGGTGCATGGGGAGTTTTGCCATGTTCATCTGATGATTCACCGAGCGCACCGCGCGATCCGCATGTTCCTGCTGAAGCAGATGTTCCTGCAGCCATTTCGATGAAGCCGTCGACGCTGTTCCTTGAGAGACCAATTCTTCCCACGCACAGGCCATGCCGTGCAGACTCAGTTCTTCGAGTTCAGTCATCAGGCCACGCATTGCGATTCTCCTCATCGGTCGTGCAGAGCCGGTCGTAGCGCGCCGTATTGGCAACAGGCGCGACTTTGTGTTGCAGGCTGGTTTTCTACACAGGGAGGTGGTGCGGTGGAGGTCAGGCGGGCAAGGACATTGAGGATGTGATCTGCGCTCAGACTTCCCGATTCAAGTACCAGCTCCACCGGCACCAGCACAGGTTCGAGACCCGCAATTGGAACAGCAGCCAGTACCTGCATCATGATTCGATCACAGTTGGTGTGACGCCTCAGTCCTCGTTTGAGAAGCCGTAACGGTTTCGGCAGATTAGCAAATGGCGCGCCATTGCGCAGTGCACCAGGCTTGCGTTCGATGAGTGGGATGTAGCGCTGCCAGTCAAAGCTGATCTGATCTCGATCAAAGAGGCGCTCATGGCTGGAGATCACCGTTTCGTCGGCGATGACCACGATCCGCGAAGGGTACAAACGGCTGCTGACCCACTGACCAACACGCTCGCAAGGCACCGAATAACGATTGCGCGCCACGCTAACCAGGCAGTTGCTAGAGACACGGACAGTGCGCTCGACGTAGCCATCAAAGGCCGTCGGCATCAGCATCATTTCAACCTGCTCCAGCTCCAGGACTTCTGCCACCGTCAAACCGTTGTACTGCGGATGTATAAGTTCGCCCCAGAGCTTACGACAGCGTTGGCCGAGCCAGCCGTTCAGCTCCTCGAAGGTATGGAACATGCAGTTTTGAGCATCAAGCCAGATTCGTCTCCGGCTATCCTGCACGTTCTTTTCGACGATACCTTTCTCCCAGCCAGAGGCCACGTTGCAGAAGTCCGTGTCATGAACCGATCAAACAGGCAGTGGCCACTTACGTTGGACGCGCAGCGGAGAAACTCCGAGCTCAAGGTTCGATGTGCAAGCGCATGCGAGTGAGCATCCGCACGGGTATGTCCAATCCTGACGAGGCCCATTACGCCCAGGGAGTGATGGTAGAACTGCCTTTCCCGACATGTGACACCTTGCTAATGACGTGAATGGCTACCGACGCAGTAGCTAAAATCTTTCGTCCGGGCTTCAGGTACAGCAAGGCTGAGGTACTGCTGATGGATTTGAGGCAACGTGGTGAGTTCACCGGCGATCTGTTTGCCCGCCAGCAGCCAGTGCACTCTGATCGGTTGATGGGCGTTCTGGATAGCATTAATGACAGATGGGGACGGGGAACGGTACGAGCTGCCCGTGTACCTGCAACGCCGGATGGGGATGCACCGGGACATGATGAGTCAGTCTTATACTACCAATGTAGACCAGCTCTGGAAGGTTCGTTGCGACTGACCTTATGTGGTTGAAGTTATGGAAACAGCTACCCGAGCAGCAGAAAACTAGACATTCATTCATCCTCGTCAGGTTTGCGCCAGTGTCGATCCACAGTGGTAGTTCCTAACCCTAGCTTTCGTGCTGTTTCCGCTTTGGTGAGTCCGGCAGATTGCAGGGATCTAATGTCCAGCCGATTTTTCTCAGCCCTTCTACCGCGTACACCTTGGCTAGCCCCAGTTCCAGCCTCGCTACGCAACCTCCCGTTCTGCAGATATTGCTTGAGTTGGCTTTCTTGATTTGCCTGATGATCTTCTAATTTCAACGCTGCCAGCCGAGCCTCTACGGTGAGAAGCACAAGGCTGGGCGGGACGCCTAAGCATTCACACAGCGACGCGAGTTTTACGATAGAAATGCTTTGATTCCCTCGCTCTACACTGGCGAGATACTCACGGCTAAGTGCTTGAGAGCAATCCTCTCGTCTGAGCCCGGCATCTACTCGAATCTCTCTGAGCGTGTGTCCAAGCGCCTCCAGATAGTCCATCTCTTCCGCGCACCACAAAAGAGATCATAAAGCCACGCTTTGACACCCCACATCGCTGGGCTATAACATGTATATATGGGGTGATTAGCTTTATCTCTTCCTACGTCAATGTGTAGCCCGGCGCTACGGGCTTTCCCCCATCGTGTGGTGTCCAGAACCACGTTTGGGATTCATGAGCCCAGTCCGCCTCAGCTGCAGTCGGCGTCACTCGCAACGGAGACACTAGTGATATACACGCTTGACCCCGCGAGTCGTGAAGTTCACGCCATGAAGCAATGTGAGGTTGAAGGTCCTTGTTTCCTGGCAACAATCACCTCAATACACACGGGCAAACGAAACCGTGCTGTCATAATTCGTTGCGCTTTCGAACTTCAATATTTCCTGCACGCCGCTACTGACGTTGAGGTTGAGGGGCTGCAGATGCTGTGTCCTCCAACGGTGACCGGCAGAGATCTCTGGAGCTTGGAGGAACTGTTACAGATTGTCTTTTTCAGGGGAGTCGAGACTGAAGAGTCCGCTGTGGTTTATCGAACGTCGATAGGCACATATAAGCTGGGGAATCTAGATCTTCGCAGAAAAAAAACACAGCGTGTCTGGTACTCGGAACAGCGTCTTCGCTCCTACACCCCTCAAACTTCAAACCCTATTTGGGACATGAGCAAGCCGGTGCTTTATGCCTCAGTGCTGTGATCCCAAGGCCCACGCGTTGCCGACATCCCACGAATACAAAAATCGCCCCTTTCCGACCCAGAGGTAGCGCTATGGCAGTTCTTGAGCTGGCTACGCAAGCGTTGGCAAATGCTGAAAGGATTGTCTGCTTCTCAGGAGCGGGTATCTCGGCGGAGAGCGGAATCCCAACCTATAGGGACAAGCTAACAGGACTGTGGGCACGCCATCACCCTCAATATCTAGAGACCTCAAAGGCCTTTCGAGAAAATCCAGAGTTGGTTTGGGGATGGTATCTATGGCGGCGACAACAAGCAGCACAAGCTCAACCCAATGCTGCGCATCTGGCGTTGCCCAAAATGGTCAGCCAGCAACGAACCGTCTGCATCATCACCCAAAATATAGACGATCTGCACGAGAGAGCTGGATCCAAGGATGTGCTTCATCTGCATGGCACCCTTGCCACGCCCAAATGCTTCGCGTGTCATCGGTCTTCGGAAATTGCGCAGGCAGAGGCAGTCATCCCAGCAGGAGGTGTGCTGGTGGATCCCCCACGCTGCGACAGATGTGGCGGAAGGTTGCGCCCAGGTGTGGTTTGGTATGGGGAGGATTTGCCCCGTGGTGTCTGGAAATCTGCTTTATCATTAGTAAAAAACTGCGACGTTCTAATTTCTGTGGGCACGTCGGGAATTGTGACTCCAGCGGCGGATCTGCCTGAAATAGCGTTATCTTCTGGGGCAGCTGTCATTCACATTAATACGGTGGATGTAGGGCTTGGCAACCCTAATGAATTGATGATTATTGGTAAGGCTACAGAGGTTCTCTCACAGCTATGCACAGCACTTTCTCTAGTGAGGGTCAACACGCCATGACAACGGTTGATGAACGAACCAAGAGCGTAGTGGGAGCAGGTGAGTTTTTGGCAGAGCTCTCTAGAGATAGATTGCTGCCTAACGACATCCGGCGTCAGGCTAAACAACTGCTGCGTCACTATCCCAGCGCGCAAGACATCTGGCGCGCTGGCCGTTTAGAAATTATCAGGCAGGAAGAAATCGCACGATTCAGCGAAATCTCCATATCCCTTTACCCGGCGTTGGCGATCTGGACTTGTTGCGAGCCATTTTTCTGCGATGCCATAGAGCATGAGCGACATGGCTACAGGCAGAGTGTTCATTTAGCTAAAGACCTTTCTCATAGAGCTGAAGCGGGAAACAGGCCTTCCAATACGGATTCGCTGGGCTTAGATATCCTGCCGATCTGCCCCCAGATATGTGGGCCTATTGCGAGATTTCGTGAAGGTTGCTTGAGTGCGGACTACCGATGCTTCGCTGCAAGACGGGAGCAGACCCTGATTTACGCAAGCCGGGTATTTGGAACTCTGGAGCTCGCCCGATACTGGTTAGGAAAGCCCGCTTTAGGTCTTGAAAAGCGCGTGCCGTGTCGGCTTCTATCGAATTATCAAGGGTATGTGATCGTAATGAAGTTTCTGGCGAAGATTGAATATGGTATCTACTAGCTCACTGCTGGAGGGGCCGCTCGTATTAGGCTATACCGCTGTTGTCGTGGTGGGATCTGGCCGGTTTCGACCCGTAGAATCCCTTAGGGGAAGGCCGCGATCGGCTAAATTCTGCTTTTCGAGATGGGCTGCAATTTGCACGTCGTGGATATGCGCTCACTAACTGTTTTTTTAATCATAAAAAATTTAAAGTATTTCGTAGAATTTACAATATATATATTATGAAGTATTCTGGATGGCTAAATTCGTAACCAGATATTACTTTTTTAATTAGCAACTAACCGATATTGACCTTCCTGCTGTCGTAGTCTTATTTGTTTTTTGGAACGGGCACTCCGGGGGTTTTAAAAATTTTGAGATACGACTTCGAAAACGGGGGGTTCATAGTTTTTACTCAAGAATCTTAGAAAGTGCTTTTTGTATGACGTAAGTTTGACGTGTGTCCAGTATTTTTTTTCGCCAGAGTCGACGCAGGTTAATATAAACGCCATTTTGCTCGAGACTTTTTTGTAATATTCAAAAGTCAGCTTTCTCTTTACGCGATCAATCAGGTCTTCCGGGCTAATTACCCCGGTCGGATACCACGCAGGCTTATTTATTCATTTAATAAATTGCCGCTCTTGTTTTTCAGTGTAAGTCTGAAGGCTTGCCCCCACAGTTATAACTTTCAATTTCCATCCTTATTATGTGAGCACAAAGCAGCCGTAAAAATTGAATGATATCAGCAACGACAGCGTTATGTTCACGGAAAGTACGAGGGTAATCGTGATGCTTGGCGCGCTGGAACCAGAAAAAATTTTCGAGTAAGGCCAAGACTTTCATTAGGGTGGCGAGTCGTTGGCGAACAGGCAAGGGGGCGCAACAATGGGAGATGTAACGCAGAGTCAAGTCCTGTCACGGTGGACAGCCTGTGACTAGACGGGTTGCTAATGCGAGTGAACCCAGCTATCACTACCCAATTGTCAGACGTAGAACGGAAATGTGCCTTGACCCACACACCGCAAAATCCCTCCCCCAGTGACCGAATAGGTGGTGGTGGCGCTGCGACCAGCGCCGGGATACGTTTCGAACAACAGCTCGGGGCGCTCTTCTCATCATGGATTCTCGCAGGCGACAGGTTAGACGACAGCTTTCGCCTTGGGGCCGCTACTCCTGAATGGGTCCGTTTCGAAACAGAGGCGCCCGTCGACGATCTGCTGATCAAGACCAGCGTCGGCGGCTACATCGCCGTTCAGGCTAAGACAACTGCAAATCTTAGTGACGACCCTAGCTCACCGTTGGGGAAGACAATCTCGCAGTTCGTTCGTCATTGGCTCGTCGCTCAGCAAGGTGATGGCACTCTGGGGTGGAATCGCCCCCTCGATCCGGTCCGAGACCGATTGGTGCTGGCTGTAAGCCCTCAAGCCTCAGCCCAGATTAAAAACGATTTACCGGCCGCGCTACGCCTCGTTTCACAGCCAGGCGGAGGCGCACTCAACCAGGCACAGCAACGCGCTTATCAAGTGTTCTCAAGCTTGGTCGAGCGGGCTTGGGCGAGCGTCACTAAAAGTCCATTTAACGATGATCTGCTGCTGGAGTTAGCGAAACTTGTAGACATATTCACCTTTGACGGAGACCAAGGGTACGCGTTAGCGAGCGGCTCCCTTATCAAAGTCTTTGGACCAGACGTAGATGCCGCGGCAGCGTTCGCGTCCTTGTCCGATTTAAGCGGCCAGTTGATGAAGGAGCGTGGCGGCGGTGACCTGCCCGTCTGGCGACAACTACTCGCCAGCCGTGGTATCGCGCTCAACGCACCTCCCGAGTATCTCAGTGATATCCAGGCGCTCAAGCGACACTCTAAGCAAATCGCAGAAGCGCTCGCCAGCTATGAAAAGATCGACGTAGGCAACGGCGAATCATTGTCCGTGCGTCGCGACTGCCAAACCGCGATTGAGGCGGCAGTGCGTAGCGGTCCCCTGCTCATTATCGGTGAGCCCGGAGCTGGCAAGAGCGGTGTTCTGAATGCTCTTGCTCAGAAGTTGGACGAGGACGGTTTAGATGTTCTTCAACTTGCCGTTGATCGCTACTCAATTGAAAGCCTCGAAGGCTTATCCCGTGAAGTCGGATTAAGGCATCCGATCCTTGATGTCCTTGAAGCTTGGGACGGACCGGGGAAGGCCTATCTAATTGTGGATGCATTGGACGCAACGCGCGGCGGTCATGGCGAAAACATCTTTCGAACTCTTATCGAGCGAGTTCTTGAGCGGAAGGGGCGCTGGAACGTTGTGGCATCGATTCGTAATTTCGACCTGCGCATGGGTCTACAGCTACGTGCTCTTTTCAGAGGAACACCGCCGCAGACGTCGCTCGCAGATCCATCCTTCTCAAACGTTTCACATATTCAGGTGCCCTCGTGGTCAGAAGCGGAGTTTGAGCAACTCCTCCAACAGTCACCTGCCTTGGCTACGTGTCTTGCAAACTCGCCGCCGCGTCTGCGTGACTTGGCCATGGTGCCGTTCAATACCCGACTTCTGAGCGAATTGATCTCGGGTAACGCGCTAAAGAAACTACACGCAGTCGCTTCCCAAGCCGACTTATTACGCCTTTATTGGGAGCACCGCGTGGAAGGCCACGGTTCACCAGCAACGAGTAGCCTCAGCCGCGTGGTGCAATTCATGGTTAAGGCGCGGGCGCTTCGCGCACCAAAATCTGAGGTGGCATTTGACGCCCCGGCCATGATCGACACCCTCTGTAGAGAGGGTGTACTCGTGGTCGTTGATAATGAACGGTGGGTACAGTTCCGACATCATCTCCTCTTCGACTATGCAGCCGCGCGGCTCTACCTAGACCCAAGCGCTATAAGTAACAGGACTTATCGATTCAGTAAGATTGACGCGCTGGGACTGATGCTATCACCAGCACTTGGATTCGTACTTCGCGAAATTTGGGAGTCTGACCCTGACCACGGGCGTTTTTGGGGGGCACTGGGCAACCTCATCAACGAAAAAGATGCCGACCCAATCATCCGCAGCACTGCTGGCCGATTGGGTGCAGAGTTTCCAACTTCGGCCAATGATTGCCTTCAACTCGGAAATCTAGCCATCGCGGGTAACAAGGGGGCTCTAGAGACCCTGTCACATGTCACAGGTGCTTTGGCTGTGCGGCTGGAAGACGAACAGGAGGTAGTTCTGGGGCCATGGGTTTGTCTCGCCGATCGATTGGCGACTGCGCCGAGCAACGTCGCAAATACTCTTCGCTTTCTGCTCCACAATCTTATTGGAAGAACCGAAGATGACGCGTTCAAACCAATGCTTGGCCAAGCCGCACGCGCGCTATTGACGTACGGGCTTATCCAGCCCGAGCCGGGGTTCATTGTCAGGAGCGCCATTGATTTCGTCATTGCCAGCTACGGAAGTGACATCGCTGCGTCTCGAGGCTTGATAGCCCAGTTGTTCGACCGCGATCGACTAGACCGTTTCGGGCATGCCGAGGTACCAACGGTCTGTTACAAGATTGCAGCAATCGGAGAAGTCGACCCAGAGTTCGTCGCTACAGTTGTCTACCGGACGGTATTTGATTACGAAGTGACGGACGATCACCAGACCAGGATCAACCATAGCCAAATCCTCAACCTTACCTCCAATGCCCGGCAGGATTACGGGATGGCACGATGGTCACTGGGCGAGTACCTGCCAAAATTTCTACAACTGCATCCAAGAGCTGCGATTACGGCTGTCGTCAATGCGATCGAAGGATACGTCGCACGTGAGCATGCAATCTCCGACGAAGCCCTAAACATAGAGATTCAGGCTGGAGGAAGATCAATCCATCTGCGAGAAGACCGCAGCTACGTGTGGGCGCATGATCCCGACAGCACTCACGACCGTGATGCAGAGCGCCTAGTGGCCAAGTTGCGCGAGCGCCTCAAAGCCGCAACCGAGCCTGAGGCTGTGGCTTTGATCGACATCCTAATCGATGAGGCTTCTTTAGCGATCTTCTGGTCTCGGATGTTCCTCTGTGCTGTCGAGCGCTCCGATGGTCTAGTAGACCTGCTGTGGCCCATAGCAGTGACAGAGCCCTTTCTCGTTCTCCCCGACACTCGAAAGGACGCAATTGATCTCGTTGCGAAAGGCTATGTTCGACGTTCAACGGAAGAACGGCAGGCATTCGAAGAGAGTGTACTTCACTTCGAGTTTTCGCAGTTTACACATCACGACGAAGCTCGCCTGGCCTTCTTAGAGCGCCTTTTTGGTGCGCTCGGCAGGGAAAACTTGATCACTGGCGAAGCTCGCCGAATCTGCGACGCCTCTGCCCAAGGTCAGACCGCAACAAATGACAGGCTATTCACAATCCGTTCCGGCTGGAGCACTCCGGAGGACTTTTTCTGGATGCAAGGTCTAGACAAAGATGCGCCTGAGAACTCGCCTGTCATAAACGCGATCAAAGCCGCGGAGAGACTGCTTGGGCTTGAATCGAAGTCTGACGATGCCGCAGTGACCTCCCTTAAAGACTCGCTCGCAGCGCTCAAATCCATTCAAACCCTTCTAGATGACGATGTAGCACACGTCGGTCTTAAGCGGCATGCGGAGGGGATCATTGGTCAAGGCTGCGAAGCCATCGTATCGCGACAGTTGCTGGTATCGAAGGAGGGGCCTCCTACGCCTGAACAAGATGCAGAATTTACAGCACTGTTGCAAATAGCTGCTAGGTCCGAAAGTCCTGAGCTTGAGGCTGACACGGAGACCGAGTTCGAAAAGTCTGCTGCTTGGGGGAGCCCCGCAGCCCGGGTTGAAGCAGCGCAAGCTTATTGGGATCTCTTTGCCCAACGAGCAGATCTCTACCCCCAACTGGGTGCGCAGGCGGAGGATCTGCTTTCGGATTCCCACCCAGCCGTCCGGCTGAGCGCATCGGTCCGTCTTGTCCGAATCTGGGACCTAGATCGTGATCGATTCTGGCATCTTCTGAATGGGCACCTTACGAACGAACCTAACCTAAGTGTCATCGAGCATCTTCTTGGTGGGGTCGTCTCTCGCTTGATACATTCAGATCAGCATCGAAGTCTAGAGTTGTTGTTGATGCTGTCACAGCGGGAGACATCGGGGTCAGATCGAGAACGGCGTCTGCATAAAGCTATCGCAGATAACCTCACAATTCTTTGGGTCACCTATAACTCGACAGGGGCAAAGGCTGTTATCGATCAATGGGTAGGGGAGCCTTGGAAGCACTCCGAAGCAACAAATACAATCTTAGCCACATTGCGCGACGCCATTGTTGCCGGGATCGCTGATACCCCCGACAAGTACGTCAGCATCCGCCAGCGCTCCCAAACGCTTGTCTCTGACATTGTAAATGCTGCAAATACCCGCCTCGCCAGGTATGTCATGGCTCCAGATTTGGACGGGACAGCAAGTGAAGAGGTTCGGGAGTGCGCGCGGCTGATCGACACGGCAGGTATGCAGATGTTTTTTGCGACTGACGAGAACCGCAATCGGTCGGCTGACAACGAATCAGATTTCCGCTCAGGTCTGCAGGTGTTCCTACAAGAAAACGCAGATCTCTTAAAGCGGATCGGCGAGTATGCTCAACCGCACACCACATATTATCTGCTTCAGCTCGTCGAGCGCTTAGTCGATGTAGACGCGGGTGCTACCTTCGATTTAGCAATCAGCATTCTTCAATCGAGTACCCGATTAGGCTATCAAAACGATACTTTGGGCGTGGATCTACTTGTCAAACTCGTAGGTGTCTTCCTTGCTGACCACAAGGAAATCTTTGAGGACTCAGCCAGGCGCGCAGAGCTAATTGACTGCCTAGAAATCTTCATGGACGCCGGATGGCCGGCGGCACGGCGCTTGCTTTATCGCCTGCCGGAATTTATCCAGTGAATCGGGCTGCGTTACAAAACCTCTTTAAGCGGGGGCTCAGCGACCTCCTCATTACGTTAGAGTTGGAGCTAGCAAGACCGCAGCGAGACCCTTACGCAGAGCTCGACCCGAATCGCCGTCCCCACGAGCATGATACGCGTCTGCTATTCGTGGATGAGTTGCTTACACACCTTGGGTGGCGACTTGGCGCATTGGGCAATGTCCTTGAAGAGGCACGCCTACAAGCGAACACCACGAGGTTCATGGACTATGTAGGTGTCGCCGACATCAGTGGGACACCACTCTTGCTGATAGAAGCCAAAGCTTGGGACAAACCTGCGATCTCGGCTCGAGGGGACGGTCAACACAATAGTGAGGCCGCACTACTTGTCGCAGCGATCCAACATATACGGGGAGGAAAGGCCGAGGATACTTCGCCGATCATAGGAGAGTGGGACAGCTATCTGCGGCAAGTCAGCGGTTATGTCCAAACACTCAAGGAGCGTTACAGCCACAACTTACCCAGAGCCGTCATCATCAGCGGCGAGTGGATGGTGGTGTTTAAGACGCCAGTTGAAACTTTCCTAGGCGCTGCTCGGCCAGACGATATCGCGACCTTCACACGCGCACAGCTTAAGGAGCGGGCGGAGGAAATCTTCGACCTTCTCCATCGTTCGACGTTGACCATAGACGCACCGGTGCCTTTGCGTCCGGCACAACTGGGGCGATACTTGGAGCTGGGCGAAGTCTCCGGCGTCTTTCAGGGTGTGCATGTCCACTATGAGCGAACCGGCAGTAAGCTGTTCACCCCCAGACCGCGCATCCTGATCTACCCAGCACTATTCGTTAACCGCAAAGATGGTGCTCTATTCACAGTGATCCACAACGAGACCCCGGTCGAACTCGACTATCGACGGAATAATGATGACGTCGAAACGCTTGCGCCGCACCTGGATGAAGTTCGCGCCCATGGTGCCGCCCTGGTTGCAGCATGCGCTATGGAACTTGGTGGCGAACTGACCCTAGCTGAGCTTTCAGCCTTTCCGGGCTTCCGTAGCGATCGTTTGTCGAAAGCGCCGGTGGATTCACTACCAGAAGCGGACGAATGGCTCGTCGCCACTGGTAGTGCGACGCACTTTCTCCTAGCAGAACCCCGAGTGCAAGAATGCCGATATCATAGCTGGGCCGAATGCGGAGCTGATGCCACGATGCATTCCGCAATCAGTGCTCGTACGGTCGATCCTCCAGCGTTTTTTGTTGATACTCAGCGCCACCACTGTGCACACCAAGTTGTTCAGGACCGTCGCGAAGCGCGGTGCCTCATCCAAGCTATCGACAGCCGGACCTGCTGCCAAGCATGTATATTTCTGGAGCGGTGCTGGACAGAGGAGGAGCGAGCGGCTTTGCCTTGTGGTCGATAGCAATATCTCAGCGCAATAGCTCGAAATTAGCCCTTGTGAATGGCAGCTATTGGCCGATTGCCGCCTGTCGCAGCCGACATCTTCAGCGGTTCACTTGCGGCTGGCAACTTGCTGAGTTGAAACCGCTGGGCGGAAACGGGGCATGGCTGATATCTAAACGGTGGTCAGCAGTTTTTCTCAACGCTCAACGCTCAACGCATGCGGTGGGGCGGTTGGGGTAGCGACCCTATATCGACTCTGCATTTTGATACGTGACTCACTGGCCTAGAGCGGTTTTTGATTCACGCTGGTTACTCGGTGAGGCCCATGAAGACGGTTATGCGGTACAAAACGATCTATGAGCAGCTTGGGACCGATCAGGCCAAGACTCATCGCCAAAAGGATGTTAGCCGACGTCATTGCGTTGGACATCATCTCCTGTCTGCCAATGTCATCGCTCAAGCCCTGCACCATCGTGATCAATCCGCTTGCCAGGCGAAACAGAAAAACGCCTGGAATCAATGACACTACTGCTGCGAAACCTATAGCTGCAAATGGCATGTGATATCGGTGTGAGATCGGCGTCAACGCTACACCAGCCAATGCGCATGCGACGAATGCTGCGGTTGCAAGATCGCAGCCCAGAGTGAGCAACCACCAGCGCGCAACATGTGCGCTCACTCCAACTGTAACGGGCCAGAGGATCATGCGGGCAGGTGTCGAGAAAAACACGCTGAAGGCAAGCACAGCGATGCCAGACGCGATCATGTCGCCCCAGATCGATACAGCAACCGCTGCGGGTTCTGCAGGCAATGACACGCCTAATGTCGCCAGGCCCAACAGCAGACCCGCAGCGATTGAGCCGATGATCAGCCCTGCATAGACGAGCCTGCATCCACCAAGCTTAAGTCGACCTTTGAGGACGTCAGCAGCGGCGTTGAGTAAGTGTGGACCCGGGACCAGGACCATACAGGGGCACACTGCGACCAGGCGCAGTGACGAGCTCAGATCTAACCGAACTGCGACTGCTCCGACTATTCCGGCCAGCAACGCCGCCGTGAAAGGCTGAATGAACAGGTTCCCGGTACGTCTTCCCAGCTTTCGGCGCAAGAGCGCACCGATACCTACAGATGCGAAGATCAGCATCGCCGCCGTGACATGGCGCAGGCCGAAGATCACCGCTAAGGCAACAGCACCCGCTGCTGCAGCCAGGGCGAAGGCCCAATCTGTAGCGGGAGGTCGACCGGCAATCGCATTGAGCTTTGCGCATGCTTGCGCAGGCCTCAAGCGTCCTGCTTCTACGTCCGCGATCACCCGCATAGCAGCGGCAACTCGATCCATATTGACGGCGGTGGGGGAGACCTTGACCCAGCCAAGGACTTGCGGTGCACGGGTGGTGGGTGTGGTGGATGTTTCTACCAACGACAAGCCGGCCCAGCGCGCCACTAGTGTCGCGTTCAGGCCCAGCGCAGCGGCCAGCCGTTGAGCCGCGTCAATCACCTGATCAGTCATCTGCCCGTTGCTGTACAGCACCTTGGCCACGGTCAGTACGAGTTCGGCGTTTTGGGTTTCGCTGCTCAAAGGATCAGCCTCATGGTCACTGGTTGGTGGCGACATAAGGTGAAACCATCTTGCGAGGGTCTACGATTCGGTCAAATTCTTCTTCGTCAACAAAGCCCAGATGCAGGGCCGCAGCCTTGAGCGTGAGGTCGTTGTCCATGGCAAAGTGCGCGATTTTAGACGCCTTGTCATAGCCGATGACGGGGGCGAGCGCAGTCACCAGCATGAGCGACTGTTCAACGCTCTCCTGAATTTTCTTAAGGTTTGGCTGGGTACCCTCCACCAGGAAGCGCCGGAAGTTCACACAACCATCGGTCAGCAGCGTAATCGAGTGGGTGACGTTGAAGATGATCAATGGTTTGTAGACATTCATCTCCAGATAGCCCCCTGCGCCGCCAAACCCGACTGCAACATCGTTGGACATGACTTGAACCGCCAGCATGGTCAGCGCTTCGCACTGCGTCGGGTTGACTTTGCCCGGCATGATTGAAGATCCCGGCTCATTCTCGGGGATGATGAGTTCGGCAAAACCTGCACGCGGTCCACATGCCATAAGACGGATGTCATTAGCGATTTTGTATAGCGAAACGGCCAGCGTGCGCAGGGTCCCGGAAAGCTGAACCATCCCATCATGCGCGCCTTGAACGGCGAACTTATTGGGTGCAGTCACAAAGGGCAGGCCTGTGAGTTGCGCGATGCCCGCCGCAGCGGCTTCGGCAAAACCGGGTGCTGAGTTGATGCCCGTACCCACTGCAGTTCCCCCCAGTGCCAGTTGATAGACGCCCTTGAGTGCGTAGTCGATTCGCTCCAGATCGTCCGACAGCATACTTGCGTACCCAGACCATTCCTGGCCCAGCGTCAGTGGCGTGGCGTCTTGCATATGTGTGCGACCGATCTTGACGATATCTTTCCAGGCCTCGGCTTTTGCACTGATCGAATCGCGTAGCGCTGTGACCGCAGGCGTTAGCCGCTCGCTGACGTTGACCGCTGCCGCGATGCACATCGCAGATGGAAAGCTGTCGTTGGACGATTGCGCCATATTGACGTGATCATTGGGGTGTACAGGTGTTTTGCTACCCAACTCAGTGCCGGCGAGCTGACAGCAACGATTTGAGATGACCTCGTTAACATTCATGTTGAATTGGGTGCCGCTGCCGGTCATCCAGACGTGCAGGGGGAACATATCGCGGTGCTGGCCAGCCAGTATCTCATCGCAGACTTGAATGATCAGTTTGCATGGCGCTGCGTCCAGGCGTTTTCCGGCATGGTTGGCCATCGCGGCAGCTTTTTTGAGGGTCGCGTAGGCCGTGATCATCTCGCGGGGCATCAGGTCAGAGCCAATGCTGAAATGCTCCAGTGAGCGCTGAGTCTGTGCGCCCCAGAGTTTGTCGGCCGGCACGCTGACTGGGCCTAAGCTGTCATTTTCGATACGAACCTCTGCCATCTTCATCTCCTGCTCGGTGAAAGTCTTTTCAGGTTTTTCAGTTCTTGAGAGCGAATCATTAGACATGGCAGCTCATTAAGTATTGAAGCGCTGTGCTACCGGTTTTTTGCCGCGCACAGAGCAGCAAAGCTGGCTTACGAAAGATGCTCAGGGACTGAAAAACGTAACCAGAACAGCGATGGTGCCAATCGACAATACTGTCGATATAAGGATGCTCCCGGCGGTGGTACTGGCATCACGCTCGTACATATTGGCAAGCATGTAAGGACCGGTACCGGTGGGCAAAGCCGAGACGACTACTGCAATGGCCGTTACTGCCGGGGTCAAGTTGAATACGAACGTAGCAGCCAACCAAGTGATAGCGGGTTGTCCGATTAGCTTTAGGCCGACCAGAGATGACAGTTTCGGCCAATGGAATTCACCTTTGGCTCCGGCAATGAAAGCACCCAGCGATACCAATGCGCACGGGCTGGCGGCGCTGGCGAGCAGTGTCAGGAATCGATTGGGTCCTTGAGGCAACGCAGGCGCGAATAACGCATATAAAATCCCGAGCACCGGAGCCAGCAACATAGGGTTTTTTGCCAGGGAAATGGAGACCTTCTTTACGATACTCAGGATGTTGGCCCGAGGCTGCAAGCCCACCTCTACCAGCAACACGGCAACACCAAAAAGTACGCTGACTGTAATGATGGCCGCGATGGTGACCAGTGGCAGACTGTCTGGGCCAAATGCGGCCATGCACAGAGGGAAGCCTATGAAACCTACATTGGCATAACCTCCGTTCAGGCCGTCCAGGCTCGCGTCAGCGAGATGGGTTGATTGGCGATGGCGGATGAAGACAGTCAAACCGAAGGTTATCGCACAACCTAGCGCAAAGGCGGCAGTGAATCCTGGGTGGTCCAGGTCATGCCATTTGGCGTTAGCCATGATTTGAAACAGTAAAGCCGGCATGCCGAGATACACGACAAATCGATTTAGCTCGGATGCCGCAGTTGCTCCGAGAAATTCGTAATGTCGAGCGGCCCAGCCCGCACCGACCAAGGCAAAGATCGGCAGTACCACCGAAAATAAAACGTTCATGAGCGTCAGCCCTGCTGGTGAATCGTTGATTAAGTTCTAACGCGATGCGCTCCGGCATACAGGATGCGGAGCTGAATCAGGGGTGTGGGCCTGTTCTCGGAGGTGCACCCGCGAACCCAAAAAATGCATGTCGCCCGACTGTTACGCGGCGAGTGAGCTCATATCCGCACAAAGTGTTTTGTCGGGGGGCAGCGTCGGTCATCTTGAATATCGAATGACCGACGGGTTGCAGTTGCAGGGCAGGGGTGACCGTGCTGTCAGCCCTTCCAGCTTTCCAGAAACTTGAGCAGCAGTTTGTTGACTTCTTCTGGTTGCTCTTCCTGGGGAAGATGACCGCATTCTTGAATGGCGTGGGTTTCGAGATCGTCGGCCATCTCGGCCCAAACGTTCGCCATATCGAACAGTTTGCCGACGGCAGCGAAATCAGCCCCCCACAATGACATCACCGGAACCGAAATTTTGGTGTCGCCGTCTTCCAGATCCTGGGCCACATCGGTCGCATTGGCGCGATAGTCAGACATTGCGCCGCGCACGGCACCTGGTGCCTGGTACGCTTTAACGTAGGTGTCGAACGCCTCGCCGGTGATCGCCTGTGGATCGTGACACCAATCCGAAAAAAAGTGCCGAAGCCAAATATGCTCACGCCCCGCAATCAATGCTTCCGGGAGGTCGGGTACCAGGTGAAACAAGAAGAACCAGTAGGCTTTGGCGATT
>Ga0247810_10001262_pt1 | contig 16656 bp, 18 predicted proteins | sample UWRJL119311C1_FD_179918 | JGI IMG/M metagenome (GOLD analysis project Ga0247810, IMG submission 179918) | Plant litter microbial communities from Arlington Agricultural Research Station in Wisconsin, United States - UWRJ-L119-311C-1 | ecosystem: Environmental > Terrestrial > Plant litter >...
GCGGAAGTTCTCAGATCTACGAAAACAACAATACTTTCTTTGGAGATTTATCGGCTATTTTGATTGAGAATATGCCAATCTGGGCTGAATTCAGCAGTACGCCAAGCAGCAAAACTTCGTTGATGAGTGAATGGGAAGCTAAAATTGCTGCCATCATAAACGAAACTAAAAACGAAAACGTGACCAGTTTTGCGGGTGTTCCTTCGTGGATGTTGGTTTTAATGAATAAGGTTTTAGAAAATACCGGTAAACAAAACTTATTGGAAATTTGGCCTAATCTGGAAGTTTACTTTCACGGAGGTGTAAGTTTTTCTCCTTATAAAGAACAATACAAGAAAATTTTACCTAGTAAAGATTTCAAATATTACGAAATATATAATGCTTCTGAAGGTTTCTTTGCCATTCAGGATTTGAATAATTCCAGCGACTTATTACTGATGCTGGATTACGGCATTTTCTACGAATTTATATCCATGGATACCTTTGGAACTCCGGATCAAAAAGTAATTCGTCTGGCTGATGTTGAAATGAATAAAAACTACGCGATTGTCATTACAACCAATTCGGGTTTATGGCGCTATTTGATTGGTGATACGGTTCGTTTTACATCCTTAAACCCATACAGAATTCGTGTTACAGGCAGAACCAAACATCATATTAATGTTTTTGGCGAAGAATTAATGGTCGAAAATACCGATCAGGCTATTGCCAAAGCCTGCCAAATTACCCAAACTGAAGTGATTGATTATACGGTTGCCCCAATTTTTATGCAGGACAAAGAAAAAGGTGCACACGAATGGATGATCGAATTCAAGAAAAAACCGGCTGATGTTGGCCTTTTCCAGAAAGTGCTGGATGAAACTTTACAGACCTTAAACTCTGATTACGAAGCGAAACGTCACAATAATATGACATTGAATCCTTTGGTGATTAATGTGGCTCGTGAGAATTTGTTTTATGATTGGCTGAAAGAACGTGATAAACTAGGCGGACAGCATAAAATTCCGAGACTTTCTAATCAAAGGGATTATCTGGAGCAGTTGAAGGAGATGTGTGTCGTTAAACACTAATTTCACTAATTTTCACTAATTATGTCGCTGACGCGATCGCCTAGCTTGTGACTACATCGACCTAAAAAACTTCTACGAGTACAATGAACTCAGCTTAAAAATAAATTAGCAATGAAAAATAGCATACTACTGCTTTTTATCCTATTCACTCAAAGCCTGATATCTCAAAATATTGAACCACTAAGTCCAATTCAAAAAGTACTTTATGATTTTGAAACAGTTCAAGTAAAACCAGAATTTCCTGGTGGAAAAGAAAAATTTCTTGAATATGTACAAATAAATTTCAAAAAGTCAAACATTAATAAAAATATTAAAGGATCAATTCTTGCAAATTTTATTGTTGAAATGGATGGTTCGATAACGAATGTTGCAATTATAAAAGATGACGGGATCAAAACAGGAAAAACACTTAAGAGAATATTAGAAAAATCTCCGAAATGGCTTTGTGGAGAACACGAAGGATATCACGTTAGGACAAAAGTAGATTTTACTTTTGAGATAGATTAAATTCATTTCTATTAATTCCCTCCAGCTAAAGCAGGAGGCTATTCAAAATAAAACTTCTCGCTGGCGCGAATGTCTCGCTCGTGAGCAGAATAATTTTAAAAATTTTTTACTTTGCTATGCGTGTGTTCGATCGACACACTATAAGTATCCGCAACTTGTTGCTCTGAAAGAGCCTTAGCAATAGCATGGTGCGAAGCACTATGAATGAAAAACAATTATAATTTTTAAGCCCTGTAAGGGCGGAAGCCTAATTTCAAAAAGCATTTTTTCATGTTTTTACATGATGTCCTGCTTTAAAACACCTTTTTCTTTGAATCTGTATTATCAATTTTCTTTTGCCCTTTCAGGGCATTTCCCCTTTTAACTTAATTTGTAGTGCGTTGCACTACGCTATTGCTTTAGGGCTTTCAGCCTATTTTTAAAAGTTTCGCACATTCATGGGAGACGCTCACAATAACATAATAGGTAGTCTTAATAGAAGCACAAATGACCCAAAATGAACTTATAAATACTAAATCGCATGAGGGATAGAAGTGGAAATCCTTTTGTGTACGCCACGGCGAACACAAAAGATTACTTCGTCAGTTCGCTATCGCTCGTGAGGAATAGCTAGCCCGACCCGGAGGGGCATGCCCATAAAAAAAACCTCAGCTTTTATTAAAAAACTAAGGTCTAATTTATTTAGATTGTCGAGTTACTTGTGGAGATTCTTCGTTCCTCAGAATGACAAACTGTATGTTTATTCGACACGTTACATTACATCATATCGATATATCGGTCGTGATATCCTAATAAGTATAAGACACCATCAAGACCTAAACTTGATATTGAGGTTGAAGCGCTTTCTTTTACTTTCGGTTTTGCGTGAAAAGCGATTCCTAATCCGGCTAAATTTATCATTGGCAGGTCATTGGCTCCGTCTCCTACTGCTATAGTTTGATTGATGTGGATTCCTTCTTTTTCGGCAATGGCTTTTAGGTATTCGGCTTTCTTTTGTCCGTCTACGATTTCGCCTAAATATTTACCGGTTAGTTTACCATCTTTGATCTCTAATCTATTGGCATGAACATAATCGATACCCAATTCTTTTTGCAGGTATTCTCCAAAATAAGTGAACCCTCCGGATAGAATTGCAGTTTTATAACCGTAATATTTCAGGGCTTTCATCAAACGATGTGCACCTTTGGTAATAGGTAAATTGATGGCAACATTTTGTAAAACATCTTCGCTTAAACCTTCCAACAACGCCATACGCTGTTTGAAGCTTTCGTTGAAATCTATTTCGCCATTCATTGCAGATTCTGTAATCGCACGAACCTGATCTCCTACTCCGTTTAGTTCTGCGAGTTCGTCGATAACTTCGGTCTGGATTAAAGTAGAATCCATATCGAAGCAAACCAAACGACGGTTTCGTCTGTAAATATTATCTTCCTGAAATGAAATATCGACGTTTAAAGTTCTTGAAATCTCCATAAAACTTGCTGTCATGATGATCTTATTTACAATTTCGCCGGTAACGGATAGCTGTATACAAGAACGCGGATATTCTTCTTTTTCTACAATAGAAGTTCTGCCTGTTAATCTGATAATAGAATCGATATTCAGGTTTTGATCTGACATTATTTTAGTTACCGCTGCCAACTGTGAAGCAGCTAGTTTCTCTCCTAAAATATTGATGATATAGCGTTGTTTTGATTGTGATTTTACCCAGGTTTCGTAATCTTCTACAGAAATTGGAATAAATTTTACCTTAACTCCTAATTCATAAGCTTTAAATAATAGGTCTTTTAAAACAGGACCTGAACTTGAACCGGCTTCGATCTCGAACAAAATCCCTAAAGAAAGTGTGTCATGAATATCAGCCTGACCAATATCTAAAATATTGGCATCGTAAGTAGCCAATACGGCTGTTAAACCTGCTGTTACTCCTATTTTATCATGTCCTGAAACTTTTAATAAAATAATCTCTTTACCTTCTATTGCCATTTTATCTATTGATTTTAAGAAGCGACAAAAATCGGCAATCTATTGTTGATAAAAAAGAATATTGTTTGTTTTTTTGAAAAGAAAAAGCACACAAGAATGCACTTTATTGAGTAATTTAACAATAATACTTTACTATCGAAATAACGTAACAAGTTAGGCTATTTTTTCCGCGACGAATTCACGAATTAAGTAATTAAAACTCGCGAATTCGTGGCGAATTATCTTCTGAATTATTTCATAGGTTCTGATTCATCAAAGTTCACCATCCAGCTTACTCCGAATTTATCTTTGAACATTCCGAAATAAGCGCCCCAAAAAGTCTTATTCATTGGCATGTAAATAAGTCCGTTTGCCGAAAGTCCGTTGAAGATTCTATCTGCTTCTGCTGCGCTTTCAACATTTATAGACACTGAAAAATTTCCTCCAAAAACTACGTCTCCGGATTGGTCGTTGCTGTCACTTCCCATTAAAATAGTATTTCCAATGGGTAACGAAACATGCATTACTCTATCAGCATCTTTCTCTGATATTTCGGCACAACCGCCATCTTCACCTGGAGGCATGTCTTTAAATTTTCCGATATACGGAAATTCTCCTCCTAAAACTGATTTGTAAAACAAAAATGCCTCTTCGCAATTTCCGTTAAAAATTAAATAAGGGTTTACTGATGTTGCCATGATTACTTATGGTTTGTTTATTGAAATTGCAATTTAGTTTTCAGAAAGCTCCTTCACTATTTCCAAGCCTTTCGGGAAAACTCCTTTAAAATAATCGATATACTTTTCGACTGTATCAACCTGAGCGACTAAATCTATAAATTCGTCATCCGGAGTTAATCGATAGGTTTCCATTGCCCCGCTCCACTTTTTTGTTTCTTCGGTAATAGGCAACTCTTTAAAGTCTTTTATTTCACCTAAATGTTTAAAAGCCATATATTCATTTGGAATTTTAGTTTCGATAATACTATACATTCCTTCTCCATTTGGCGACATGAAATGTACTTTATCGCCTTGATTCCAATCTGTTATTGTATATGATCCTTCACAAAAAACTCCTGTCCATTTTTTATAAGTTTCATCGTTCCATAAAACCGACCAGACTTTGTCTGCCGGTGCTTTAATTCTGATTTTAAATTCTAATGTTTCCATAATTATGATAATTTACTAAAATCCATAAATAAAACATTCCAACGATGGCCGTCTAAATCTGCAAAACCAAAGCCATACATCCAGCCTTGGCTTTCTGCCGGAGGGGAAAAAATGGTTCCGCCTGCTTCTTCGACTTTTTTTGCTAATTCATCAACTTCTGAAGCACTTTCGGCATCAATCGAAATTAAAACTTCTGAACTTGATTGTGTATCTGTCAGTTTGTTTTGAGAAAAACTGGTAAATAACGATTCTTCAAAAAGCATAACAACAAAATGAGAATCACCTACCACCATGCATGTTGAACTGGGTGTATCATGTTGCTCATTAAAAGAAAAACCGATTTTCCAGAAAAAATCTTTTGATTTTGCCACATCCTTAACTGGCAAATTCAGCCATATTTGTTTTGTCATAGTTTTTTGTTGTTTGTTGTTTTTATTGTTTTGCCACAAAGACACTAAGTCACAAAGTTTTTTTTGCTAAACTTTGAACCTTTTGACTCCAAAAAAAACTAATTTTGCTCTACATAACTTTTAAAATTATCCAGGATTGCATTCCAGCCTCCTTGTTGCATTTCGTCTGAATTTTGAGTTTCAGGGTCAAAGCTTTGTGTAATTTCTACTCCGTCCGGGGTTTCTGTAAAAGTAATTTCGACTTTTCTTCCGTCTTCTAATACATATTCAATCGCTTTATTTTTTTCTACCAAAGTATATTCACCTCCAAGATCAAAACTCATGCTGCCATCTTTTGCTGCCATAGTCGATTTGAATTTTCCGCCTTCTCTTAAATCATTTTCCGCATAAGGCGTATGCCATTCTGCCGAAGCAAAACTCCAGTTCTTAATGTGTTCAGGTTGTGTCCAAAATTCCCAAACTTTGTCTATCGATGCATTAATCGTATTTTGTACTGTTATCATTGTGTTTTTCTTAAATTTATACTAGTTAATACATAAACTTACAAAATTTATTAAACAAATTTAAAATATTACAGAAAGCTTTAACATACATAAAAAGCCAACTTTAGGGTCATTTAAGACAATTTAACTATTTTTGTATGTTATCATTTTTCTAAAACCAGAGATCATCATGAGCAAGAAAGTAGGTTTAATTGTACCGCACGACTATAAATTATTAAGCATAGCTGCGATTTTAGAAGTTTTTGAAACGGCCAATAAACTTTCTAAAGGAGATAAATATTTTGAAATTATGATATTTCAATCTTCAGAACAAATCAACGAAGAACGTTTGTTTGGTTATGAAGTGAAAGCTATCGAAGTTTCAGCCCAAGTTTTAGATCTAATTTTGATTCCTGCTTTTACCACAGACAATATGAGCGAAATGATCGCCAAGAACAAGAATTTTATTCCCTGGCTGAAAAAACAACATCAGTCCGGAGCCGAATTGGCGAGTTTTTGTACTGGCGCATTTTTGTTTGCGGCTTCAGGATTATTAAACGAAAAACTGGCTACAACTCATGTCGATGCTTGTAGTGCGTTTACAAAAGCTTTTCCGTTGGTAAAACTAAAAGCCGAAGAAACTCTAACGGCAGATGGCAGTTTATATACCAGCGGCGGCTCAACCTCAACCTTTCATTTATTGATTTTACTGGTTCAGAAATATTGCGGAAACGAGATTGCTGTTCAAATCGCCAAAATTTTCTCGATCGACTTAAACCGATACAAACAGAGCTATTTTAGTACTTTCAGGCCCAATCATTTGCACAACGATACTTTGGTTGCGATGTTGCAGCAAAAAATAGAAAGTCAGTATCACACCATCGAAAAACTGGAAGAAATCACCAAAGATATCCCCACAAGTGCCCGAAACATGACACGACGATTCAAACAAGTTACAGGAATTCCGCCTATTGAATATTTACAAAATATAAGAGTCGAAAGTTCTAAGAAATACTTGGAACAAACCCAGCTTTCGATTTCGGAAATTATCGAAAAAACAGGTTATAATGATCCAAAGGCTTTCCGTAAAGTATTCTTTAAAATGGTAGGCATGAAACCCATAGAATATCGGGAAAAATTTAGAGTGCAGTAATTTTTTTCAGGAGCAGAAATTCGGTTTTCAAAAGACGTCCTGTCCTGCTCTCCACTATATCTTTTGCTGTGAACCCCACAGCAAAAGGATGTCGTTTCGATCAGGGCTATACGAGACATTTTATTTTTATAAGACGATCAGGTCGGGAGTCTGAAACTAAGTTTACGACTTAATAATCCACATCAGGACTTTTTTATTTTCTTTCAGAAGTTTATCAATTTCTTTCATATCAACATTAGAAACCGCGGGACAACCCCAGCCTTCCGGAGTTCCTTTGGGATATACTTCTTCGCTTGAAATGGCTTCCCAGGAATGCAATACTATCGCCCGGCTTCTGGCATGCGAATTTGTCTTTTCTTTTCCCTGCAAAACATAATTCACCTTTATTCCCCACTGACTCACTCCCCGGTCCAGAATAATAAATTTACCTATCGAAGAACAATGCGAATCGAACTCATTACTTATTGGTGCATTTTCTTTCGACATCGTTGCGCCCCAGCTATTATCGCCACAACCGTGACTTACCATATATGATTTTGTTATTTTATTCCTTTTAAAATCATACACAAAAAATCTCTTTAAACCGGAATGTATCCCTAAATCGATCAGGAAAAATGTATCCTGATTGAGATTATTGCGTTTGCAATATTGTTGTGCTTCTTTGTAATAAGTACTATAATCAATGTCTTTGATTTCGCGGAGAGGTTTTTCTTTAGAAGTAATTTCGATTGCTTTTTCGGGCTTAAAAACGCTTGCTTCTCGCTTTTCTGTCTTGTTTTTACAGGACAACATCAAAAACAAACTTATGATGAGGAATATTTTTTTCATAATACCAATTTACATAAAAACTGAAACGAAAAGAGTATGAAAAAAGCATAAAAAAAACCTACTCAAATAAAGGAGCAGGTTTTAGGTAAACTTTGTCAAATTTTTGAACTTTGACAACGTAATATCAAGACTTACGAAGCAATTTCCATACGCTTCAATAAATTTTTATTCAAAGTATGTTTTGCATAATCTTTATCGATTGTCAAAACTTTATCAATGCCACACATTTTTTATGTAGTTATCTTCATGTTTTTTAAATCTAATAAAGTCTAATAACGATTATTTCTACAAAAGACCATTTATAAAGAAATAAAATGACACATCATTCTATTCTAAAAACAGGTCCAACTTCAGTATACGTTGTTTGTTTATTTTTTTTACTAATTAAGATTATTATGTAGTTATCAAATAATTTAGAAACTTTAACATCGTTCAGTTGTTTTGGATTATTGATCATATAAAGATTTGCCGTTTTTGCATATTTTCTAAAACATAGAATTTCTTTCGGTTTAGCAGTCGTAACAATTTTAAATGTTTCAAAATAAATTGCCCCATCTTTTATGTTATAATTGTCTTTTATAATATATTGTTTGGAATCAAACTTAAGCTGATATAAATAATTGTCCAATTTAAAAAAAAGCGTGTCTTTAACTTTATCTTGAGCTTTTAAAGCATTAATAAAAAATAAAAAATAAATAATAAGTGTAAATTTTATATTCATAACAAAAGGATTTAATATTAATTAGAACAAGGTGCTGCTTTACTTAAAAGTATAGCCCTATTGGCAAGTTTGTCAATTTCTGCTTTTTTATCTGCTGGCAGATCTTCCCAAGCTTTGACATTACTCTCTTTTAAACCTCCCCAAGCTAAAGCTTCATAAAAAGCATCACTCGGGGCTTCATCATAATAGTTTGTATATTTTATATAATCTTCAGTAAGGACATTTTTATGAAACTCTTTAAGAGCTTCTTTCATACTTGATAAATATAATGCCGCCATAGTGCCATGCTGGTTGCCATATTTTTCATAGACTTTATTAAAGGCTAATGCTTCCGGAATATTATTTCTAGTGTACAATTTTCTGATTATATCAGCATGAATGTATTCATGCAAAATAGTTCTGGTTGCGTCAAGAGCTGACTGGTCATTTGATCGGGAAGTACTAATCGAAATATTTATCAAAGACGGATTTATTTTACTCGTATATGTAGTTTCACCATTTAATTCAATTAAATTCCCTTGTGCATCTTTAACCATCACTTTATCTACAGAGCTAATTTTTATATCAAATTCAGATTTACCACTAAAATTGGCTAATAACTTTTGAACGAATAAATTTCCATTTTGATTTAATAGACTATTTAGACATTTTGATTTACCTGTAAGTCCATCAATAATTTCCATAGATGTCGGCGTCGTAATACCTGCATATCCTCCACCCGCATCCCAAGAATAGTAAGTACTGCCGGAATCAAAATCATTAAACATACCAGAGGCACCAAACACATCTAAGGCATCAACAGTTTTGCTAGGCTTTCCTTTTACGACAACTTCATTTAATTGTATTGGAGATTTACGAGTTAATGTTGATGTTTTTTCATTCTCCATATTATTTTTTAAAGCAATACTATTTTCAAAAAACTGACCTATAATAATTCCATCTTTGGCCCTGAACCCATTAATAAAGGTACCATCCAAAGAATAAGAAAATAGCTTTCCGGAAAAATTTCCTTTATCAGAATCCTCATCAGCATACATACTAAAAACGACACTCTTAATTTCATTATCAATTTTTAACAGCAGAATCCTGTTATTTTCATGATTGCTATTTGATGCAAAAGGAATTACAGTTAATAACTGATCGCTACCATTAATTTTTTCCTGTGAAATTTTATTGAATTCAAGATTTTCTAATTCCTTATTTACTGATTTTACTGAAAAATTATTTCTTGAATGCATCAGAAAATTTTTAGCTTCATCACTGGTTACCGTCTCAATCTTATTTTGCGGCTCATCAGGTAAATTTTCATCATTTTGACAATCAAACATTAATAACGCAATACATAATATCATTATTACTTTTATATGGCTTTTAGTTTTCCATTTCATAATATTTGGTCTTTTAGTAATTAAATTCAAATATATAAGAAAAAATTTATAAAAAAAATGCATTATCAATAAAAGGAAAAAAATACTTACATAAAAAGATAGTTGATATAAATTATATTTATTCTAAAATTTTACGTGATTAATTGCGCTCACTAGGTTCCATAAAATTACTCTTTTCAACAATGTTTTAAATAAATATTTCCATCAAAGAACTTAACAGTAATTTATATATAAGAAAGTATAAATGAAAAAGCATAAAAAAACCTACTCAAATAAAGGAGCAGGTTTTAGGTAAACTTTGTCAAATTTTTGAACTTTGACAAAGTAATATCAAGATTTACGAAGCAATTTCCATACGCTTCAATAAATTTTTATTCAAAGTATGTTTGGCATAATCCTTATCGATTGTCAAAACTTTATCATCTGAACTTGGTAATTCGTACATCGCATCTGTTAAGATAGCTTCACATAACGAACGTAATCCACGAGCTCCTAATTTGTATTCTAACGCTTTATCAACAATAAAATCTAATGCTTCATCTGAAATATTAAATTCAACATCATCCATTAAAAATAATTTTTGATATTGTTTGATTAAAGCATTTTTAGGTTGTGTCAAAATCGCACGTAAAGTTTCTCTGTCAAGAGGATCCATATGAGTTAAAACCGGCAAACGACCGATAATCTCCGGAATCAAACCAAAATCTTTAATATCTTTTGGAATAATATATTGCAATAAATTGTCTTTATCGATGTTGTCTACGTTTTTAGAAGTAGAATATCCAACTGCCTGACGGTTTAAACGTTTCGAAATAATACGTTCCACTCCATCAAAAGCTCCACCGGCAATAAACAAGATATTCTGCGTATTTACCTCAACAAATTTTTGATCCGGATGTTTACGTCCACCTTTTGGTGGCACATTAACAACAGTTCCTTCTAATAATTTCAGTAAAGCTTGTTGTACACCTTCTCCAGAAACGTCACGAGTTATAGATGGATTATCGCTCTTGCGGGCAATTTTATCAATTTCATCAATAAATACGATTCCTCTTTCTGCTTTGGTTACATCATAATCAGCCGCTTGTAATAGACGTGTCAAAATACTTTCGACATCTTCTCCTACATAACCTGCTTCTGTAAGTACAGTCGCATCCACAATAGCCAAAGGAACATCTAACATTTTGGCGATAGTTTTAGCTACCAATGTTTTTCCGGTTCCGGTTTGACCTACCATAATGATGTTACTTTTTTCGATCTCTACTTCATCGTCTAATTGCTGTTGCATTAAACGTTTGTAGTGATTGTAAACCGCAACTGACATTACTTTTTTTGTCTGATCCTGACCAATAACATACTGATCTAAGAAAGCTCTGATTTCTTTTGGTTTCTTTAAAATTAAGTCGCCAACTAATTTCGCGCTTCCGCTTGATTTTAATTCTTCTAATACAATTCCGTGTGCTTGTTCAATACACTTATCACAGATATGTGCATTAATACCTGCAATCAATAAATTGGTTTCTGGCTTTTTTCTTCCACAAAACGAACATTCTAATACTACTTTAGCCATTCTTATTTAGTTACTAAGCGACAAAGTTACTAAGTTTTTGAGATTTATCACTAAAACCTCAAAAACTTAGCAACCTATTAACTTATATTTTTGTTTCAAGTTTTTAAAAAAGGTTTCAAGTTTCAGGTTTGCTTCGCCAGTTCGGCTTGCAGCCTCGGGCCAAGTTTGCTTTGTTAACTTGAAACCTGAAACTTGAAACAAATTTTTAACTAGAAAATTATCCTCTTCTCAATACTTCATCAATCATTCCGTATTCTTTTGCTTCGTCAGCTTTCATCCAGTAATCACGCTCACTGTCTTTGTGCACTCTTTCAAAAGATTGTCCTGAATGTTGAGAGATGATGTTGTATAATTCATCTTTTAGTTTCAACATTTCACGTAAGTTGATTTCCATATCAGTTGCAACACCTTGTGCTCCTCCTGATGGCTGGTGAATCATTACTCTTGAATGTGGTAAAGCCGAACGTTTTCCTGCAGCTCCTGCACATAATAATACAGCGCCCATTGAGGCTGCCATACCTGTACAAATTGTCGCAACATCTGGTTTGATGTATTGCATGGTGTCGTAAATTCCCAATCCTGCGTAAACGCTTCCTCCTGGAGAATTTAGATAAATTTGAATATCTTTTGATGCATCAGCACTTTCTAAAAATAATAACTGAGCCTGAACGATATTCGCGATTTGATCGTCGATACCAGTTCCTAAAAAGATAATCCTGTCCATCATTAATCTTGAAAAAACATCTAATTGAGAAACATTCAACTGACGCTCTTCGATAATATATGGAGTCATGTTTGTTGGGTTCATCGCTGCTACGATTTTATCGTAATACATTGCGTTTACTCCTTGGTGCTTTGTAGCAAATTTTTTGAATTCTTTACCGTAGTTCATATTTTAAGTGTTCTAAGTTTTACGTAATATCTGTATATTCTTCCATCAAAGGTTATACCCCTTTATAAAGAATGTCAATTTGTCTTAGTTTTTTGTTTCAAATTTAATTTTGTTTCAGGTTTCAAGTTTTTGAACTTGCTTCTTAAATAGCCCAGATAGCAGTGAAAAGCTTTTTGAATTCCGTTTTTTAGTTTTTTTATTCTTGGAAAGCGACTGAAAGAAGCTCTTGCAAGAATTTAAAAAACTTAAACGGAAGAAAAAACTTGTAACGAATAGCTGGATTAGCTTCTGAAAAGTAATCAAAAATAAATTAAAACAAAAGAGCGTCAGGAAAAAACTTCCCGACGCTCAAATATACTTATTGTTTTAGAAATTATTCTCCGTAAGACGCAGCGATAAATTCTTCGTAAGTTACTTCTTTAGTTGTTGGATTTGCTTTTTCTTTGAACACTTCCAATAATTTTTCAGCAACAACTTGCTCAGATAATCTTTTTACTTCTTCCTGGTTAGATAAAACTCTAGCCACGATTCCCTGAACTTCTTCGTCAGTTGGGTTTGTTTGACCAAATTGAGCCATTTGTTGTCTGATCGCGTTTGTTGTAAAAGCTTTCAAATCTTCAAATGTAATTTGGATATTACTTTGAGCCATTGCTTTTCCTTCGATTAATTGAAAACGTAATCCTTTTTCAGATCTTGCGTATTCAATTTCAGCTTCTTCTGCAGAAAGTTTTTTCTCTCCAACAGTTTGTAACCATTTTTTAAGGAATTCAGCTGGTAAATCAAATTTTGTGCTTTCGATTAGGAAATCCTGAACATCTAATAATAATTTTTGGTCAGCTTGCTGTGCAAATTGCGCTTCAGCATCTTCTTTGATTTTAGCTTTTAAGTCTTCTAAAGAAGCCACTTTTCCTTCTCCAAAAAGTTTATCAAATAATTCCTGGTTTAATTCAGCCAATTCAGCTCCGTTGATCGCTTCGATAGTAAAGTTTACTTCAACATCTAAACCGTGAACGTCATCATGAGCTACTTTTAAGTAATCCATTAATTGATGATCGTCTTCGAATAAACCTTTTGTGCTTACTGTTACAACATCTCCAACTTTTTTACCAATGAATTTATCTCCGGCAGCTTTGTTGAAAGTAGCTACAGAAATTGTAGTTGTATTGTTGATCCCTTTTTCTTCGTTAGCGAAAGTTCCGGTTAAATCAGAATCAGCTTCAACTTTATCTTGTGGAATTGCTTTTCCGAATTGTTTTTGGATACGCTCTACTTGCCCGTCGATTAATTTATCATCAGCAGTAACGATATATTTTACGATATTATTTTTTGCTTCTAAATCAATTTCGAAGTTAGGAACCAAACCAATTTCGTATTCAAAAGTTAGTTCTTCAGCATCCCAATCAAAGTTTTCGTTTTCTTTAGCAAGAGGAGTTCCTAAAAGATTTAATCTTTCAGATTGAACAAAACGCTCTAAAGCCAAATCCACTACTTTTTTAACTTCTTCCTGCTTAATAGCTTTTCCGTATTGTTTTTCAACAAGGTCTTTAGGAACTTGTCCTTTTCTAAAACCTTTTACGGTAGCCAATGGCATTTTTTCGTTTATTCTTTTTGCTACCTGACCTTTATAATCCATGTGAACAACGTTTAATACAATCGTTTCATTCACAGCGTCTATTGCTACTCTTTTAATATCCATCTTCTTCTTTAATTTACATAATAAAATTGGGTTGCAAAATTATAAAATTTTTGCAACCCAACCAAGTTTTTAATCTATTGTATTTGAAGCGGTTTTTAACTCGCTTAGATTTCGATTTTATTTATCGTCTCCTAATATTTTATAAGTAATAGACTGAAGGATAGATAGTATAACACTAAAGATCAATGCGGTCCAGAAGGAATCGACTGCAAAACCTCCTACAATATTGGTGCATAACAAAATAATGATGGCATTAATTACCAATAAAAATAAACCTAAAGTTATAAATGTTACGGGCAAAGTAAGAATAACTAATATTGGTTTTATAAAAAGATTTAGTAATCCTAAAACAATTGCAACGATTACTGCCGTGCCAAAACTCGCAACATGTACGCCAGTTAAAAAATTAGCAATTAACAACACCAAGGCCGCAGTAACAAGGAGTCTAAGTAATATTTTCATATTTTTTGAATTTAAAATTTTAATAAAAGTAATAAAATTTTGCAACAGGCTTTGTTTGTCAGGCTACTTTTATGAATGACACGCCGAGATTATAATTAAATATGCTGATAAACAACTGACACATCACAATTTAGTTTCTCTTTAAATTCGCTTATAAAACTATTTTCAAATTCAGGCCAATTCCAAAATGTAAAACCCAAATCGCTAAAACCCCATTCTGGTGTAAACTTAAATTGATGAATATCTGCCGCAATATTACAGAAGGGGCAAATTAGATCATCATTTACCTCGTACCAATTATTAAAAAAATCCCAATCTTCTTTTGCAATATCTTTTTTGCAATTAGGACAAATACATTCTTCTATTCCTGTTTCGCCTGTATCAAATATTTGTCGGGAAGTTATAACATCAAGTCCATTCGAAATAAGAGAATAAGGAAGTTCGTCAGGAAAGGAAACAATTTGTTTTGCGCCATCAGAAATCGCATAACCTTTATCAGCACTTAAAATACAGTTTGAAAGTTCAGGCTTAACAATATCTTTTGATATTAACCATTGTAAAATTTCTTTTGCTTTAGCTTCATTACCATGATAAGCTGATTTTCTGCAAACTATAGATATACTATGATCACTCATTTCCTTTTTCTTGAACTTTATAAAACTATTACTCTTTTAAAAATTCTGTTGTTAATTCGAAAAACAATTTAGGATTTTCGGCGTGAAGCCAATGTCCTGCATTTGGAATTGTTTCGAATTTAACGTTTGGAAATTGCTGACGTATAGCGTCAAAATCAGCATCCTGAATATATCCGGAATTTCCTCCACGAATAAACAAGGTTGGTTTATCGAAAACTAAATCATCATCTAAAGCTTTCCCGATAGCATCCAGATTATTATTGAAAGCGGTTAGATTAAATCGAAAAGCCAATTGTCCAGGTTCCTGCCAATATAAATTTTTCAACAAAAACTGACGTGTTCCAAAATCGGCAACGTATTCTGACAAAGTTGCTTCGACATCATTACGGCTGGGTTTTACAGAAAAGTCAACAGCATTTAAACCTGCCAAAATATCCTGATGGTGTTGTTTGTAAAATCTTGGACCAATATCGGCGACAATCAATTTATCTACAATTTCAGGATGTGTGGTGGCAAAAAGCATGGCTACTTTTCCTCCCATAGAATGACCTAAAATATCGATTTTAGTCAATTGATTTGCCTGGCAATATTCAAATACGTCCTGCACCATGGCTTCATAACTCCATTCGTCTGAATGAAAACTACGGCCATGATTTCGTAAATCTAAGATATGAACCTGAAATCCGGCTTCTACATATTGTCCTGCCAAGGTTTTCCAGTTATCAGACATTCCTAAAAATCCGTGCATGATGACAAATGGTTTTCCTTCGCCTTCTATTTTTGAGTATAACATTTTTTATTATTTTTTATTGAAAAACTTATTCCACAAAGGTTTTACACAAAGAAGCACAAAATTTTCTTTGAGAATCTCTGTGTGTATTTTTTATGTATCTCTGAGAAATAGCTCTTTATAAACCTTACTTCAATTTATTCAAATACATATTCACTACATTATCCAATCCAAGATAAAGGGCTTCTGCAATTAAAGCGTGACCAATAGAAACTTCTAATAAACCTGGAATATTTTGTTTGAAGAACTGAATATTATCTAAACTTAAATCGTGTCCGGCATTAATTCCTAAATCTAATTCGTTGGCCAATTCTGCAGCTTTCACGTAAGGGTCAATTCCGTTCTTGTTTCCTAAGTCATATTGATGTGCAAAAGCTTCGGTATACAATTCGATGCGATCAGTTCCTGTTTTTTTTGCTCCTTCGATAATATCCAAAACAGGATCAACAAAAATAGACGTTCTGATTCCGTTACGCTGAAATTCCTGAATCACTTCGGTCAAATACGATTGATTTTTTATCGTATCCCAGCCCGCAGAAGATGTAATTGCTCCAATGGCATCCGGAACCAATGTTACTTGCGTTGGTTTGCATTCTAAAACTAAATCGATAAAATTATGCTGTGGATTTCCTTCGATATTATATTCAGTATGAACGATTGCTTTTAAATCGCGTGCATCCTGATAACGAATATGGCGCTCATCCGGACGTGGATGAATTGTAATTCCCTGGGCTCCGAATTTCTGAATATCAGTGGCCACTTTTAGTAAATCAGGAACATTTCCTCCTCGTGCATTTCGAAGGGTTGCAATTTTATTGATATTTACACTTAACTTTGTCATATAAATAGATAATTAATTCTAGTAACACTATATTTGTTACGACAAAAATACAAAGTAAAACGTAGCAGTTTTTGCTA
>Ga0247810_10001263_pt1 | contig 16637 bp, 17 predicted proteins | sample UWRJL119311C1_FD_179918 | JGI IMG/M metagenome (GOLD analysis project Ga0247810, IMG submission 179918) | Plant litter microbial communities from Arlington Agricultural Research Station in Wisconsin, United States - UWRJ-L119-311C-1 | ecosystem: Environmental > Terrestrial > Plant litter >...
GGACACCAACGAGATGATCGCGCAGACCACACAGCTGGCGATGATGGAGAAGATGACGGAGCTCACCTCGACGAGCACCGAGAACTTCTCCCTGCAGATGCGCATCGCCGCCTCGGCGATCGTCGGCCAGAACGTCTCCTACCTCGGCGCCGACGGCAAGGTCGTCTCCGGTGTCGCCGACAGCGTGTCGTTCGCCAACGCCGTACCCACGGTCAACGTCGGGGGCAAAGACATCGCCCTCGACCTGGTCGCCGGTATCGGCAAGGTGCCCGCGACCGTTCCCCCCGCAACTTCCTAAACACCCTCGTCCCACCAACCGAAAGGCTCACTCATGCTTCGCTCTCTCTACGCAGGTATCTCCGGTCTTCGCTCGCACCAGACCATGCTCGACGTCACCGGCAACAACATCGCCAACGTCAACACCACCGCCTTCAAGGGCTCGTCGGTGCAGTTCCAGGACACGCTCTCGCAGCTCACCCAGGGCGCCGGCGGACCGCAGCAGGGCGTCGGCGGAACGAACCCCGCCCAGGTCGGCCTCGGTGTGCTCGTCGCGGGCATCTCGACCAACTTCGCGCAGGGCTCGACGCAGGCCACCGGCAAGGCGAGCGACCTCATGATCTCGGGCGACGGCTTCTTCGTCACCCGCCAGGGCAACCAGACCATGTACACGCGTGCCGGCAACTTCGACTTCGGCGCAGACGGCCGCCTCACCACGCCCGACGGCTCGCTCGTGCAGGGCTGGGGCGCGACCGACGGTGTCGTGAACGACGGCGGGCTCGTCGGCGACATCCAGCTTCCGCTGAACGCGATCTCTCCCGGCCAGGTGACGACGCGGGCGACCATGGGCGGCAACCTGCCCAGCGACGGTGCCCTCGGCGCGAAGCTCGTGCGCGACATCGAGGTCTTCGACGCCACCGGCGCCGCCCGCAGCATCACCGTCACCTTCACCAAGACCGGTGCGGGCTGGGACGCCGCGGCCGTCGACTCGTCGGTGCCGGTCACCGTGCCGCCCACCGCACCGCCCACCATCTCGCTCGCGTTCGCGAACGGCGTGCAGACCACGCCCGGCCAGTTGACCGTCAACGGCGTCGACCTCGACCTCAGCGCGGTCAGCGGCTACGCGGCGCTCACCAGCATCTCGACCACCGAGAAGGACGGCCGCGCGGCCGGAAACCTCGACTCGTACACGCTCGCGAAAGACGGAACGATCATCGGATCGTTCAGCAACGGCGCGTCGCAGGCGCTCGGTCGCATCGTGCTCGCGAGCTTCACCAACCCGGCCGGACTCGAGAAGGCCGGTGCGTCGTCGTACCGTGCGACGTTCAACTCGGGCGACGTGCAGGTCGGCGCGCCCGGCGCCGACGGACTCGGCTCGCTCTCGAGCGGCGCCCTCGAGATGTCGAACGTCGACCTCTCGCAGGAGTTCACCAACCTGATCGTCGCCCAGCGCGGCTTCCAGGCCAACGCGCGAATCATCACCACCTCCGACGAGGTTCTGCAGGAGCTCACGAACCTCAAGCGCTAGCGGCAAGTTCGGTCAGACTATCGGCCGTCGTTTACCTAACACCGGGTAGGCGACGGCCGATAGTGCTGTGTAAGCGACCCAGGAAGGGTCGCCTCTACTGGGGATGGATTCCGATGATCGTTGTCACGCGGCTTAATAACAGCCAGTTTGCGATCAATCCCGATCTCATCGAACGCATCCACGCGAACCCCGACACGACGCTCGTGATGGTCGACGGCGCGAAGTACATCGTCACCGAGACCATGGACGAGGTGATCGACAAGATCGCCAACTACCGGGCCCGAGTCATCGCCCTGACCCACGAGATCTCCCAGTCCGGTCAGCCGACCGGCGTGCGTGCTCTCGGCCTCGTCAGCTCGATCGACACGGCCGCGCACCAGACCGACATCCACGAAGAGGCCGACGGCGTTACCTCGATGGGCCCGAGGAAGCTGTAATCATGGATCCCGCAACCATAATCGGGCTGCTCATAGCCTTCGGATCGCTCTTCGCGATGATCACGCTCGAGGGCGCGAACGTCTCCTCCGTGCTGCTTCCCGCCCCGATCATCCTCGTCTTCGGCGCCACCATCGCCGTCGGTATCGCCGGCGGCACGATCAAAGACGCGATCTCGGCGTTCAAGGCCCTGCCCAGTGCCTTCATCGGCAAGACGAGCAAGCCGCAGGCCACGATCGACCAGCTGGTCGCCCTGGCCGAAAAGGCGCGCAGCGACGGTCTGCTCTCGCTCGAGCAGGAGGCCGAAGGCGTCGACGACCCCTTCCTCAAGGGCGCCCTGCAGAACGTCGCCGACGGCACCGACGGCGAAGAGCTGCGCATCCTGCTCGAAGACGAGCTGGCGACCAAGGCAAAATCGCAGCGCAACGCCGCCAAGTACTTCACCACCATGGGCGGCTACGCGCCGACCGTCGGCATCATCGGAACGGTCGTCTCGCTCACCCACGTGCTCGAGAACCTCTCGGTACCGGAAGAGCTCGGCCACATGATCGCCGCCGCGTTCGTCGCGACCCTGTGGGGACTGCTCTCGGCCAACTTCATCTGGCTTCCGATCGGCGCCCGCATGCGCCGCCTCTCCGACCTCGACGTCGAGCGGATGACCCTCACGATGGAGGGTGTGCTCGCCATCCAGGCCGGCAGCCAGCCGCGACTGCTCGGCGAACGACTGCGGGCCATGGTGCCGGCCGACCAACTGGCCAAAGCAGCATGAGCACGCCGCGGAAGCGCGGCGGCCTCGAAGAGGAGCACGTCGAGCACGTCGACGAACGGTGGATGGCCTCCTACATGGACATGGTCACCGTGCTGATGTGTATGTTCATCGTGCTGTTCGCCATGTCGAGCGTCGACGCCGACAAGTTCGAGAAGTTGAAGAACTCGCTGGCCACCGGCTTCGGCTCGACCGAGGTCGGTTCGATCGACACCGCGGAGGGCGTCGTCGTCCCCGCCAGCCAGGTCGGCGGGGAGGGCGAACCCGTCGAGGTGCCGCTCACCGAACTCGAACTCGCCGAGGCAGAGGTCGACGAGCTCGAGCAGTTGAAAGAGCAGATCCGCCTGAACCTCGCGGCCCAGGGGCTCGAGCACACCGTCGACTTCAAGATCGACGAGCGGGGTCTCACCATCCGTCTGGTCGGCTCCGAGACGTTCTTCGCCTCGAACAGCGTCGATCTGGCTGGCGTCGCGCCCGCCGTGCTCGACGCGGTGTCGCCCGTGCTCTCGGCGACGGCCTACCAGATCGCGGTCGAGGGCCACGCCGACAGCCGCAACCCCGGCCCGCCCTACCCCACCAACTGGGAGCTCTCCTCGGGCCGCGCGACGCAGGTGCTGCGCCGACTGGTCGAGAACGGCCACGTCGGGCAAGAACGCATCGGGGCCATCGGCTACGGTTCGGCGAGACCCGTCGCCACGGGCGCGAGCGAAGCCGACATGGCGGCGAACCGCCGCGTCGACATCGTCGTGATCTCCGACCAGCCCGAATCGGTGCGCGCGCTCATCCCCTCCGTTCTCGAGAATTACATCAACGCGTCGAGCGACGCCTTACCGCCGGGGTAGCGCTGCCGATAGTCGCCTTCGTGACTGTCCAGGAACACATCGCCGTCGGCGCGCTCGCGAAGCCCGCCCCCATAGTCGAGTTATACGACTTCCGTCGGCCCACCACCCTCGCGCGTGAACACTCGCGCGTTCTCGAACTCGCCTTCGACACCTTCGCCCGCCAGTGGGGAACGCAGCTCACCGCGAGCGTGCGCGTCGTCTCGCAGGTCAGCAGCGAGCAGGTCGTTATGCAGACCTACGACGAATACGCCTCGGGGCTGCCGCCGATGACCGCGATGGTGCTCTGCACCATCGGGGGAAGCGACGCCAAAGCCGTTCTGCAGCTTCCCGCCGCGGCCGTTCTCGGCTGGGTCACCTACATGCTCGGCGGCACCCGCCCCCGCACGATGGACGAACGCAAGTTCACCCAGATCGAGCAGGCGCTCGTGCGCAAACTGTTCGATGCCGCACTCGAAGACCTGCGCTACTCGTTCGGGCCGCTCCTCGTCGCGCCGATGGCCGTCGACGGCATCCAGTACAACTCGCAGTTCGCCCAGGCCGCCGCGACCGCGGACCTGATGATCGTGGCATCCTTCACCGTGCGCGTCGGCGACACGACGACGCCCGCGACGCTCGCGATCCCCGCCGAGGTCCTGCTTCCGCAGCTCGGCGAGGCGAACCCCACGAGCACCGTCGCGAACGCCAAAGACCTGATCGCCGCGCAACTGACCGGGGTCCCCGTCGATGTCGCGCTGCGTCTCACGCCCGCGATGGTGACGCCGAGCCGCATCCTCGGCCTCGCGGTCGGAGACGTGCTCGCGATCCCGCACCCGCAGCATCGCCCATTCGAAATTGCCGTAGATGGCCAGGTCCTGGCCCGCGGAGCAGCGGGGGCCAACGGCGCGCGCCTGGCCTGCGTCATCGTCAGCACCAGCGCCGAGGAGAACTAAGTGAACCCGCTCGCCCCCCTTAACCAGTCGTCCACCATCGTCGAGGCGACCGCGGCCGCCGAAGCGCTCGTGCGCCTCCTCCCCACGACGGTCGCGCTCGGCGCGTCGGTCGCCAGCGGTTCGGATGTCCCGTTCGGCCTCCAAGCGTCGGCCACCGTCGCCGCCTACGTGGGAGCGATCTCCGCCGACATCGCCCTCGTGCTGCTCGACAGCGACCAGCTGGTCTCGGCCGCATCGCCGGACGGCGCGGTCGTCTCGGTCGCCGACGTGCTGCGCCCGTCGTTCGAGGCCGCCACGGCCACGCTCGGCACCGGCGTTCTCGGCGCCGCCCGCGTCGACGACGCGAGCGCGCTGTTCGGCGACGCCGAGACCGTCGTCTTCGCGCTCGGCAACGGCGCGGCCACCGCCGGCTGGTTCGCCATCCGCATCCGCACGAGCGGCATCCTCACCGGCGGCCGCAGCATCGACAGCGACGAGATCGTCGGCAAGCTCGGCCGCATCAACAACGTCGAGATGGCGCTCACCGTCGAGATCGGCCGCACCCGCATCTCGGTGCGCGACGTGCTCGGTCTCGAGCCCGGCGCCGTCATCGAGCTCGACCGCTCGGCCGGCGCCCCCGCCGACGTGCTGCTCAACGGCCGCCTCATCGCCCACGGCGAGATCGTCGTCATCGACCAGGACTACGCCGTGCGCATCACCAAGATCCTCGACGTGATCGAGAGCCTCGCCTAAATGGAAACCGTGGTCGTCGCGCTGCGGGTCGCACTCTCGCTGGGTGTGGTCTTCGGGTTGCTGTGGTTCATCCACCGCCGCCTGACGCGCGGAGGAAAGCTGCGCGCCGCGGCGACCCCCATCACCGTTCTCGGCAAGCAGGGCATCGGCGCCAAAGCGTCGGTCGTCGTGGTCGACGCCAACGGGATGCGGTTCGTGCTCGGTGTGACCGAGGCGAACGTCACCGTGCTGCACAGCGCCGAGGCGCCCGCCGCCGCGTTCGCCGAGGTCATGGCGACCGCGACCCCCGCCGCCGCGTCGGTCCCCGCCCCCGCTTCGGTCTCCGAGCCCGTCGAAGGGCGGAAGCCCGTGACCGCCGACGGACTCGTCACGCCCGGCTCCGTGCCCGGCGCCCTCGGCGGATCGATCCTCTCCCCGGCCACCTGGCGCCAGGCCGCCGCCGCCATCGGTCGCTTCCGGTGAGCGTGATCGACCGCGGCGCCGTCGCGCGCCGCGCATTGCTGATCCGTATCGCCGTCATCGCGGTGCTCGCCGTCGTCGTCGGGATCGCCGCCGTGCTCGTCGGCCCGACCGAGGCCCACGCCGTGGTCGACCCGACCCCGCCGACCCCGCCGACCGCCCCGGGCGGCGACGGCCTCTCGGTCGAGATCAACGGCCCGAACGGCGCCCCCTCCTCGGCCATCGTCACCCTGATCGGCATCACGCTGCTGTCGGTCGCCCCCGCGCTGCTGCTGATGATGACCTCGTTCACGAAGATCTTCGTGGTGCTCGCGATGGTGCGCAACGCGCTCGGCCTCCCGTCGATCCCGCCGAACCAGGTGCTCGCCGGCCTCGCGCTCTTCCTCTCGCTGTTCATCATGGCTCCCGTGCTCACCGACGTGAACGAGATCGCCGTGCAGCCCTACCTCAACGGCGAGATCGACGTCACAGCCGCATTCGACCTGGCCTCGGGCCCGCTGCGCACTTTTATGCTCGCGAACACCCGCGAAGAAGACCTCGCGCTGCTCACCCGCGTCTCGGGCGCCGAGAACCCCGAGAACCCCGACGACGTGCCGATGCTCACGCTCATCCCGTCGTTCATGATCTCCGAGCTGCGCGCCGCCTTCATCATCGGCTTCGTCATCTTCGTGCCGTTCCTGGTCATCGACCTCGTCGTCTCCTCGGCGCTGATGTCGATGGGCATGATGATGCTCCCGCCCGTCATGATCTCGCTGCCGTTCAAGATCCTGCTGTTCGTGCTCGTCGACGGCTGGGCCCTCGTCATCACCTCGCTCGTCTCCAGCTACCAGGGCGGTGGCTGATGGACCCGAACGCCGTTCTCGACATCGGCCTGCAGGCCTGCGTCATCGGGGCGAAACTGTGTGCTCCGATCCTCATCGTCGCCCTCGTCGTGGGTTTCGCGATCTCCCTGCTGCAGTCGATCACGCAGATCCAGGAGGTCACGCTCTCCTTCGTGCCCAAGCTCGCGGCCGTCGCCGTGGCCCTGCTCGTCTCCGGCCACTGGATGATCACCGAGATGGTCACCTTCACCAACGACCTCTTCGAGCGCATCCCCAGCCTGCTGAACGGGGGATGACGTGCGATTCGACCTCGACTTCGCGTGGATCGAAGCGGTGATGCTCGCCGGTGTGCGCATGATCGCGTTCATCATGATCGCCCCGCCGTTCTCGAGCAACGCGTTTCCGCTGCGCATCAAGGGCATGCTCGCCCTCGGGCTCGCCGTCGCGGTCGCCCCGGTCGTCACCCCCGGCTACGTGTCGCCCGACACGGGCACGTACGTCGTCTCGCTCGTCCTCGAACTGGTCGTCGGCGCCGTGCTCGGCTTCATCGTGATGGTCGTCTTCTCGGCGATCCAGTCGGCCGGCAACCTGATCGACCTGTTCGGCGGGTTCACCCTCGCCCAGGGTTTCGACCCGCAGCTGCAGATCAACGGCGCCCAGTTCACGCGCCTGTTCCAGATGACGGCCCTCGCGCTGATGTTCGCCTCGGGCGGCTACCAGCTCGTCATCGGCGGGCTCGCGAACACGTTCGACGCCATCCCGATCGGCGGCGGGCTCGACCTCGCCGTACCGGTCGAGGCCATCACGATGGCGACCGGGCAGATGCTGATGTCGGCGCTGCAGATCGCCGGCCCGATGATCGTGGTTCTTTTTCTGGCGGATGCCGGACTCGGTCTCCTCACCCGCGTCGCCCCGGCCCTCAACGCCTTCGCCCTCGGCTTCCCGATCAAGATCCTGCTCACGCTGCTGCTGGTGCCGCTGCTGTTCGTGGCGCTGCCCGAGATCGTCAACTCCGTCACCAAGACCGCCGTCGGCGACCTCGCGGGGGTGAGGTGAATGAGCCAGGACTCCGGTGAGAAGACCGAGCTGGCCACCCAGAAGCGCATGAAGGAGGTGCGCGAGAAGGGGCAGCTCTCCCGCTCGCAAGACCTCACCGCGTGGGTGGGTGTCGGCGCCGTCGCCGTCATGATCCCCGTGACGATCGCCGCGGGAACGGGCGAGACGATGGATCAGCTCTTCACCGTGGCATCCGTCGTGCGCGATCCCGACCCGCAACTGGCCGTACAGGCACTCGGCGCCGGCATGGAATCGATCATGGCGATCCTCACGCCCATGGTCGTCACCGTCGTGATCGCCGTGCTCGCGGCCGCGGCGATCCAGGGCGGAATCCACTTCAAGAAGTTCAACGGCAAGTTCGAGCAGTTCAACCTGATCAAGGGGCTCGGCACCACGTTCGGCACCCAGGCGCTGTGGAACGGCGTGAAGGCGCTGCTCAAGACCGCGGTGGTCACCCTCGTGCTGGTCATCGTGATCCAGGGGCTGATGCCCGTGCTCATGACGGCCGGCGGGCTGCCGATCGCCGAACTCATCGGGGCGGCGACGAGCGGAACCGAGTCGCTCATCCGCTCGGCCGTCATCGCCGGGCTCGTGCTCGCCGCGGCCGACGTCTTCGTGGTCATGCGACGCAACCGCAAAAAGACCCGCATGACCAAAAAAGAGGTCAAAGACGAGGGGAAGAGCGCCGAGGGCGACCCGCTGATCAAGTCGCAGCGGCGCGCACGCCAGCTCGCCATGAGCCGCAACCGCATGATGAGCGCGGTCGCCGACGCCGACGTCGTGATGGTCAACCCCACCCACTTCGCGGTCGCGCTCAAGTACGAGCCGGGCAAGTCGGCCCCGCGCGTCGTCGCGAAGGGTGCGGGCGCCGTCGCCGCACGCATCCGCGAGAAGGCCGAAGAAGACAAGGTGCCCATCGTGCGCGACATCCCGCTCACCCGGGCGCTGCACAAGGCCTGCGAGCTCGGCCAGGAGATCCCGGTCGAGCTGTACACGGCGGTCGCCCAGGTGCTCGCGTTCGTGATGGCCCTCAAGGCGCGTGGTGCGGCACAGGGAGTGCACACCATGAAAGAGCCGACTCTCCCCCCTGAACCCGCCCAACTGACCACCGGAGGAAACTGACGTGAACCGCAACCTCGCGAAACTCGCCGTTCCGATCGGAGTGGTCGGCATCGTCCTGCTGCTCGTCGTGCCCGTGCCGGCCGGCGTGCTCGACTTCCTGCTGATCATCAGCATCATGCTCTCGCTCGTCACGCTGCTCACGGCGATGTTCGTGCAGAAGCCGCTCGACTTCTCGGTCTTCCCCTCGCTGCTGCTCGTGGCGACGCTGTTCCGGCTGGGTCTCAACGTGGCATCCACCCGGCTCGTCTTGGGCGACGGCTACGCGGGCCAGGTGATCGAGGCGTTCGGGCACGTCGCCATCGGCAGCTCGATCATCATCGGCTTCGTGATCTTCCTCATCCTCGTGGTCATCCAGTTCGTGGTGGTCACCAAGGGTGCCGAGCGCGTCGCCGAGGTGGGTGCGCGCTTCACCCTCGACGCCATGCCCGGCAAGCAGATGGCGATCGACGCCGACCTCAACGCCGGTCTCATCACCGACGACCAGGCCCGCACGCGCCGTGCCGAGGTGTCGGCCGAGGCCGACTTCTACGGGGCCATGGACGGTGCGTCGAAGTTCGTCAAGGGCGACGCGATCGCCGGCATCATCATCATCATCATCAACCTGATCGGCGGCATCGCCATCGGCATGCTGCAGCGCGGCATGGAGATCGGCGACGCGCTCAACACCTACGCGCTGCTCACCATCGGCGACGGCCTCGTCACCCAGATCCCCGCGCTGCTGATGGCCGTCGCGACCGGCATCATCGTCACCCGCTCGAACGCCGAGAGCGACCTCGGCAGCTCGGCGTCGACGCAGCTCACCCAGTCGCGCAACGCGCTGATGATCGCAGGCGGTGCCGCGATCGGCATGGCGTTCATCCCCGGCATGCCGCTCATCCCGTTCGTGCTCATCGGCGGGGCGCTGTTCTTCATCGCCTACCGGGTGAAGGCCAACAAGGCCGCCGACCTGAGAGACCTCGAAGAGGCGCAGGCCGACGAGACGAATGTCACGACGCCGATCACCACCGAGGGCCTCATCGAACAGATGCGCGTGCACGCGCTCGAGATCCTGCTCTCCACCGACCTGGTCGACATCGTCTCCGACGCCTCCGACGACCTGCTGGCGCGCGTGCGTGCCCTGCGCCGCAAGATCGCCATGGACCTCGGCGTCGTCGTTCCGCCCGTGCGCACCCGCGACAGCGTCGAGCTGCCGAGCTCGACCTACGTCATCCGCATCGCGGGCGTCGAGGCCGGGCGCGGAATCGCCCCGCAGGGCAAGGTGCTCGCGCTGGGCGACTCGCTCGACGGGCTGCCGGGCCAGGCGACTGTCGACCCGGTGTTCGGGCTGAGCGGCAAGTGGGTGCCCGCCGAGATGCGGCACAGCGCCGAGATGCTCGGCGCCACCGTGATCGACCGCGTCTCGGTCGTCGTCACCCACCTGTCGTCGATCATCAGCGCCAACGCGGCGCGCCTGCTCACCCGCGAAGACGTGCGGGTGCTCACCGAGGGCGTGAAGCAGGTCAACCCCGCCGCGGTCGACGAGCTCGTGCCGGGGCTGATGAACCTCGCCGAGATCCAGCGGGTGCTGCAGGGGCTGCTGCAGGAGCAGATCCCGATCAACGACCTGCCGCGCATCTACGAGGCGCTGTCGCTGCGCGCCAAGGTGTCGAACGACCCCGAGGGGCTCGTCGAGGCCGCCCGCACCGCCCTCGGGCCGGCGCTCGCCGCGAACTACATCGAGGCCGGATCGCTGCGCGTCATCATGATCGACCCGCTGCTCGAGCAGTCGATGCTCGAGGGGCTGCGCCCGTCGGACGCGGGCACGCAGATCCTGCTCGGCCAGCAGACGCTCGAGTCGATCCTCGACTCGCTGCGCGAATCGGTGACCAAGCTCGAGGCGAACGGCCAGTCGGCCGTGCTCGTCTGCGCCCCCGCGTTGCGGCCGGCGATCCGTCGCCTGGTCTCCGCCCAGTCGGGAGGGCTGCCGGTGCTGTCGTACCAAGAGGTCACCTCGGCGAACGTCAACATAGAAACAGTGGGGGTCGTGCGTGTCACCGAGTCGATATCACGTTGAGGCCGATTCGATCGAGCAGCTCAACGCCCGCATCCTCGACGAGTACGGGCCGGAGGCCGCGGTCGTCGCGACGACCGTGACCACCCACGGCGGGCTGCAGGGGTTCTTCGCCACGCGCAAGTTCCACGCCACGGTCGAACTCGCCGACGGGTCATCCGCCGACGCCCATGCCTTCGACCTGCCCGCGCGCGCCGGAATCGCCGCTCTGCTCGACCAGGCCGACGACTTCGACGACGTTCCCGCGGCCAGACCCGACTGGACGGTGTCGACCGCGACCGTCGACTTCGCGTCGATCCTCGCCGACCTCACCCTGAACACGGCGCCGAGCACCCCGGCGCTCGCGCCTCCCATGCCGCCGAGTCCGCTGCCGTTGCGCGGCGCGGGCGACCTCGTGGTGTTCATCGGGCTGGGCGACGACGCGCTCGCCGTGGCGAAGACCGTCGCCACCGGGGTCGGAGCCTCGGTGCTGCGCATCGGCGGCACCATCGACGACCCGAAGATCGCGCGCATCGACGACCGGCGTGGGGCGATCGCCGCCCGGGCCGAGGGCGTGCGCCTCGGCAACGGCGTCGTTATGGCGTTCGGGCTGCCCCGCCGCGGGCCGACAGCCGAATCGGTGAGCGAACTCGAGGGCCTCAACGCCGACCAGTTCTGGGTGGCCGTCGACGCCGGCCGCAAACCCGAAGACACCGTGCGCTGGGTGCGCGCCGTCGCGAATGTCGTGCCGCTGACCGCAGTGATGAGCTGGGCGCCCGACGAAACCTCCACCCCGCATTCGGTGGCGCAATTGGGTCTTCCCGTCGGCTGGGTCGAGACCGGTTGGTAGGGTAAAAGAATGCTCGTTCTAACTCGCAAGCCGGGAGAGCGCATTCTCATCGGTGACAACATCGTCGTCACCATCCTCGACTCACGGGGCGACGGGGTGCGGATCGGCATCGACGCGCCCCGCGGCATCACCATCCAGCGCGAAGAGGTGCTGAAAGCCGTCGCCGACGCGAACATCGCCGCCGCGGAAGCCCGCCCCGACGACGCGGAACGCATCAAGGCCGCGCTCGGGCTCGTGCCCCCGGCCGCCCCCGCGGCGCCGCCCGCGCCCCCCACCGCCTAGCGCGAACCCGCGCATGAGCCGGTTCCGGCCGGATGAGCCGCCCGCGGACGCCTCATCGGGCCGAAACCGGCTCATCTGCGAGCGGCCGATCTGCGGCGCCGGCTAGATCAGCTCCCAGTCGCCCGCGGCGTCGAGCGCGCGCACGTCGCTGTCGTCGCCGAGCAGTTCCCAGCGCTGCAGCGAGAACGGCAGGTTGCCGTTCTCCCACACCCAGTCGTGGAAGGCCCGCAGGTCGAACCCGGGGCGTTCCGACGCGTCGGCGAGCATCCGCACGAGCTGCAGCTTGCCGGTCAGGTACGCCATCGCGAGCCCCGGCCCGGTCAGGTACATCGCGGTCTCCTCGGTCGCGGTGCCCACGTCCATCGGAACCCGCCGCACGAACTGGTCGACCCCCTCGGCGAAACCGAATTCGCCGATCGCCAGGTTCACGTCGACGACGACCCGCAGCGCGCGCAGCCGCAGGAAGTTCTGCACGATCGTGATCGAGGCGGCGTCGCCGTCGAACAGCCCCGCCTGCAGCATGAGTTCTTCGTTGTAGTGCGCGATGCCCTCGTTGGCCGCCGAGTCGTAGTAGTGCCGGCGCAGCGGGTTCTCGTGCCCCCACGCCCGCACCAGCTGCTGGAAGTGCGTGCCCTCGTGCACGATGCCGAGCCTCGGGTCGAGCGCGTTCGCCGCGTAGAAATAGCCGATGCCCTCGCCCGGCACCGGCATGTACGAGGTGCCGTCGCTGCCGAGCCGGTTCACGTCGGTCAGGTCGTCGGGCACACCCAGCCAGGTCAGGTCGCGCAGGTAGGCCGGGAGCTCGGCCGTCAGGTAGTGCCCGTGGCCCTCCTGGCTCAGGATGCCGCGGCTCTCGTAGAACTCGCGCACGGCCAGTTCGTCGCGGGCCTCGGTCGTGTGCTGTTCGTCGCTCGTCGCCGCGGGCCGCGCGGTGCCGGCCGGGCGCGTGCGTGACGCGAGCTCCCACGCCACCGCGCGGGAGTACTCCTGCTCGGCGGCCGCGACCAGCTGCTCGGGCGCCGCCGGGATCAGCGCCACGTGCCGTAGGTACCACTCGAAGCTCTCGCGCCCCACCGGCGCCATCGCGGGCATGACGGGCGCCGCCGCCTCGAGCCAGCCGGCAAAGTCCGCGAGAGCGGCGGCTGCGGGCGCGAGGGCCTCGGCGAGGGCGGCCGCCGTCGTGGCGCTGACCACGGGGGAGAGCGCGGCCACCGATTCGGCCAGCCGCGCGTCGATCGAGCCGAGCAGCTCGGCCGCGACCGTCGCGAGCTCGGTGGTGCCGTGCTCGACCAGGTTGGCGCGGGCGACGGACACCTGCGCCGGGACCGCGCGCAACACAGCGACGAGCCCGGCCTGGCGGTCGGCGTCGAACGGGGCGGGCTGCAGCAGCAGGTCGAAGTACGGGCCGAGGATCTGGCTCGCGGCGAACACGGCGTCGCGCTGCCACGAGCGGGTGACGTCGAGCTCCCAGTGCACACGCGCGATCGCCGAGCCGATGAGGCGGTGGTCGACGCGCGCCGCGACCGGCTCGGCCGAGGCGTCGACGGCGCGCCAGCGGTCGACGAAGGCCGCGAGCGCCGCGCGTCGCTCCTGCACCGACTCCGCGTCGAAGCGCGGCAGCCAGAGCGGGGAGTGCGCGATGCGCGGCATGTCGTCCGCGCTGCGGAATACGGTGGCCTCGCGCCACATCCAGAAGTCTTTTCCGAGCAGTTCGATCGTTGCGCTGGTCACCCGGCCGATTCTCGCAGACGTGGCATCCGCACCGCACCGCCCTTACCGGCCCGCGCCTGCCGGGCGTACCTTCGTCGCATGACGAACCTCATCGAGAAAATGGCGGAATCGGTGCCCTCCTGGGGCGCACGACTGGCGTACGGCGAGAAGACCACGGTGGGCGGGCACGAGATCTTGCCGGTCGCGCTCGTCGTCTTCGGGTTCGGCGCGGGCGAAGGGTCGGGCGACATGCCGGCCGGCGAGACGACCCCGGCCGGCACCGGCGAGGGCAGGGGAGGCGGCGGAGGCGGTTACGCCGTGCCGGTCGGGTCGTACATCGGCGGGCCCGACGGGGTGAGATTCCACATCAACCCGGTCGCGCTCATCGCGGTGTCGATCCCGCTGGTCACGGCCGTCGGCTGGGCGTTCGCGCGGGTGGGGCGCTGGGGCAAATAAAAAACCCCCGCTTTCGCGAGGGTTTCGATGGTGGCCCCGACCGGCGTCGATCCGGTGACCTCACGATTTTCAGTCGTGCGCTCTACCAACTGAGCTACAGGGCCATGAGCAGACGAATCCGCTCATAAAGACGAAAAGCCCCTCCTTTCGAAGAGGCTGTTCGTTCTTTGCGACCCTGACCGGACTTGAACCGGCGACCTCCGCCGTGACAGGGCGGCGCGCTAACCAACTGCGCTACAGGGCCATGCTATTTAATTTTGTGTTTGTGACCCCAACGGGATTCGAACCCGTGTTAACGCCGTGAAAGGGCGCCGTCCTAGGCCACTAAACGATGGGGCCATGCGCAAACAAAACGTCATAGCTACCGAGGGAAAAGCATACGCATGCTTTGCCCAAACACCAAACCGAGCCATTCGACACGGCCCGGCGAGGGATACATACGAGCAAACAACTGGCATGTAGGTTCAACTGGTCATTGAATGTTCTGGGCGAAAGCTGATGTTTGCCTATGCGGCGCACCGGCCGCGCTTGTTACTGTTGAAGAAGTTGACAGTGTGACTGGCGTTATAAACGGCGCCGAAACACGATTCGGGGAAAAATTGAGCATCTGGCTACATCGAGCCGCTTCACGCAGCACGCCTTCGCGACGTCGCGCCAACCGGTTCGTGGCCATCGCGCTCGCCCTCAGCGTCGCGACCGTCGGCACGATCGTCGCGGTCGACGCCCAGCCCGCCCAGGCCGTGGACTACCCGACCTGGGACGACGTGAAGAACGCCCGCTCGAGCGAGGCCAACACGGTCGCCGAGATCAAGCGCATCCAAGACGTGCTCGCCGGCCTCCGTGCCGAGGTCGAGCGCACCCAGGCCGAGGCGATCCGTCTGGGCGACGCCTACCAGGAGGCCGACCAGGCCTTCCAGGAGCAGGCGCTCAAGGCGCAGAAATTGAAGAGCCAGGCGGATGACGCGGCTCTCCTCGCCACCCAGTCGAAGCAGCGCGCCGGCGAGATCGTCGCCCAGCAGTACCGTTCGGGCAACGGAGACGTCACCACGGGCCTGCTCGTCAACGCCGCCAAGGCCGACGACATGCTCTACAGCTACGGCATGGCCGACAAGTTCACCGAGCAGACGGCCGGCATCTACGAGAAGGCCGTGCAAGACCAGAACACGGCGCAGGCGCTCACCGACCAGGCCGATGTCGCGCAAGACGTGCTCGAGGCGCTGAAGATCGAGGCAGAAGCGGCAGCGGCGGCGGCGCAGGCCGCGGCCGAAGCGGCGGCCGCAGCCGTCGCCGAGCAGGAGAACAACGAAGCCACCCTCAACGCCCAGCTCACGGTGCTCACCGAGCGCCGCCTGGCGACCGAGGCCGACTACAACACCGGCGTCGCCGTGCGCGCGGCCGAAGCGGCGGCCCGCGCTGCCGCGGCGGCCGCGGCCCGCGCCGCAGCCCTCGCCGCTGCACCCTCCGGCGGAGGCGCCGGCAGCGGCACGCCCGCCGGTGTGGTCAACCAGAGCGGCTGGGCCAAGCCGACCTACGGCGGAATCACCAGCGGCTACGGCAACCGCCTCAACCCGTACAGCCACGTCTGGCGCCTGCACGCGGGCACCGACATCAGCTCGGGCTGTGGCAAGCCGATCTACGCGGCCCACGCCGGCACCGTCACCTACGCGGCCTGGAACGGCAGCTACGGCAACTACATCCAGATCGCACACGGCAACAACACCGACACCGCCTACGGCCACATCGTGAACGGCGGAACGCTCGTGAGCAACGGCCAGAAGGTCAACTCGGGCGATCTCATCGCCTACGTCGGCACCACCGGCGGCTCCACCGGCTGCCACCTGCACTTCGAGGTGCGCATCGGCGGCATCGCGACCGACGCCGTGCCCTACATGCGCGACCGCGGAGTGACCCTTGGCTAGCCGGCGCCCGGCACCGCAGCGCTGACCATGGCCCGACCGCGCCGCCTCCGGGGGCTCGTCATCGTCGTCGCGGCAGCGTTGCTGGCCACGCTCGGCACCGGCAGCGCCGCCCACGCCGATCCGGTGTATCCCAGTTGGGACGACGTGCAGGCCGCGCAGGGCAACGCCCGGGCGACCGCGAGACAGGTCGCCAGCATCCAGGGTCACCTCGACGACCTCGAGTCGCGCGCCGTCGCCCTGTCGGTCGCGTCTCTCGAGAAGGGCGAGAAGTACAACCAGGCGCGCGACGCTCTCGCGACGGCCACCACCCGCGTCGCCGCCCTCGAGGCCCAAGCGGATGCCGCGGCCGAGTCGGCGAGACAGTCCGCGGCCCAGGCGGGCCAGCTCGTCGCGCAGCTCGCGCGCGCCGGCGGTGGCGACATCACCACGCAGCTGCTCGTCGACAGCGCCGACGCCGACGACCTGCTCTACCGGCTCGGCACGATGAGCAAGCTCGCCGAACGGTCGGCCACCGTCATCGCCCGCGCCCAGACCGACGAGAACGCGGCGCGCGCCCTCGGCGACCAGGCCGCCCGGGCCAGGAACCAACGCGAGACCCTCACCGCGGAGGCCGAGGTGGTGCTCGACGAGGCGCGGGCGGCCAGCGCGGTGGCCGAGGCCGAGATCGCCGAGAAGTCGGCCGCGGCCGAGCAGCTCGTCGCCCA
>Ga0247810_10001265_pt1 | contig 16627 bp, 17 predicted proteins | sample UWRJL119311C1_FD_179918 | JGI IMG/M metagenome (GOLD analysis project Ga0247810, IMG submission 179918) | Plant litter microbial communities from Arlington Agricultural Research Station in Wisconsin, United States - UWRJ-L119-311C-1 | ecosystem: Environmental > Terrestrial > Plant litter >...
AGACTGATTGACGCGGATAAAGGCACCCGTTGCCGACCCGCAGCCTGGGCTTTTTTCTTTATACGCAGCTGGAGATTCATAGTCATTAAAAAGCCTGCCAGGTAATCCTGGCAGGCTTTACTGTTTATAATACTAAGTTAAGTATTGATATCTAAGTCTTTGATATAATCACCATACTCATAATAGAAATACTCCAGAGCCGTCATTTTTTCATTGAAAAAATCAAAGATTTCATCCCAATCATTCCTATTACTGGAACTTACGCCTAATTTTTCTACCCATATGCGACTAATACTTTTGCCGCTTTCAAGTGTAAAGTTTTTTTCGAATACCATGTCTTTGACGTATTCTTCATTAAGAATGTTTTTTAGGGACTCTATTTTTTCGAAATACTGGTTTCGTTTGACATCATCACGATGCTCAATATCTATAAGTACTTGTGCCTTTTTGTTATCTATGTAAAACTTAAAGGAAAAGTCTTTTATTTTAGTATCATATAATAACCATTTCCTAGGATATTTTTCAGCAAATGCTACCCAGAATTCGCGTTTTAGTCTTTGTGTTTCTTCTCTGCTATACATTATTATTTGTTTTAGGCTGGCTAAATTTGCTCAGGTTTATTTTCTAAACTATATTTATAATTATTGACCCTCTATTGGTATAACTGTCCAGATATTTACAAAAATAAGTTTTGATTATGGATTTTAAGGCATTTTTGAAATTAGTTCCAAAAATAAATTCTGCAATATTGCCGGGTGAGGCTGCGCATCTGAAAATGGCGCCAGTGGAGCGTATAGCTCTTATGAAAGATTTGGATATTGAAGCCCTAAATCCTAGAAATGCTGCGGTAATGATGTTGTTATATCCAAAAGAAAATATGACGCATATAGTCTTAATCGTCAGGAATAGTTATAAAGGCGTACATTCATCTCAGGTAGCTTTTCCAGGTGGTAAGGTGGAAATTGATGACTTAACGAATGAGCGTGCTGCAATTAGGGAAACTGAGGAAGAAATAGGGGTTAGAGCTGCGCAAATACGTATAGTACGTGCTTTCTCAGAGATTTACATTCCCCCAAGTAATTTTAAAGTATTCCCCTTTTTAGGTTATTGTAAGACAACACCTGTCTTTAATCCTGATCCTCGTGAAGTGGTCGGTATTATAGAGCTTCCATTAAAGGACTTTCTTGATGATAGGTTAGTCCAGATTAATCGCATGTCAACATCTTATACACAAGATGTTGATATACCTGCCTTTATGTTTGGTAAATTTGTCATTTGGGGAGCTACGGCAATGATGCTCAGTGAGCTTAAAGAAGTACTAAAAAGCGTATTTTAAATAGTAAGTTTTTGTATGTTTGCGTTTCAAATTTTTATAACTATCAGTATATGGGATTAATTAAAAGAAATCCTTTTGGTCATATTCTCTTTATTAAAAAATGGTTGATACGTATCTTAGGGGCTCTTACTCACAGGCGTTACCGTGGCTTTAATGAATTGCAGATTGACGGCTCAGAAATTATCAAGAGCCTTCCTGATAGTAATGTCCTTTTTATTTCCAATCACCAAACCTACTTTGCCGATGTTGTGGCTATGTTTCATGTTTTTAATGCTAGTCTCAGTGGAAGGGTAGATAATATTAATAATATTGGCTATTTATGGAACCCTAAGCTTAATATCTATTATGTAGCAGCAAAAGAAACAATGACTGCCGGTTTATTGCCGAGAATACTTTCATACGTTGGTGCAATAACTGTAGAGAGAACCTGGCGTGCGAAGGGGCAAGATGTGAAAAGAGAAGTAAATCCAAATGATACAGAGAATATTAGAATAGCACTTCAAGACGGTTGGGTAATTACTTTTCCCCAGGGTACTACTAAATCATTTAAGCCTGTACGTAAAGGCACTGCTCATATAATCAAAACGCATAGACCAATAGTTGTTCCTATTGTAATTGATGGTTTTCGTCGTTCATTTGACAAAAAGGGATTGCGTATGAAAAAGAAGGGCATACTCCAATCTTTTATCATAAAGGAGCCCCTTGACATTGATTATGATAATGACACCATTGAACAGATAGTAGAAAAGGTTGAGTATGCTATAGAACAACATCCTTCTTTTCTAAAGGTTATTCCTGCTGAAGAACTTGAAGCTCAGGAAGAACTTAATAAGAAAAGGATGTGGGAATATTAAATTTACTTAGGAAATTGGGTTAAGAATGTTTTCAAGGGGCCATTAACAAACCATATATAAAAAAGCACTATGTTTTTTGACTTGTGATACTTCGTCGTTAGAGTCGTTTTTTTACTGCATTTATTTAATAGCCTCTACTATATATCCTTTTTTTCTCAATAATTGGATTATACCATCTTCTCCTGCAAGATGGGCCGCGCCAACGCCAATAAAGGTTGGTTTGAGGTTTATTATTTTCTCTATTCTAGGAATCCAGTTATGGTTGCGATCGAGTAAAAGCGTTTTATCAAATTTTGCTATAGTTTGATCGGATGATTTTTGGGTACTTTCTAAAAGGGCATTTAGATCTTTACTGCTATAGATTTTGAGGAGTTCGTTAAATTCCATTTTGTCTTCCCGCATATTGTCTTTTGCAGATTTAACAAGTTCTCCGATTTGATATTGGTAGGGTATTGTTTCCATTACATCAATTTGTTCCTTAATGGTTTCAAGACCATAGGTTTCCTTTCTTTGCTCAGAACTTATGCGCATCAATTGTTCCTCAATAGATTTTACTGGGCAGTCTAATAACTTGGAGATTAAAATGGCTAACAAGAAAAAAGGCTTTGTAGTTTGAAATTGCTGTAAGTCAAAACCAATGGTTTCTTTAAAGAATGTATTAAGAATGACATAATCGTCTTTATTGATGAAATCAGTTATTTTTTTTCCATCTTTCATATTGCTATTAGCGATCATAATTGACGGTAGTGCTGGGTCATCAAGTTTTAATTCTAAATACAGCTGAGAGGTTTGTTGCAATGCACGTTTTACATTATCCTCTAAAGAGACATCACAGGTAGCATGTATAGTAGCATACAAATAAGACGGTTGCTTTATTTCTTTTCCTGATATTTTCCATAATAGTGATTTTTCCAACTGCTGCGCATTGGTAGGTGCAAAAATTATTAATAGAATTATCAGAAGGGTATTTTTCATGATTATAAATCTATTTTTTTAAGTTCTTTATAATTTGAATTTAATTTTCGAAGAAGTGCCCCATAAACAAGTCTATAGAATATCCAAAAAACTGCTACCATTACAACTACCATCGCAAGCATTGTACCTATGCAAAATAATGCAAGCATGGTATGCTGTCCGTCACTGAGTTTCTCTTTTAGAGAAGCCATTTGTGGGTTATAGTTATAACTCAGGAACATGCTTATGAAAAACGTCAATACAATAGCACTAAGATTATAACCTACATAATACTGAACGGTTTTTCTTGCGTTTAGAATGTCTTTCATTAATTTTTTTGTAGAAACTGTAGTTGAAATTTTGACATAGTTTTTATAAAACAAATAAATAAAAACCAGAATTATTGCATTTGATACATACGTAATTACTGAGAAAATTAGCGGAGCATTTTCAAATTGTATAGTACTAAGGTAATCATCTGTATTGAAGATGATGCTAAATCCTGACCATAGTAAAACTTCAAGAATGCTTATAATCAAGATCCACTTTACAATCGATGAAGATTTCTTGTGGAGCATATTGTAAATTTCCGTCTCTGATACCTGACTAAATGAATGATCATCTTTATTCCAGGCTTTTTTTAATAAATCCAATTCTTCCATATTCCTTAAGGATTTAATATTTTTTTGAGTTTTCCTTTAATTCTGTTCATTTTTACTCTTGCATTAACTTCACTAATCCCTAGTGTCTCTGATATCTCTTCATAATCTTTATCCTCCAGATACATAAAGACCAGTGCTTTTTCAATGTCATTTAATTGATAAACGGCTTTGTACATTAGCTTAATCTGTTCCTCTTCTTCATAATTATAATCTTCCTGACGTATAAAGTGTTTGGTGTTTTCAAATTCAATTGTTGTAACAGAGCGCGTTTTCTTTCGATATAGAGTAATAGCAGTATTTAGGGCTACACGATAGGCCCAAGTAGAAAATTTACTTTCCCCACGAAATTTGGGGTACGCTTTCCATAATTGTATGGTTATTTCCTGAAACAGATCTTTGTGAGCATCATCACCAGATGTATACAACCTACAAATCTTGTGGATTATATTCTGGTTTTCCTGCAATTGCTGTACAAAGGACTGTTCTAAAGCGTCGTTCATATATGATTAGTAGTGTAAAATCAATTTCTGTTACAGATTGTGGGAACTAATTTGGAGTTCAGTTTTTATGAATCGTTTTTATATCAGATTCCAGTTGCTACTTTAAGAGCAAATTAATTTATAGTGGCTTATACTTATAGTAGTTAACCATCAAATCGACGAATTTGCTGTAGCTTTCCAGACCATCCTTCTGACTATTGAATTTTAGGAAATTGTCGTAAAAGAACTTGAATCCCGGTTCTATAAATGTCTGATGGCTTTCCCAGAACTCATGGCTTTCCTTGAAATTTTTACGAATACCTTTATTTATTAAAGGCAGTAAGGTTTTGCTTTTTCCTTCTTCCATTTTCTCAAGTACATTCAGGCAGTGTTTTAGTGCAAATGAATATCCTGAGAATTTGAAATACATATCGTTGTTTTTTATAGAGGCGAGGTATCCTATAAAATTGGCTTCGCTTTCTGATGCATATCCTATTTGGTGTGCCATTTCATGACAGGCGGTTGTAGGGAAGTTATATAAAGGCACCCTGTCATTTACCTGAGCTTCGCCTGTAAAAGGATTTAGGTAACCTGAAAATCCCATATACGTTAGGGGCGTACTTATAAGTGATTTTTTGATGCTGGGGTGTTCATAGGAAAAAAATGGATATTGTGAAGACAGGTTTTTATATCCATCTATATTTTTATCAAAGATTTGTTGTTCAGTATATGGAAACGTAACCTTAACGCTGTCATTGCTTACTATTTGATGGTGGATTTCGTTGGTCTTATTAATCAGTTTTTTAGTAAAAGTAATTAATTGTTCTTCCGAATATTTCCTTTCTATAGCCATTTTCTTGTATAATGGGACACGATAATAATTTATAGCCCAGAGCAAGTGAAATAAGAAATAGGTTACTGAAAATATGCTCACTATCTTTAATAGGTTATCCTTCCAATTTATTCTCCATGTCTTTCTATTTTTATAAAGCCACCGTAACAACGTAATTACTAATATAAAATAGATAATATCTCCAATTGAAAATGGCACTTTACCGAATACTGTCCTTGATATAGCGGCAATCCATTGGTACAATCCATTGCTGTAATAGCGTTCTGTTACTTCAGGGTAAGATTTTAAAATTTGGAGAAGAACAATCTGTAGAATTAATAGAGTCGGAAGTATGTATTTCTTTTTCAACTGTAGTTTATTTATAACGTAAATATAATTACAATATCAACTAGTACGGAAAAAGAATATAAACTTTGTAACTTTGGCACATCTAACAAGAAATTAAATAAACGTAATGAGCCAGGAAATAAGAAACCTTGAACCAAAAGCGCTTTGGAATAAATTTGCTGATTTAAATGCAGTTCCACGCCCATCCAAAAAAGAGGAACGTGTAATTGAGTTTATGAAGAATTTTGGTGAGAGCCTTGGATTGGAAACTTTTGAAGACGAGATCAGAAATGTGATTGTCAGAAAACCGGCTTCGGCAGGGATGGAAAATCGCAAAGCGATAGTGATGCAAGGTCATTTGGATATGGTACACCAGAAAAACAACGATACGGATTTTGATTTTGATACTCAGGGAATCAATATGTATGTTGATGGTGACTGGGTTCGCGCTAGGGGTACTACGCTTGGAGCCGACAATGGTCTTGGGGTAGCGACTATCATGGCCATACTTGAAAGTAAAGATATTCCGCATCCTGCAATTGAAGCATTGTTTACCATAGATGAAGAAACGGGCATGACAGGAGCTTTGAATTTAAAAGGAGGTATCCTGCAGGGGCAGATCTTATTAAATCTGGATACAGAAGAAGACGATGAAATCGATATTGGTTGTGCGGGAGGTATTGATGTAACTGCTACCAGAAGTTATCATGAGGAGGAAACTCCGGAAGGTTCTGTTGGTTATCAGATTACCGTTAAGGGGCTAAATGGAGGCCACTCAGGAATGGATATTAATAAAGGGTTAGGGAATGCCAATAAGATAATGAACCGTTTGTTATTTGATGGTTTTGAGAATTTTGGATTACAGATTGCTGAACTCAATGGTGGAAGTTTAAGAAATGCTATTCCAAGGGAAAGTGTTGCAAAGGTAATTATTGCATCTATGTATGATGAAGCTTATGTTTTTGATATGCAGGAAATCATTGGAGATATCAAGACTGAATTTAAGACTACTGAGCCTAATTTAGCTATAGAAATTGTTAAAATAGATTTGCCAAAAAGTGTAATGGACTTAGGGGTTCAGGAAGGTATAATTCGTTCTATTTACGCTGCACATAACGGTGTATACAGGATGAGTGCAGATATGGATAATTTGGTTGAAACTTCGAATAACATAGCGAGAGTTATTGTTAAGGATGGTGAGATTACTATTGGATGCCTTACACGTTCTTCTGTAGAAACGTCTAAGTTTGATCTTGCAAACGCATTAAGGTCTGCTTTTGAATTGTCAGGATGTGAAGTTACGCTTGCCGGGTCTTATCCAGGCTGGACACCAAATGTCAATTCAGAGATACTTGAAGTACTGGTAGGTATATACGAGAAACAAAATGGTGAAAAACCAAAGGTTGTAGCTTGCCATGCCGGGTTGGAATGTGGGATATTGGGAACTAATTATCCAGAGATGGATATGATCTCTTTTGGACCGACTATTCATGGAGCGCATTCTCCGGATGAGAGAGCAAGCATTTCTTCTGCTCAGAAGTATTGGAAGTTTGTATTGGAGATATTGGAAAGTATTCCGGTAAAATAGCAGATACTAATTTTGAGTAGTTTTAAATTAAGGAACTATTTATTAAATAAATAGATTAGCCTGTTCATTAGTTTGAACAGGTTTTTTTGTTTGCTTAAATAAGCTGAATATTTTATAATATCGATTAATACCTAACAGGAGAAATACCTGTTAGGATAGTAATCCCATTACTTTTGATAACTAAGACTCTTCTAATTTAATTATTGTAGTCGCTATTTTACTTTCTTTAAAGGGAAAGTTTCATTTTTTTCCTTGCCGTTTTGTGTACCTGATATTTCTGCACTGATACTGTCTTTTTGAATAAGGTTATAGGCTATTCTTTGAGGGAAGTCGTGTTTAGAGTTTTCGAATACAAACTGTTTATCGGATATTGAGGTCATGACAAAGGGAACGGGACTTCCTCCATTTTGTGATGGAACTGTTGCTATATAGGATAGTTCGGTTCCTCTTTGCTGTAAAGCTATTTTTTCTTTAGATAAGGTATCATTGTTTTTTAAAAAGTAACTGATTCCTGAAAAGGTACTGTCATTTTCTTTTTCCCATGTTTCAGTCAGCACGCCATCTGCAGTTCTGTTTTCCCAACTTCCAAGTAGCCATTTGGCTTTTTCAAGTTCGCTATATTTATTGTCCTTGCAGGAGATAGCAGCAATAGAAACTGAGATGAGTATTAGTAAGGGAGTAATTTTTTTCATGATGGTTTATTTTGTTGTATTAAAATAATGATGAAGGTAAGGAATTTTTTTGATGAAGCTTCTATTTAGTTTCTTTACCGGGTATTGCCTATTGGCAGTCATATTATTAAACAGGAGAGCAATTATCAATAAAATTAAGGCTCCTGTAAGAACTGGAGAAAGCACATACCAATAACCAATGCTTTTTAGTTCTGCTGAACCCGTTACTGCGATTAGTGCAGTTGCTCCCCCTGGAGGATGTAGCGTTTTGGTAATTTGCATTAAAACAATGGAAAGAGAAACGGCTAGTGGTGCGGTAAGCCAGAGTATGTCGGGGGCGAACTTCTGTACGGTTACTCCAATTAGTGCCGATACCACATGTCCACCAATAAGATTACGGGGTTGTGCAAGTGGACTTTGTATGACTCCATATACCAGCACACTAGATGCACCGAAAGACCCTATCAGATATACAACATCAGATACAGGTAATTTCAGGGACTGTACATATGCTATTACTCCAATGCCAATAAACGAACCCATAAAAGCCCAAAAATGTTCTTGGTAGTCTACCAGTGTTTCTTTATAAAGAATATATCGTGTTTTGCGGTAAGTGCGTTTTATCTTTTTGAGTGGCATAATTTCTATTTTACAGCAGCAAAAGTATAGACAGTGTATGGATAAATCAGTTTAGAAATGTATTTGGAAACCAGGCAGGCTAACAAAATAGGAAGGAATAAAGTATAGTCGCCAATTAGACTACAGACAAGAAACAAAGCTGTAAAAGGGGCGTGTATGCTTGCGCTTAGCATTGCTGCCATACCAATGACCATAAAATTGAGAGGTATTACATTGGCATTGAAAAAGGTGTTAAGTGTGATTGCAACTAGAAATCCCAGGAAAGCACCAATAAACAGACTTGGAGCAAATACACCGCCATCACCACCGGAAGCTAAAGTTACGGAAGTTACTATGGGTTTCATAATAAGAATTCCTATAATAGTAATGGCTAAGGGCAGGGTAAATGGAATTTGTGTGGAGTGGTAGAAAATTTCTTTTACTGCATGATATCCGTCACCATAAAGTTGTGGCAGTACGATTAATGAAGTACTTAGGATTACAGCTCCTATTACAATTTTCAGATAGGATTTTTGGATCTTTAAAAAAGACGATTTTATAAGTAGTACACATTTAGTCAGATAGACTGAATTGATCCCGGCTATTATACCAAGCACAATAAACCAGGGTATAGCATGTAAATTCCATGTCCTGATTGCTATTGCAAAAAGTGGTTTCTCGTCCAGTATAAAAACAAGAGCGGTTGCGGTTGCTACGGCTATACCACAAATAAGAATAAACGCTCTGCTTACTTTTTTTGCGATTACTTCAACAGCAAATAAAATACCTGCGGCAGGACTTGCAAAGAGGCCGGCAACTCCTGCGGCGACACCGGCACATATAAATTCTGTTTTGTATTTGCGGAACAGCTGTTCTTTTTGCTGTGTAAGAGAGCCTACTGCGGCTGATGCGACTACTGTGGATACCTCGATTCCGGTTGACCCGCCAAAGGTGACTGTAATCAGGCCATTAATAAAATGGGAAGGAATCTTATAGGATGGAAGGTCTTTCGATTTTGATGCCGTAACCTCAAAGATTTCCTTGATACCTTTGTTTTCTTTGTTTTTAAATAGGTAGATGCGGAGCAGGTAAATTACAGATAAACCTATGATTGGGAAAAACAGCAGATATAGCAGATTGGTTTCTGCTTTTTGAAAAAAAACAACTTCATAATATTCAGTTATGCGTTTTAGGGAGACTGCCAGAAATGCTGCTATAAACCCAATGAGAAGAGAAGCAATAATTAATTTACGAAGAACTATAAGCCTGTTTTTTTTTATTGTAGTAATTTTCATTTTAAAAGCTTTGAAATACAAAGGTAAGCAATGCTTTTTGGCCGACCATTTGTTTTTAGATTTTATAATTCAAAGCCAAATAAAAAAGAGGCGGACCGAATTGGCCGCCTCTCATTAATAGTAAGAATATTAGATCTAATTTTTGATCAATTTAGAATTAACTATTTTTCCTTCAATGGTTTCAACGGTTACTATGTATAGTCCGTTTTTAAAACCGCTGACATTAAGTTCGTAATTTTCAGTATTTACTTTCTTATTGAATATTACAAGACCATCTATTGAAGTGACAGTAATGTTTTTAATTGCTTCATCCATAGATATGGTCACAATATTACTGGCAGGATTAGGATAAAGGCCAAGCTGTTCTTTGGAAAGTCCGTTTTCAGTATCAAGATCTGCTGTATCTTGTCTTCCTACGAAAATACCATTACAATCGAGTATATAACCTCTAAATCTGGAACCGTTTGTGGAGTGGAATCCGGATTTTAAGACTATTGCGTTTCCGGCATGGTAAAGACCCACAGCAGAGCTGCTAATCCTATTGGATGCGGTAATAGAATTAGATGCTTCCCTGTTGTTTTGTCCTGTAAGGATATCATGATTGGGGGAGATCAGCACCAAATCTGTCGGGCAGGTAGGAGGCACCACCGAACAGATGTCTTCAGTGACATTTGTAATCTCTGAGGATGTCAATACGAAATTGGTTTTATTTAGAAGGAATCTTGGTGTTGTGCCTGAGCCTGCAGGATCTGCGGGATAGGATTCAACTGCGCCTAAATAAGAACCTCCACCACTTGCAATAGCTGCTGCAGCGGCTGTAGAACCTGTATCCGGTGAAACTATTGTCAAAATAAATGTAGCATTACGTATGGTCTTAAAGGTGGTGTAATTTTGGAACGCAGTATTTGTTCCTACTGTAGAATTGGCAACAGAAGAAGAGTTTACTAAATAAGAACTGCCAGAACTTCTATAACCATCAGTAAACAGATAAATGACTAAAGCATTGCCAGGAGTTCTTGTCAATGTTTTTACTGGACTTAGAACAGCTGTATTTATAACGCCATCAAGTGCGTTACCAATCAAGCCAAGGGATTCATGAGCAAAATCAGAACCTCCTACAGCAGTTGCTCTGCTAAAGGTGAAATTGGTGTTGGTAAATCCGCTTTCAATCCAAATTTTAGAAGCGGTTCCGGTTGCAGATGTTGCCCCATATTGTACGACAGTAATTTTATTTGCTGGATTACATAAAAGAACCTGTGCCATAAGTGCCTGAATGGATCCATTCATCTGGGTATATTCGGCTGGACTTACAGAACCGCTATTATCGACCCAAAAGATCACATCGGCACCCTGGGCGTAGCTATTTGCTACAAATAGGAGTGCGAGAAAATATTTTAAATATCCGTTTCTCATAATTTTAATTTTAAAAGTTAAACGACTATTTATTATTTTTTCTCTGATAAAGCTTTTACCTGTGCTTTAAGTTCTTGGATGTCTTTGTTTTGTTGGATAAGATAAAGCGTAAGTTCCTCAATTTTCTCTTGTTGGATCTTAGCCATTTCACCAAGTTCGATACCTTCTGTAGCTACTTGTGAAGCGGATGGTACATTTGGTAAGTGACCATTTTGAGAAATGAAAGTCTCTACGTCAGCCAATGGTTTAAGTTTATAGTCAGGGGTAAACACGTAATCAGCCCAGCCTGAAAGTAATTGTATCCTTACTTCTTCTGTCAAGATACCTCCTCTTACGAACAGTCTGTAATTGGCAAGACTCACGGCTCCGGCAGTTGCAGGGAATTTATCTGCTGTAGCAAAGGTATTTACGCCACCGATTCCAACTTTACTGGTAGAGAAGTCGCCATAAATAAGCGGTTTGTCTGTTGGATTATTGGAAATATATAGTTTATTGTTACCCACTTCATCTTTCCCGGCATTAGATCCTATAAAGACATTTCCTGTTCCAGTTGCATTTAAACCAGCTATAAATCCTACGTAAGTATTACCAGCACCGTTTATATTAGCTGCACCAGCTGCGTGACCTATGAAAACATTTCCACCATCTCCGGAAGCAGATTGATATCCTGCCTGGTCACCAATAAAAATGTTATAAGAATTCGTTTTCGAATTAAAACCTGATGAAGATCCTAAAAAGACATTCGATTCTCCTGTAGTATTATGATATCCACTATTATATCCGTAAAATGCGTTCCCAGTACCAGTTGTATTGCTGACTCCGCTGTAAGCACCGTAAAAAGAGTTGTTACCTGCAGTATTGTAGTATCCCGATTGGAATCCTGTAAACACATTGTTATCGCCCAAGATATTCGAGTAACCAGACGAATGTCCTATAAAAACGTTGTTACTTGCTTTTGACGAAGAGAATCCTGCACGTGCTCCTGTAAAGGTATTGTAGTTACCGGAAGCATTGGAAAAACCAGCTCCATGGCCAGTATATACATTTTCTCCTCCAGAAATATTTGCAAATCCAGCATTAGAACCCAGAAAAGTGTTCCCTGCCCCACCAGCTGTGCTCTTTCCAGCCTGCGATCCAAAAAACGAGTTGTTTCCTCCGGTGTTTGTTCCAAGAATTCCCCAGCCATAGATGGAATTGTTGGTAGATGATGGGGTTGTAGTGTTGGAACCAGTAACTGTGTTCGTTTGGGCGTTGGACACAAAGATTCCTGTGAATAGCAATGCTGCTAACCATGTTTTGGTTGTTTTCATAAAACTTTATAATTAATAGGTTAAGAGTTGTAAACATAGTAATTAATATCAGTAATTTAGATAATTAATTAATTATTTTTACGAATTAATCATAATATAACATTGTTTAGTATTATTGTTGCTATTTAATTAACAGTTAACTATATGCTTGTTATCAATTGTTTATCTGTCAGGATATTGTTGAAAAGGAGTTTAAAAAAAAAGGCTTACCAAATTGGTAAGCCTTGTCTCATATTAAATTATTGTTTCTAATAATTGTGTTTGGTTTTGTAGTCTTCGATATCTTTATCGATATCATCTACACTTTTTTTAACCCTTGTTTTGAAAGTGTCCCATTTTTCTTTACCTGCATCGGCATAGTTATTAAGATCCCTTTTTAATTCGTTATTTTTAGCTTCCAGATTATCTATTTGTACCTGGAATTTCTTTTGATTGGCTGCGGTTTCTGTTTTAAGTTTTACCTTAAACTCAGCAATCCTTGTTTCGTTTTTAGCGACAAGTGCGTTGGTTTCTGCTTTTAGGCGTGCATAATCAGAAACTGAATCTGTTTTTGCCTCCTGTAGGTCAGATTGTGCTTCAAGCTCATTTTCTTTGGCATCAATAACATCTTCTTTGGCTGCTTCAACTTTTTCATTGTCTGATTTACAAGATGTAAGGGTAATTCCTGTAATTAGACATGATGCAACTAATAATCCAATAGACTTTCTCATTTTTATAGTTTTTAGGTTTAGGATCAAAATTACTAAAATACTTTAGAGTAGTGATTATATAAATTTAAGAGAAAGTTGTAAGATTACGTTAACAAGTATTTAACCTTCATAGAATTCTATGGGAAGGTTATCGGGATCTGAAATAAAAGTAAATTGTTTGCCCGTAAATTCATCTATACGGACAGTTTCGGCTATTATGCCTTTTAAGGCCAGATCGGCTACCGTCACAGCTATGTTGTCTACTTCGAAGGCGAGATGCCGTAGGCCTGATGCTTCCGGCCGGGACGGGCGGAACGGAGGATTGGGGAACGAAAATAATTCGATTGCATAACTGTCATTTACGGCAAGGTCGAGTTTGTATGAATTCCGCTCTTTACGGTATACTTCACGAATTATTTTAAAACCTAAGGTTTCGGTATAGAATAATTTAGACTGTTCGTAATTGGAACAGATGATGGCAATGTGGTGTATTTTATTGATTGATAACATAACTAAAAGGTATAAAAAAAGCCTGATGGATCAGGCTTTAAATCTTTATTTCTTTTTAGCGCAGAGGCCTACGATTTCATGAAAGATATCGTGTAATTCTTTTAATTCCTGTTTGATTTGAGCATCTGCTTTTTGAGCGACAACCAGGTTGTGCACGTCAAGTGCCTTTTGATCTAATTTGTCCACTGCAGCAAGGATAGCTGTAGTTTTGTATTCAGCAGGGATTTCTGATTGCTTTACAGTGTGTGCAGCTAAAGATAATTCTTTAGACCTTGTTTTTACAGGTTCAAGATTACCATCTTCAGAAGCGTGGAAAGTTGCTGAAATTACTTCGTGAAATGCCTTGATTGTAGGCCATTTGTCAAATGTTGACTGAGCTGACATACTGTTAGCAGCAAACATAACAAGTAGGATTGCAATTGTTTTGATGTGTTTCATGGTGTGGAAAATATTTTAAATATATTACAAATATAGGATTTTATTCGAGCTATAGGATATTTTAACGTATAGATTCTACCTTATTCTCTTAAAATACTAATGAGTTTCCATTCTCCTCCAGGCTCTTTTTCCAGTATTGCATTTACAGTTAATTCCTTGTTTTTTCCTTCTACTGTGATTTCCAATATTGCCTTTCCATATCCATTGGAGATACTGATATTGCCACTTGGCATTTTGCCATAATTTACGATACCTCCGGTTTCGTTTATAATAGATTGGTCTTGTGCTATACCGTCGATGGCTGCTTTATAAGCTCCTGAATTTTTTAATGCAGATCCTGCAAACACAACTACAACTATTATGAATGTAATTCCAAAAGCCAGTAAGGTCAGCACTTTTGCCAAGGCGGATTTCTTGGCGGGGTTTTTAATAACGTAGGTTTTGGCAACTTTGTCACCTAACCTTTTTTTGTCATCATTAGATGCCATTATTACAAATTCTATCGGCCAAATTACAAGCAATAGATTTCTAAGGAACAACCTGCCGAATGATGGGGTACTGTTACTGTCTTTGTCGTCCCTAACCATAATACCCATTATCCACTTACCGATACTTGCTCCTTTATAGCTGTCTTTTGCGAAATAGATAAATAGCCCTAAAGGAATACAGATCATTAGTTTTTCTCCAAAGTCTGATGCGCTGCCATCAATGAACTTTGGCCCGAGTACCATAAAAGTACCTGAAACAATTATAAATGTCAATATGAAATGATCTATCAGAAATGCGGCAATACGTCTTTTCCTGCTTGAGAGTTGGGGCTGTTCTGTTTTTTCTAGGTCATTGATGAAGGCTTGTTCCATACTATTTGAGTAATTGTTTACTAAGATTGATTGTGCTAAGCTACTCAATTTATTGAAGAACCAGGCTAAGTTTGGCTTATGAGTACAAAATGATGTATCGCAGAGATGGATATAATTGGTTTACGAGCTGGTTTTAAAAAGGTATAGTAGGAACATATATGGAGCATATGGGGGGCATAGTGGGGGCAGTATAGGTGCGTACACGGACTTTACACGGACTTTACACGGAAATTACACGGACTTTATACGGATAATTTATTTGGTATTTTAAACTGCTCTGAGAAATGAAAGCGTAGTTGGAGTACTTGTTTAGCTAAAATACAAAGTATTTTTGAAAGCAGAAAAAATAATTCATATTGGGGTTTTAGGCGGGAATCATTACTTTTTAGTATAAAATGAGAAGGCCTGAATCGGTAACGATTCAGGCCTTCTTATCTTTTATAGTGAGAGAATTATTTTTTATCAGCAGCTTTAACGCTTATTGCGACCCCGCCACCGGAAGCCATTTGTTGTTTAATGATTGTTTTAGAAGTCACTTTTACTTTGCGGATTGCGTAACTCTGAGGGTTTTTGTCATAACTCGCATCTTTGCCATCGGCATATATTGTTGCTTCGAATGTTTTGCCTTTTGGAAGGTAGTTGAAAGAAATGTTTGCTACTCTTGGATTTTCGTCTGTGATTGCACCAATGTACCACTCATCCTTGTTTTTGGCTTTACGTGCGATTGTGATATAATCTCCGGGCTCGGCTTCAATGATTATAGTTTCATCCCAATCTACAGCCACGTCTTCGATAAATTGAAAGGCATCCAGGAATTTGTTATAGGTTTCGGGTAAGTCGGCCGCCATTTGTAGCGGACTGTATAAAGTTACATATAATGCCAGTTGGTGTACCAATGTACTGTGCACAAAAGAAGTATTTTCAGGATTGTAGGCACTTATTTTAGTTTGAAAGATACCGGGTGTATAGTCCATCGGTCCGCCCATTAATCGTGTAAAAGGCAGGATGGTGGTATGATCCGGGTTGTTTCCTCCAAACGATTCGTATTCTGTCCCTCTTGCAGACTCGTTCGCGAGTAGGTTAGGATAAGTTCTGTTTAGTCCAGTAGGGCGGATCGCCTCATGTGCATTCACCATAATCTTATAGTCGGCGGCTTTAGTTATTGCATATAGGTAGTGGTTTACCAACCATTGTCCGTAGTGGTGTTCGCCTCTGGGAATAATGTCACCTACGTATCCGCTTTTTACGGCGTTATAACCATTGTCGACCATGAATTTATAAGCACTGTCCAGGTGGCGCTCATAGTTGCGCACCGAACCTGAGGTTTCGTGATGCATGATAATCTTAATGTTTTTGGAAGCGGCATAACGGTGCAGCTCCTTTACGTCAAAATCAGGATATGGGGTTACGAAGTCAAATACATAGTCTTTTGTTTTACCAAACCAGTCTTCCCAACCTTCGTTCCATCCTTCCACGAGTACGGCATCAAGTCCGTGTGCGGCTGCAAAATCGATATATTCTTTAACATGAGCTGTATTGGCTGCATGTTTGCCATTAGGTTTTGTTTTAGAGTAATCTGTTACGCCTAATTGCACACTTTGTAGGTCATTATAAGCCCAGGTACTTTTACCTGTAATCATTTCCCACCAGACGCCAACGTATTTTATAGGTTTGATCCAGGAAACGTCTTTGTATTTAGTAGGTTCATTCAGGTTTAAAATCAACTTAGAAGCCAGGATATCTGTAGCCTTGTCACTTACCACTATTGTT
>Ga0247810_10001266_pt1 | contig 16625 bp, 17 predicted proteins | sample UWRJL119311C1_FD_179918 | JGI IMG/M metagenome (GOLD analysis project Ga0247810, IMG submission 179918) | Plant litter microbial communities from Arlington Agricultural Research Station in Wisconsin, United States - UWRJ-L119-311C-1 | ecosystem: Environmental > Terrestrial > Plant litter >...
GGCCTCCGTGGAGATACGACGGCTCTCGGACTGGACCAGCTCGGTCTGCTCGGGCGTGCCCGGGACGAAGTCGTAGGCGCCCGGCTTGCCCTGCTGGACGAGGTTGCGCTCGGCGGCGGGGATGTAGAACACCGGGTTGAGCTGACGGTAGCGCCCGCTCTCCTCGTTGTAGGAGGCGATGCGGTGCCGCATGAACTCCCGGAAGACGAAGATCGGCGCCTGCACGTAGAAGGTCATCGAGTTGTGCTCGAAGGGCGAACCGTGGCGATCGCGCATGAGGTAGTTGATGAGGCCCTTGGAGCGGGAGGCGTCCACGGTCTCGTCCTGGGCCGACTCGAGGGTCTTCTCCCCCTGCGTCGACACGCGCGCCGCGAACAGCACGTCGGCGTCGGAGGCGTTGGAGCGGACGAGCTCCACGGTGATATCGGATCGGAACTCGGGGGTGATGTCGCTCGGCACGACCCCCACACTACCCAGCCGCACCGACGTAACGTTCGGACACACGGGAGCGGTGCGCCCCGGCCCGTCCTAGCGTGTCCCCATGACCGCTCTCGTCGTCATCGGCGCCCTCGTCGCGGGCACGACCCTGCTCGGCCTGCTGTGGCGTTCGCGCCAGGGCCGCGCACGCCGGGCGAGCGGTAGGGCGGCGGAGTTCGCGAGCGGATCGGGCGCCACCCTCCTGCAGTTCTCGACCGAGGTGTGCTCCCCCTGCCGCGCGACCCACACCGTGCTCGAGCGGATCGCGGGCGAGCGGGACGACGTCGCCCACGTCGAGCTCGACGTCACCCACCGCCCCGACCTCGCGAGCCGCTTCAACATCCTCCAGACCCCAACAACCCTCGTCCTCGACCGCACCGGCGCGATCCGTGCACGCATCGGCGGCGCCGCGCGACCCGACGTGGTCCGCCTGGAACTCGACCGCATCGAAGGAGCCGCAGCATGAGCACCACCGGCATCGACCCCCGTGGCCCGCGCTTCGGCGCCGCCATCACCGCCGTCCTCCTCCTCGTGACGATCGGTCTCGCCCTGAGCGACGTGACGGTCGGCGCGACCGTCGTCTTCTCCTACCTCGCGGTCGTCTTCGCCTGGGGAGCCTTCGCCGGCATCCAGCGCCACCCCTACGGGTTCCTGTTCCGGAAGCTGATCCGTCCGCGCCTTGCTCCGCCGACCGAGCTCGAGGACCCGGCTCCGCCGACCTTCGCGCAGGGGATCGGCTTCGCGATCACCCTCATCGGGCTGGTGCTCCACCTCGTCGGCGTGCCATATGCCCTCGTCATCGCGGCGTCCTTCGCCTTCGTCGCCGCCTTCCTCAACTCGGTCTTCGCCTTCTGCCTCGGCTGCCAGATCTACCTGTTGCTGGCAAGAGCCGGTGTGCTCGGACGCACGGGTGCCCCGGCCGCCTGAGCGCCTCTAGGGTGGGGGCAGACGAAAGGGGCACGATGTCCGTCACGAGTGAATCCACCACCCTCTGGTTCGGCGATCTCGCCAGCGGCAGCGGGACCACCTCCCTCGACTCCTCGGACGCCGGCGAGTTCCCGGTGACCTGGGCGGCGCGTGCCGAGGGGACCCCCGGCCGCACGAATCCGGAGGAGCTGCTCGGCGCCGCGCACTCCGCCTGCTACTCGATGGCCTTCTCCCACGCCCTGGCCGGCAACGGCACTCCGCCCGAGAGCCTCCAGGTCACGGCCGCCGTCACCTTCGAACCCGGAACCGGCATCACCGGCAGCCACCTGCTCGTCTCGGCCAAGATCCCCGGGATCAGCGATGAGGACTTCCAGCGCCTCGCCGTCGAGGCCAAGGAGGGTTGCCCGGTGTCGCAGGCGCTCGCCGGCGTGACCATCACCCTCGAAGCCTCGCTCGCCTGAGCAGCCCATGCGTATCCTCGTCGCCGGCGCCTCCGGCTTCATCGGTTCTGAACTCCACCGGCTCCTGACCGCCGACGGCCACGAGGTGCTGCGCCTCGTCCGCGGCGAACCGCGGTCCGGCGACGAACGTCACTGGTCCCCGTCCACCGGTGAGCTCGACCTGTCCCTCGTCGACTCGGCCGACGCGATCATCAGCCTGTCCGGTGCCGGTCTGGAGCGACTGCCGTGGACGGAGTCGTACAAGCGCGAACTGCGCGACTCGCGGATCGACACCACGGCGACGATCGCGCGGGCCATCGCCGCGAGCTCCCGCCCGCCCGAGGTGTACCTGGCCGCGTCCGCCGTCGGCATCTACGGTGATCGCCCCGGCGAGACGCTGACCGAGTCCTCGGCGCGGGGCGAGGGCTTCCTCGCCGATCTGGTCGACGAGTGGGAGACCTCGGCGAACGCCGCCCCGACCCGCGTCGTGACCTTCCGCACCGGGCTCGTCGTCGGGCGCGGTGGCGCCTTCGGCATCCTGGAGCCACTGACGAAGTTCGGCCTCGGGGCCAACCTCGGCTCGGGGCGTCAGCGCTGGCCGTGGATCTCACTCCACGACGAGGCTGCGGCGATCCGTCACCTGGTCACCTCGGAGCTCTCGGGGCCCGTCAACCTCTCCGGTCCCACGCCCGCTACGGCCGACGCCGTCACCAAGCGACTCGCCCTCGCCCTGCACCGCCCGCGGATCTTCGGCATCCCGCGCTTCGCCATCGAGGCGGGCCTGCGGACCCCGGGTCGCGAACTCCTGCTCGCCGACCAGCGGGTCGTCCCCGAGCGGCTCCTGGCGGACGGATTCCGCTTCGCCCACGAGACCGTCGAGGACGCGATCCGGGCTACGTGGCCCGGGAGAGCCTGATCGCCTGGCGCGTCGCCCAGCGGGCGCGCTTCCGGTCCGCACTCGCGTCGTAGGCGAGGCCGAGGAGCAACCACGCCCGCCACGACTCCGGCTCCGCTTCGGTGGCGGCCTGGTAGGTCGGGAAGACGGCATCCGCGGCGTCCGGATCAGGACGACCGCTGGCCAGCACCGGGAGGCTCGCGGCCGGCAGCTCGACGCCCTCACCGCGGAGACGCGCCAGCAGTCTCTCGCCTCGGATGACGAACACGAACTCCGCGACGAGAGCCCACGCACCGAGTGCGGGGAGGACCAGGAGGGCGACGCCCATGGCGATCGCGACCGGCTGGCCGACGCCGATGAGGATGAAGGCGTAATTGACAATGAAGACCAGGTAGAGGACGAGCAGGAGCGCCATCCCGATCGCGGCGAGCCGCATCCGCATCAGGCGTCCGGCCCGGCGGAGGGGAAGAGATCGAGCAGGGACTCCAGCCCGACGACGACTCCCTCGGTGGACCCGACCGAACGCAACGCGAGCAGGATCCCCGCCTCGTAGGCGGCGCTCGACACCGTGTCGTGGGTGATCGTCACCGTCTCGCCGGTGCCGCCCAGGATGACCTCCTGCTTGGCGACCACACCGTTGAGTCGGAGGCTGTGGATCGGGACGCTCGCCACCTGCTGGCCGCGGGCGCGCTGGTCCCAGTGCGGCGCCGAGACCGGCCCGATGCCGGCGCGGGCAGCGCTGATGAGTTCGGCCGTGCGGACCGCCGTGCCGGAGGGCGAGTCGACCTTGCCGGCGTGGTGTGCCTCCACGATCTCGATCGAGTCGAAGAACCGCGACGCGAGAGCGGCCAGCGAAGACGCCAGCACGGACCCGAGGGAGAAGTTGGGGGCGATGATGACCCCGACCCCGGGGGTCGCTGCCACGAGGCGCTGCACTCCGACGATGCGGTCCGCCGACCAACCGGAGGTACCGACGACGACGTCGATCCCGAGACCAATCGCGTGTTCGACGACCTTCTGCGAGACACCTGGCACGGTGACGTCGAAGACGACGTCGGCTCCCGCCATCGCGTCGAGCGGATCGCGCGACCCGACGGCCGCGTGCAGCTCGAGGTCCGGAGCCTCCTCGATGAGTCGGAGGGCGAGCGAGCCCATACGGCCGGTGGCGCCGATCACGGCGACGGAGGTTCCCATGAGGCAATCGTAGCTACGCTGGATGGATGGTCACGTGGAGGGACGCCCGCACCGACGAGGACGCGTCGCACACCCTCCTCACCGAGTACTTCGCCCTGCGGGCCGCCGAGTTTCCCGCCGAGGCCGGCGAGTACCGGACCGTCTTCCCGGAGCCGGAACGCTTCGTCCCCCCGGCCGGTGTCTTCCTCGTCGTCGAGGACGAGGACCTGGCCGGCGAGGCCGCCGACGTGGGCTGCGGTGGCGTCCGTCGGATCGCCGACGCCGAGGACGGGTCGATCCGCTTCGAGGTCAAGCACCTCTACCTGCAGCCGCACACGCGCGGTCGCGGCCTCGGTCGGGCCCTGCTGGTCGAGCTGGAGCGGCGCTCCCGCGAGCTCGGCGCCACCCACATGGTGCTCGACACCCGGGAGACGCAGGTGGCGGCCGTCGCCCTCTACCGGGCGAGCGGCTACCGCGAGATCCCCGCGTACAACGACAACGCGAACGCGAGCCTCTGGTTCGAGAAAAGCTTCTGAGGGCCCGACCCGCTAGTACGGCTGCTCGATCGGCAGCCCGGAGCGGAGCTCCAACGGCAGGTGTCCGAGGTCGTTGTGGGTCACCAGCACGGCGGGCTTGGCCGAACGGACGCGGATGATGGTGAGCCCCGCGTTGGCCTGGTTCACACCCAGCCAGCGCCAGTTGGGGGCGTCAAGCACCTCACGCACGAACCAGGCGATGACGAAGTTGTGGGTGACGAGCAGGTCGTGCCGGTCCCCCGCCGCCGGCGCGAGGAACTCGGAGACGGCGTCCGCCATCTGCGCGCGGCCGGCGTCGATCTCCTGCTCCGTCACTCCCCCGAAGAAGGATTCGAAGGCGCGCGGCATGTCCGGCGTCGGGCCGCTCGGGATGCAATCGAAGAGGAGGGCGGACGACTCCGACGTCACCGTGCCCAGACGACGCTCGATGATGCCGGCCGTCTCGGCGGCGCGCTGCAGGGGCGAGTGCCACATGCCGGTGAAGGGGACCCCGGCCAGTCTCTCGGCGATCGCCTCGGCCTGGCGGACCCCCCGGGGCGAGAGCGGCCCGTCGGGCAGTCCCTGCTCGGCGTCCTGTTGCTCGCCATGGCGAACGAGATAGATGAGATGGGACACGATGCCTACCCTGCGTCTTCCGGAATCAGTGCGCGGAGGCCGGCGACCCTGCCAGCCCTGCGAAGGTCTTCTTATCGACGGTACCCACTGCGGCGACGGCGAGGGGACGCGACGCGAGGTCTTCGGCAAGTTCACGGACGGAGTCGGCGGTCACCAGCGCGAGCCGGCGCAGCGACTCGTCCAAGTCGACGAACTCGCCGAGGGTGATCTCGCTCCGGCCGAGGCGCGACATGCGGGTGTCCGAGTCCTCGAGGGCGAGGGCCGCGGCGCCACCCAACTGGCCGCGCGCGCGGGCGATCTCCTCGTCCGTCACCCCGCCCTCCGCCAGACGACGGAACTCGGCGAGCATCAGCTCGGTGACCTGCCCTGCCTTCTTCGGCGAGCAGCCCGTGTACATGCCGAAGGCGCCCGTGTCCGAGTAGGAGGCGGGGAAGGAGTAGACGGAGTACGCGAGACCGCGCTTCTCGCGGATCTCCTGGAACAGCCGACTCGACATGCCCCCGCCGAGGATCGAGTTGAGCACCGCCATGCTGGAGCGGCGGTCGTCCGCCGCCGCGAGACCCGGCACGCCGACGATGACATTGGCCTGCTCGATCGGGCGCTTGACGACCGACAGGCTGCCCGGCGCGGGCAGCACGGCAGCGGCCGTCCGGCGCGGGACGGGGCTGGCTGCGACGCTCAGGTCCCAGCCGGCCGCCTCGAGCGCACGGCTCACGCCCGCGACGAGCTCGTCGTGGTCGACGGCACCCGCCACGGTGATCACGAGGTCCTGGGGGCGGTAGTTGGCGCGGTAATGACGGAGGACGTTCTCTCGTGTTGCGGCCTTGATGGTCTCGGGGCTTCCTCCGATGGGGCGACCCAGCGGGTGGTCGCCGAGCACCGCCTCGAAGAAGCGCTCACTGACCACGTCGGCCGGGTCGTCGTCCGCCATGGCGAGCTCTTCGAGGATGACGCCGCGCTCGGTCTCGAACTCGTCGGCGTCGATGAGAGAGGAGGTCAGCATGTCCGCGATGACGTCGACCGCCATCGGCAGGTCACGGTCCTGGATCTTGGCGTAGTAGCAGGTGTACTCCTTCGCCGTCAGGGCGTTGTGCTCACCGCCGACCGCGTCGAAGGAGATCGCGATGTCGAGGGCGGTTCGACGGGCAGTGCCCTTGAACAGGAGGTGCTCGAGGAAGTGCGTCGAGCCGAAGGTCCCCTCCGACTCGTCCCGCGAACCGACCGCGACCCAGTAGCCGATCGTGGCGCTGCGGGCACCGGGGACGGACTCGCTGAGGATTCGTACCCCTCCCGGCAGGACACTCCTCCGAATAAGAGACTGACCGGAGGCGGTGAACGAGAGTTCGGCAAGGTCGAGGGGAAGCTGCACAGCGGCGTTCATCACCGATCGAGCCTAGGCCATCGTCCATCTCCACACTCCGACAGGACAACTCCGCAACCCTGTGAAAAAAGGGTCCCCCTTTTTGGGGACCACCAATATACTGGTGCGACAGACAGCCCTGTCTGTCCTCATGCTACGTTGAGCCAACCCGAACACCCGATAGTCAGGACGTCAGTGAAATGACCCCCATTACTCCTGCGTCGCAGCACCCTCACGTTGCGGCGCAGGTCACCACCCGCGGAGCACAGTCGTGAGTGTCGCAGAGCCCCAGCAGGGCCCTCGCGCTCCCTGGGCGAAGAACCGCATCCTCGAGACGGCCAACGAGCTCTTCTACGGCGACGGCATCCGCACCGTGGGTGTCGACCGCCTCATCAGCGAGTCGTCGGTGACGAAGGCAACCTTCTACAAGCACTACGGCTCGAAGGACCGCCTCATCGTCCAGTACGTCCGCTACCGCGACAAGGCGGCCCGCGAGCGTGTCGAGGGCATCCTGGAGTCCGCCAAGGACCCGGAAGAGGCGATCCGCGCGCTCATGACGATGATCATCGACGAGATCTCGAGCCCGGGATTCCGTGGATCCGCGTTCCTCAACGCGGCATCGGAGTACCCGGACCCGCAGCACCCCGTGCGCCTCGTCGTCGCGGAGAACCGCGACTGGTACACCGACACCCTGACGCGCCTGCTCGGCGAACTGGGCCACCCGATGCCCGGTGACGCCGCCGACGAGCTCATGCTCGCGAGCGATGGCGCCCAGGGCGGCGGCTACGCCGGCGACCCGATCGCGGCCACCACCGCCCTCACGCGCGTCGTCGACCGTGTGATCGCGGACGCCGTCTGACGCCACTCTCCTGAAAGAGCGCTGGGAGTATCTCCCAGCGCTCTTGGTGTTTTCGCTAATGTTGCGGTGCGCTGACGCCCACCCGGCACTCAGCGAACACTCACCAAGGAGACAAGTAACGTGACCATCACGCTCAACCTGCTCACCATCCTCATCATCCTCATCGGCGCGCTCGCCATCATCGACGGCGTGACCCGCGTCCGTGGGCGTCGAGTCAGCGCGGTTCTCGCCATCCTGGAGATCGTGCTCGGTGCCGCTCTGCTGCTGACGTCCTTCGTCGTGGCGCTGGGCGTCCCGGTCCTGTGGATCGCCATCGCCCTCGAGATCGTCTTCGTCGTGCTCATCGTGACGCGGGGAACGGGCCGCGGACGCGGCTACCTGGGGCTCACGGCGGTCGCTGCGATCCTCAACCTGATCTACGTGCTGAACCTGCTGCGCGTCCTGGTCATCCCCGGCATCCTGCCGTAAGGCGCTAGGCGCTGACCTTCTAGGCGCTGACCTTTTAGGCGCTGACCTTTAAGCGCTGACCCGATCGAGGTCGGCGAGCTGGTGACGCGTGAGGCCGAGGGCCGCCGCGGAGACCAACTCGTCGACCTGATCCGGGTGGCTGGCGGAGACGACCGGTGCAACCACGTTCCGCTTGGACAGCAACCACGCCAGCGCCACCGAGGCGACGGACGTGTCGTGGGCCTTCGCGATCCCGTCCAGGGTCGCCAGGACACGCAGACCCTTGCGATTGAGGTAGCGGGCCGCCTCGTTGCCGCGACCGCCGCGCATGATGTCGGCGCGGGTCCGGTACTTGCCGCTGAGGAATCCGCTCGCCAAGGCGAAACGCGGCATCACTCCCAGTTGCTGGGCGTATGCGACCTGCGCCAGGCCGTTCTCGTACTCGGCGCGGTGCAGCAGGTGGTACTGGTTCTGGACGGCGACCATGTGCGCCACACCCAGTTGGGCCGAGGCGATCCGCGCCTCGAAGAGGCGGTTGCCGGTGTGATCCGACCCACCGAAGGTGCGCACCTTGCCCGATGCGATGAGCGAATCGACCGCGAGGAGCGTCTCCTCGAACGGCACGGAATCGTCGTCGATGTGCAGGTAGAGCAGGTCGATCCAGCCGGTCTGCAGGCGGCGCAGCGACGCCTCGACCGAGCGGACGATGGCCGTGTGGGTGAGGCCCGGGTTGTCGGCGCTCTTGCCGATCTTCGTGGCGACCACCACGTCCTCGCGGGTCCCGCGGTCACGCATCCAATTGCCGATCATGATCTCGCTACGGCCGCCCGCGTAGGAGTCGGCCGTGTCGATGAAGTTGCCGCCGAGGGCCGTATAGCGGTCGAGGATCTCGTGCGTGGCGTCCGCGTCGGCGGTCCAACCGAAGACGTTGCCGCTGACCGCGAGAGGGAAGACGCGGAGGTCGGATGCGCCGACCCGGCGACGTTGCGGACCCGCGGGCACGACGGTCGTCACCGGTGCGGTGCTGACTGCGGTCTCCATGGATCCTCTTCCTTTCGCTGATGGTAAGCATCTTCGCGAGAAGTCGCCGTAACCACGCGCGGATCGTTACACGCCCGTGAGATTCGTTCAATGCTGAGCGACGTCGAGCGCGCGGAGGTTTGCGGCGCGCGCGGTGATTCATACCGCCGCGCGCTCACCGAACCGGCGCGGGCTCCACAATGCGCAGCATTGGGCAACCTCGCGCGTCAGCGGGAGAGTTTGTCCAGGAGGGCCAGGTGCTGGGGGGTCAGATGGACCACGCTCGCGGCCAGGAGCGGGGGCAGCTGGGCGAGGGAACGCGCCCGCACCACGGTCGCCGCGATGCCGGGTCGGGTGAGCGTCCAGGCGATCGCGACGCCGGCCCGGGTCGACCCCGTCTCCCCCGCGATCTGACCCAGCGCGTCCAGGACACGGTTGCCCGTGCGCCCGACATGCTTCGCCGCCTCCGCGAACATGCCGTCCGCTGGCACGGTTCCCTTGGAGCGGAAGTCGCCGGTCAGGTAGCCGTTGGCGAGGGGAAGGCGGGCGACGCCCGCCGTTCCACGCTCCACGGCGAAAGCGTCGAGACCGTTCTCGTACCCCCCGCGCACCATGAGGCTGTACTCGGAGATCACGGCCGACACGGGCGCTCCCCCGTCGACGAGGGCCGACACCCCCGGTGCCGGGAAGCCGGCCGCGCCGACCGTGCCGACCTTGCCCGATGCGATGAGCACCTCGAGCGTGATGACCAGTTCGTCGAGGTCGGTGCCGGGCCGCTCACCGTCGAGGCTCAGCAGGTCGATGTGGTCGGTGTCGAGGCGCTCAAGGGACGCCTCCACCGCACGCGTGAGGGTGCGCCGGTCATAGCGGTCGGCGTCCGGGTGGCGCCCCACCTTGGTGGCGAGCACGACACTCTCGCGCAGACCGCGCTCACGGACCCAGTGCCCGATCATGATCTCGCTGCGACCGCCGGCGTAGTGATCGGCGGTGCTGATGAGCGTTCCACCCGCCTCGTGGAAACCATCCAGGACGGCCGCCGTGTCCTCGTGTCCCGCGACCCAGCCGAAGACGCTCCCGTCGAGCCCGATCGGATTCACGACGAGTCCAGTGCTGCCGATGCGGCGGGGAGCCAGCGGCTCCTGCTCGATCCAGGCCATGGTGACTCCCTCGTGTTCCCGAAGAGTCAGGTCGACTCCTTTGCAACTCCTATGAGGATACGGGAACGGCCCCCGCACTCCGAGGAGGACGGGGGCCGTTCGACGCAGAGCGTAACGGGCTATCAGCCCTCGGCGGGGGCCTCCGGGCCCTCGCTCGCGGCAGCGCTCGAGTCGGTGTCGGCGGCCTCGGGCTCGTCGATCACCGGGGCGAGCGACAGCTTTCCGCGGTCGTCGATCTTGGTGATCTCGACCTGGATCTTCTGGCCGACGCCGAGGACGTCCTCGACGTTCTCGACACGCTTGCCACCGGCGAGCTTGCGCACCTCGGAGATGTGCAGCAGTCCGTCCTTGCCCGGGGTGAGCGAGACGAACGCGCCGAACGTGGCCAGCTTGACGACGGTTCCGAGGAACCGCTCGCCGACCTCCGGGTTGAGCGGGTTCGCGATCGCGTTGACCGCGGCACGGGCGGCCTCGGCCGACGGGCCGTCGACGGCGCCGATGTAGACGGTTCCGTCGTCCTCGATCGAGATGTCGGCTCCGGTGTCGTCCTGGATCTGGTTGATCGTCTTGCCCTTCGGGCCGATCAGCTCACCGATCTTGTCGACGGGGATCTGGACCGAGATCACGCGGGGCGCGGTCGGGGCCATCTCGTCGGGGGCGTCGATCGCCGCGTTGATGACGGCGAGGATGGCCGTGCGGGCCTCCTTCGCCTGCTTCAGCGCACCGTCGAGCACGGAGGACGGGAGACCCGCGAGCTTCGTGTCGAGCTGGATGGCGGTGACGTAGTCGGAGGTACCGGCGACCTTGAAGTCCATGTCGCCGAGGGCGTCCTCGGCGCCGAGGATGTCGGTGAGAGCCGCGTAACGCGTCTCGCCGTCGACCTCGTCGGAGATGAGGCCCATCGCGATGCCGGCGACCGGGGCGCGCAGCGGCACACCGGCGTTGAGCAGCGACAGGGTCGAGGCGCAGACGGAGCCCATCGACGTCGAACCGTTGGAGCCGAGAGCCTCGGACACCTGGCGGATCGCGTAGGGGAACTCCTCGCGGGGCGGCAGCACCGGCACGAGGGCGCGCTCGGCGAGGAAGCCGTGCCCGATCTCGCGACGCTTCGGCGACCCGACGCGACCGGTCTCACCGGTCGAGTAGGGCGGGAAGTTGTAGTGGTGCAGGTAGCGCTTCTTCGTGATGGGCGACAGCGAGTCGATCTGCTGCTCCATCTTGAGCATGTTCAGCGTGGTGACGCCCAGGATCTGGGTCTCGCCGCGCTGGAAGATGGCCGAACCGTGGACGCGCGGGATGACCTGGACCTCGGCGTCGAGCGCACGGATGTCGGTCAGGCCACGGCCGTCGATACGGATGCCCTCCTTGAGGACACGCGTACGCATGACCTTCTTGGAGACGGACTTGTAGGCGGCCGAGACCATCGGCGGCACGAGGCCGGAGAGCTCTCCGTTGGAGACCTTCTCGTTGATGGCGAGCTTGACGCGCTCCTTGAGCTCGTCGTCCTTGTCCTGACGCTCCTGCTTGTCGGCGATCTGGTAGATGCCCACCAGCTCGTCGTAGGAGATCTCGGCGACGGCGTTGTAGGCCTCGTCGTTGTACGGCGGGAAGAGCGGGAAGTCCTTGATGGGCTTCGCGGCCTGGTCGGCGATCGACTGCTGCGCGACGATGAGCTGCTTGAGGAACGGCTTGGCCGCCTCGAGGCCCTGTGCGACGACGGTCTCGTCGGGCTTGGTGGCGCCGGCCTTGATCAGGTCCCAGCTGCCCTCGGTCGCCTCGGCCTCGACCATCATGATCGCGACGTCCTCGTTGCCGTGGGCATCGGTGACGAGGCGACCCGCGACGGTGAGGTCGAAGACGGCCTCCTCCAGCTGCGAGTGCTTCGGGAAGGCGACCCACTGGTCGCGGATGAGCGCGAGGCGGATGCCGGCGACGGGGCCGTAGAACGGCAGGCCCGAGATCTGGGTCGAGGCCGAGGCCGCGTTGATCGCGAGCGCGTCGTAGAACTCGTCGGGGGCGATCGACAGGACGGTGATGACGATCTGGACCTCGTTGCGGAGGCCCTCCACGAACGTGGGGCGCAGCGGCCGGTCGATGAGACGGCAGACGAGGATTGCCTCGGTGCTGGGGCGCCCCTCACGACGGAAGAAGCTGCCGGGGATCTTGCCGGCGGCGTAGGAACGCTCTTCGACGTCCACGGTCAGCGGGAAGAAGTCGAAGCCGTCACGCGGGTGCTTGCCCGCGCTGGTGGCGCTGAGGATCATGGTGTCCTCATCCAGGTACGCGGCGACCGCTCCCTGGGACTGCTGCGCGAGGCGGCCGGTCTCGAACCGGACGGTGCGCGTACCGAAAGAGCCGTTATCGATGACGGCTTCGGCGAACTTGATTTCTGGACCCTCCAAGGGGTTCTCCTCTTTCTTTAGCGTCGCACCCCGTATGGGCACGACTCTTCTGCAAAGTGAGGAGCAGGAGCGGGCAGGAGGACGTGTATGTACGCTCTGTGGGTGTCGTAGGCCGACACGACGGGCGTCTGGTCAACAGTAGAAAAGCTCTGGATCCGGCCCAGAAGTTCACCACCGTGGACCAGCTTCTTGCCAGCCTGCTCCGGTATTGCTTCGCCCAGGGTATCAGGTGGACCTGCGCGGCCCCAGGGCGGACGCGCCGGTCATCCCTGCGGACGACCCGGCCCATCCGCTGGGGCGACGCGGTGGCGCCGCCGCCCGGCTTGGCTGGAGCCATGGCAACAGCAATCCTCGAGGCCTCGGGCCTCACCAAGACATTCGGCACGACGATCGCCCTCGGAGGTGTGGACCTCACGGTCGACGCAGGCGAGTCCCTCGCGATCATGGGGGCCTCCGGGTCCGGGAAGACGACGCTCCTCCACGTCGCGGCGGGGATCACCGCGCCCGACGCGGGGCGGGTCGTCTTCCACGGTCCGTCCGGCGCGGTGGACGTGACAGGGCTCGGCGAGCGCGACCGCACACGGCTCCGGCGGGAGCAGTTCGGCTTCGTCTTCCAGTCCGGTCTCCTCATCCCCGAGCTGACCGCCGTCGAGAACGTCGCCCTCGCGCTCATGCTCACCGGGGCCTCCCGGGCGGAGTCGGAGCGACGCGGCGCCGACTGGCTCGCCGCCCTCGGGCTCGCCGGTCTCGAGGAGCGCCGGATCGGGCAGCTCTCCGGCGGCCAGGCCCAGCGCGTGGCGATCGCCCGCGCCCAGGTGACGGGTGCATCCGTGATCTTCGCCGACGAGCCGACCGGTGCCCTGGACTCCCGCACGAGCGCCGAGGTGATGGACGCCCTCCTCCAGTCGACCACCGGACAGGGGCGCACCCTGATCGTCGTCACGCACGATGCCGAGGTGGCGGCGCGCTGCTCCCGGACCGTGCACATGCGCGACGGACGCGTCGCCGCGGAGGTGGACGCGTGATCCTCCGCATCTCGTGGCTGCTCGCTCGCCCCGGTCGCGCCGGTCTGGCGACGATCCTGCTCCCGATCGTCGCGTTCGCTACGGTCACCGCCCTGCTCCTCATCGTCCTCGGCGGGGCGCAGGAGTTCTGGACCTTCCCGCTCGAGGAGGACGGCATCATCTACCAGCTCTCCGCCGTCCTCGCCCTGACCCTGCTCGTCGTCCCGCTCTCGAACCTGGCGGCAGCGGCCTCGCGGCTCTCCGCCCGGCGTCGTGATGACCGGCTGGCCACGCTGCGACTGCTGGGGGCGACCCCTTCGACGGTCACCGCCATCACGGTCATCGAGTCCACCGTGCTCGCGGTGCTCGGTGCCGTCGCGGGGGTGGTCCTCTACCTCGCTTCAGTGCCCGCCGTCGGCCTCATTCCCTTCCGTGGGGAGGCGCTCGGCGCCGAGTCCGTCCTCCTGCCCGCTCTCGCGATCCTCGGTGTCGTCGGTGGTGTCGCCGTCCTCGCCACCGTCAGCGCCGTGCTCGGCCTTCGCCGCGTGATCATCTCCCCGCTCGGCGTGCGGATGCGGGTAGACGTCCCACGCCCACACTGGATCCGGGCGATCATCGCCATCGTCGTCGTGGCGACCACCTACGTGGTCATGGGTGCGATCGGCGCCGTCGAACTGGCGATGATCATGACCGTGCTCGCCGTCGGATTCGGCGGGACCCTGCTCGTGCTCAACCTCGTCGGCCCCTGGGTGCTCAAGGTGATCGCCCGCCGCCAGGCGCGTCGGGCGGCCACCGCCCACCGCCTCCTCGCGGCGCGCGGCATCCTCGAGTCGCCTCGCGCCGCCTGGGCGCAGGTCAGCGGGGTCGCGATGACGAGCTTCATGGCCGTCTTCGCGGGAACCGCCGTCGGACTCGCGCAGGTGTTCGGGGTGGACGAGCAGACGGAGATGCTCTTCACCGACATCCGGACCGGCGTGATCATCACCGTCGTCGCGTCCTTCCTCATCGTCGCCTGTTCGGTGGGCGTCAACCAGGCCGCGTCGATCCTCGACCGGAAGGACCTCTCCGTGAGCCTGTCCCGTCTCGGCATGGACGTGGCGACGATGGAGTCCTCCCGCCGTCTCCAGATCATGGGCCCGCTGCGCGTGACGACGATCGGTTCGGCGGTCATCGCGGGGATCGTCGTGTTCCCGCTCACCGGCGCAGCGCTGCTCTTCGCCCCGCTGACCCTGCTGGCCATCGCGGTGGTCCTCGCCGCGGGCATCGGACTGGTGCAGCTGGGTCTGGTGGCCACCCGGCCGATCCTGGAGCGGGTCGCCACACCCGCCTGAGCGGATCAGTCGGCCGCCGGCGCCTCCCACCCGGTCGGGTAGGGGGCGCAGGCGGCCAGTCCGGCACGCGTCGCGGCAACCGTCGCGGGGATCTCGGCAGTGAGCCACGGGTTCCACGCCCCGGGCATCCCCGGCCCCTCCCCCGCGAACGCGGCCCGGTCCGGGACGTCCGTGACGGTGATGCCCTGGAGGGTCAGGCACGGCACGAGGAACTCCTCGTAGTACTCCCAGAGGTCATTGAGCTGGGAGCCGCGCAGCGCCGAGTAGCGGGTGTCGTACGTCGGCAGCCGGTCGATGCAGGCATACAGCGCGAGGCCGGGGACGCCGTCCGTGCGCGCCGGTCGCCCGTCGGAGCGGAAGCCGTTCTCCGGGTCGTAGCCGAAGTCCGGATGCCCGGCGGCGATCATGCACTCCTGGATCTTGTAGCCCCACCCGCTCGGCAGGAAGAACTGCGGTTCGAGCCCCGCCGGCCGGTCGAAGGGACTGTCGCCGCGCCACGCGTCGTCGAGGGTCTCGAGGACGAGGCGGCGGGCGTCGGCACGCTCATCGGCGTCCGAGCCGGCGTCGCTGCACCCCGCGAGCGCGAGCACACCCATCAGCAGAAGCGCTCCCCATCGACGGCCCACGGGCCGATGTTACGCCCGGCGCAGCTCCCGCTCCGCGTCGGGGCGCCCGACCGGCACGAGTCCGCTGTGTTTCGCCTCGACGCCGTCTCCGGCCGTCACCCCGCGCACGCGGCGCCACAGGTACGGTCGCGCGTGCTCCCAGAGCCAGGCAGGAGTGCGCAGTGGGGCGCCGTCGTCGTCTTGGAAAGAGGCCTCGTCGTGCAGGGTGGCGTCGAGCTCGCCGAGCCGACGGGCCTCGGAGACACCAAGCGCCTCCGCCGCGCGGTACGCGAGCGCCCGGTGACCCGCCGAGCTGAGGTGCACCCGGTCGGCGTGCCACATGCGCGGGTCGGTGAACTCGGGGTGGTCGGCCGGGTCGATGAAGATCGCACCGTTCTCCTCGGCGACGCGGCGCAGCGCGGCGGCGAAGCGGAGGGCGCGGCGGGAGAAGCCGCGGAGGAAGGGCTGCGGCGGCACGAAGGGGGCGATGACGAGCACCTGGGCACCCGACTCCCGGAGGCGCGAGATGCCGGTGCCGAGCCGGGCTGCGAGGAGACGTGGTGCACAGACGGGGGCGGAGAGGTCGTTGCCTCCGATGAGGATGGACACGAGGTCCGGACGGAGATCGAGCGCACGCCCCAGCTGCGGCCCGAGCACGTCAGCGACACGGCGACTCCGGACCGCGAGGTTCGCGTACTGAAGCGGCGCGCCCCGGGCGGGCACGAGCAGCATGGCGAGGCGGTCCGCCCAGCCGCGGTACTCCCCCGGCTGCTGGCGGGAGTCGTCGCACAGGCCCTCGGTGATCGAGTCCCCGAGCGCGACGTACCGGTGCCAGCGCGCGGGGGCCGGCCCCGGCGTCCGCATCGCCATCGCGTCCCGGTAGTGACCGACCAACTCCTCACCGAGGCGCGTCCAGGTGCGGTGCGCGACGGAATCGCGCGCGGCGCGCGCGAAGGCCGCGCGCTTGGACGGGTCACCGACGAGGTCCTCGACGCGCGCCCGCAGGTCGGCCAGGTCCCCCGGGCGGTAGAGCCAGCCGGTCCGGCTGGACTGGACGAGGTCGAGCGGCCCGCCCCGGCCGGTCGCAACGACGGGTACCCCGCTCGCGAGCGCCTCCTGGACGGTCTGGCAGAATGTCTCGTTCTCGCCGGGGTGGACGAACACGTCAAAACTCGCGACCGCCTCGGCGAGCTCGTCCCCGCCGAGGAATCCGAGGAACACTGCGCCTGGGAGGGCCTTCTCGAGTGCGGGGCGGCTGGGGCCGTCCCCCACGATGACGATGCGGGCGCCGGGAATCCCGGCGAGCGCCGCGAGATCCTCGACCTGCTTCTCGGGGGCGAGCCGCCCCACGTAGCCGATCACGACCTCCCCGGCCGG